>Ga0207878_100203_pt1 | contig 41427 bp, 38 predicted proteins | sample LinPmetageLP41_FD_184053 | JGI IMG/M metagenome (GOLD analysis project Ga0207878, IMG submission 184053) | Marine viral communities from the Pacific Ocean - LP-41 (SPAdes) | ecosystem: Environmental > Aquatic > Marine > Oceanic | place: Pacific Ocean | collected 2010-08-27 | reverse complement strand
CGTCATGCGTCCGACGGCACCTTCGAACGCGTCGCGGAAACCGGGAATGAAGTGGCCGCCCATTTCGATCACGAAGACCGGAAGGGTCAGGACTGCGGCGATGACCAGCCGCTTGAGCAACTCTCCCGCGATATCGTCATGACTGCGACCGCCCTGTGTGCTGTCGCCATGCGGACTGGCGTCATAGCCGGCCTCGGTCGATGCGCGGGCCAGTTCGGCAGGTGTCGCCGTGCCTGCAAGCGTTGTGACAATTGCGCGCCCCGTCCCGAAATTCGCTTCGGCCCCGGTCACGCCGGGAACCGCTTTCAGGGCCTTCTCCACGCGACCCACGCAGGACGCACAAGACATGCCGGAAACATCCAGCGTGATGGTATCCGTCGTCGCCGGATAGCCCGCCCGCTCCAGCGCGGCGGCAAGTTCGGTCATCTCCGGTGCCCCGTCGACCGTAGCGCGCCCAGTCGCAAGGTTGACCTGCGCACTCGTCACGCCCGGCACGCTGGCAAGCGCTTTCTCGGCGCGTCCGACGCAGGACGCACAGGACAGCCCCTCGATTTCGAAAGTCTGGGTCATCGTCGTCTCCGGATTCGATTCATTCCCCCAAATGAAGGTTCCCAAGACTGGAAGGTCAAGGGCTTTCGAAAATATTCTGGCCCGGCTTGACCTTCCAGCGGGGGAACATCCCACTTACACCGGACGCAAGCCCGAGGAGATTTCCATGCGCCTGAATGTCGAGAACATGACCTGCGGTCACTGCCGCGCCTCTGTCGAAAAAGCCATCGCGTCCGTCGATCCCGCCGCCAGCGTCACTGTCGACCTGCCGGGCCGGACCGTGGATATCGAAAGCGAAGCCGATGCCGAGACCCTGATGGGTGCCATCCGCGCGGAAGGCTACGAGGTGCGCGCCGCCTAACCGCCTGAGCGCGCGGCCTGTGCCGCGCGCACACGTTCCGGCCAGGTGGATTTGATATAGCCCAGCACGTCACGGATTTCTGCGTCCGTCAGGATATCCGCAAATGCGGGCATGCCGCTGTTCGCATTCTCCAAGCCGAGTGCAGCCATCGCCGCATCTCCGCCAAGCTTGGTATAGTTGAACAGCGTCGCATCGTCGTGATGCCAGGTATGTCCGGATTCGTCATGCGGCGGGGGCGGATACTTGCCGTCGGGTCCGGGCGACCGCCAATCCGGGGCACCTTCGAGGTTTGCGCCGTGGCAAGAGGCACATTGCGCAGTATAAATCGCTTCTCCCGCGGCAACGTCCACCGTAGCGTCCAGAGGCGCCAGATTTTCACGCAAACCGGTTATGTTTGTCGTGCCGGGCCAGAATGCGATCACTGCGCCGCCCAGTCCTGCCAGCACGACGACTCCGATTACGGTCAAGGCCGCGACCTTCATGCGGAAATTCCGGATGAAACCGTGATTTCCGGACGCTTCCCTTCCGGGTGCTTCGGTGCGGACTTCGCAGAAAGCTGCGCGGTCAGGGACCTTGGACTGGTGGATATCAAGTGGACTTCCTCCGGGGGCGTATCGAGACGGGCCGTATGCTGGACTTCCTGCGCGGGAGGGCAAGCGACCGGTTGTCGCACCGACGTGACCAATATTCCCATGGTGGTGCAAGGGCGAAACTGCTGAAGCCACGTGCAGTCCAGACGGATTACCCGATACCAGGTTTCGACATGCGCCGTATTAGGCATATCCGAAAAAAGCGACCGGATTTCAGTCCCGCCGCCTGTTTTCACTGTGTCGGTTCGCGGTCTAGCCGGCGGCGCGAGAAGCCCGCTTGCGCTCGTGCGGGTCGAGAAAACGCTTGCGCATACGGATCGCGCTGGGCGTCACTTCGACAAGTTCATCGTTGTCGATATAGGCGATGGCCTGCTCCAGCGAGAGGGTGATCGGCGTGGTCAGGCGCACCGCTTCGTCGGTGCCGGACGCGCGCACGTTGGTCAGCTGCTTGCCCTTAAGCGGGTTGATTTCCAGATCGTTTTCACGCGAATGTTCGCCCAGGATCATGCCCTGATAGACCTGCTCCTGCGCGCCGATGAAGAACTTGCCGCGATCTTCCAGTTTCCAAAGCGCATAGGCCACGGACACACCCGATTCCATCGAGATCAGAACGCCTGCGCGCCGGCCCGGAATCGGACCCTTGAACGGCGCCCATTCGTGGAACACGCGGTTCATCACGCCGGTGCCGCGCGTGTCGGTCAGGAACTCACCGTGGTAGCCGATCAATCCGCGCGACGGCACATAGGCGATGATGCGGGTCTTGCCCGCGCCCGCAGGCTTCATCTCGGCCAGGTCGCCCTTGCGCGTGCTGGTCAGCTTTTCGATTACCACGCCGGAATAATCATCGTCGACGTCGATGGTGACCTCCTCGATCGGTTCGTGCTGGACGCCATCGATGTCCTGAAACAGGACCTGCGGGCGACTGATCGACAGCTCGAACCCTTCGCGGCGCATGTTCTCGATCAATACGCCCATCTGCAATTCGCCACGACCGGCAACCTCGAAAGCTTCGCCGCCGGGGGTGTCGGTCACCTTGATGGCGACGTTGGTCTCGGCTTCCTTCATCAGACGCTCGCGGATGACGCGGGACTGCACCTTCTTGCCATCCCGGCCGGCCAGCGGGCTGTCGTTGATACCGAAGGTCACGGTGATGGTCGGCGGATCGATCGGTTGCGCCGGAATCGCTTCGGTCACGGAGGTGTCGCAGATCGTGTCGGCCACGGTGGCCTTGGCCATGCCCGCGATGGTTACGATGTCACCGGCCTCGGCCAGATCAATGGGCTGCTGGGACAGGCCGCGGAAGGCGAGGATCTTGGTCGCGCGGAACTGCTCGATCTTCTCGCCGTCGCGCGACAGGGCCTGAACCGTCTGACCCGCCTTCAGCGTGCCCGATTCGACCCGGCCCGTCAGGATGCGACCGATGAAGGGATCGGCCCCCAGTGTCGTTGCCAGCATGCGGAACGGCTTGTCACGGTCGGCGATCTGCTTGGGGGCGGGGACGTGCTTGACCACCAGATCGAACAGCGCATCGAGGTTTTCGCGCGGGCCATCCAGTTCGGTATCGGCCCAGCCATTGCGGCCCGACGCATAGAGGACAGGGAAGTCCAGCTGATCGTCGTCGGCGCCAAGGTTGGCGAACAGGTCGAAACATTCGTCCAGCGCACGGTCCGGCTCCGCATCTGGCTTATCGACCTTGTTCAGCACGACAATCGGCCGCAAGCCCAGTGCCAGTGCCTTGGAGGTCACGAACTTCGTCTGCGGCATCGGTCCTTCGGCGGCGTCCACCAGAAGGACCACACCGTCGACCATCGACAGGATGCGTTCGACTTCGCCGCCGAAATCAGCGTGGCCAGGCGTGTCGACGATATTGATGCGGATACCCTTCCATTCGACCGACGTGGCCTTGGCAAGGATAGTAATGCCGCGCTCGCGTTCCAGATCGTTGCTGTCCATGGCCCGTTCGGTCGTGGCCTGGTTTTCACGATAGGTGCCGGATTGCTTGAGCAGTTCGTCAACCAGCGTTGTTTTGCCGTGGTCGACGTGCGCGATAATCGCAATGTTGCGAAGGTCCATGAAACTCGTGCCTCGAATAGGGGGTTGCGGGCGCGTTACCGCCAATCGAAGGGGAAGGCCAGCGTTTATGCTGCGGTGCAGCCTTCTGCCCCACTTCCGCCGCCCGCGGCGCTGTGATTACGTCACGCCTATGTTGCGCGCCCTTTTGATCCTTTCCGCTCTTTCCGTGTCCGCTCGGGCCGAGGGGTTTCCGCCTCCGGTGACAGACGATGCCTATCGCGCGACCGACCCGGCCAAGGTTGCGCTGGGGCGGCTGCTGTTCTGGGACCCGATCCTGTCGGGCAACCGCAACATAAGCTGCGGCACCTGCCACCAACCGCAGTTCGGCACCGGCGATGGTCTCAGCCTGGGTCTGGGGGAAGGTGGCATCGGGCTGGGAACGGCCCGTGTGCCCGATCCGGCGAACCCGCCCGAACAGCGTATCCCCCGAAACGCGCCAGGCCTGTGGAACCTTGGCGCGAAGGAATTCACCGCACTGTTTCACGATGGGCGGATCGAAGACCGGGACGGCGTGTTGCGCACTCCGATGGGGCCGGAAATGGTCGAAGGGTTCGACACGTTGCTATCGGCGCAGACCATGTTTCCGGTGTTGTCGGGTGACGAGATGGCCGGGCATTACTCGGAGAACGAGGTCGCGCAGGCGGTGCGGCAGGGCCTGATCACCGGGCCGGACGGGGCGTGGGAAAAGCTGTCGGCACGGGTCCGTGCAATCCCCGAATACATTACGATGTGGGAGACGGCGTTTCCGGGCGACGATACACTGGATTTCACCGATATATCGGATGCGATCGGACAATTCGTCGAGTTTGAATGGCGCAGCGACACGGCCCCTTTCGACCTGTGGTTGCGGGGCGAGGACGATCTGTCGGCCCGCGCGTTACAGGGGGCGGAGCTGTTCTATTTCACCCAAGGCTGCGCATCCTGTCACAGCGGCCCGTTCCAGACCGACCAGGATTTTCATGTAACCGGGCAGCCGCAGCTTGGGCCGGGCAAACGCGCGCGGTTCGAACGGCACGCCCGCGACGAAGGCCGTGCCCGCGTGACCGGAGACGCGGCCGACCGTTTTGCCTTTCGCACGCCGTCCTTGCGCAATGTGACCGAGACCGGCCCCTGGGGTCATGCCGGGGCCTATGCAGATCTGCGCGATTTCATCGCTGCCCATGCCGCACCCCGCGCCGCATTGTCGGAATATGCCCGCGACGTGACATTGCCCGACGCCGGGCCGGAGATCGCCGCGACCGACTGGACGTTCATGGACGATGCGGCGGAGGTAACGGCGCTCGCCACTGCCGTTCGCGGCCCTGACAGGGTGCTTACGGAAACGGAGGTCACGGCCCTGATGGCCTTCCTGGAAACGCTGCGGGACGAGACCGCCCTGGCCGGCCGGCTCGGTATACCCGAAACCGTGCCATCGGGTCTTCCGGTGGATCGGCCCTAGCGGATCAACCGGACCGGACCGGGTGTAACGGTCACCCAGTCGCTCACGTCCCCGTCGGGCCAGATCACCCGTGCTTCCGCCGAATCCGCATCCCCGATCCCGAAGTGCAGCGGCAGGACCGATCCCCCTGCGTGACCGCCGCCGACCGTCAGTTCCTGCGTCTGAACGGTCGTGCCCGTCCGCACTTCGACCCAGGCGCCGACACCTGCGCGGTTCCCTCCGGGCTGCTCCAGCGTGATCGACAGGGCATTCCCCGCATCCGACACGTTCCTCCAGACTTCCAACGGCGCGCGCCGGTTGACCACCGCCAGATCCAGCCGCCCGTCGCCATCCAGATCGGCCAGCACCGCACCGCGACCCCGATAGGTCGATGCGACCCCGGCGGCCTCGGACACTTCCCGGAATCGTCCGTCCTCGTTCAGTAGCAGGTTATTCGGGTCCTCGATCGCCATGTCCGGCATCTGATCGACGTTACCCTTGGCGATGAACAGGTCCGCATCGCCGTCATTGTCCACATCGCCCCAGGCCGCGTGCCACCCGGTCGAGGGTCGCCCGTCATCGCCGACATGCGGCCGCTGCGCGAAGGTGCCGATATCGAAGGGTGCCATCGTCAGACCGGTGGCCGTGGACAGCATCGTCAACTGATCGCCCATCGAGGTCAGCATCAGGTCGGGCCGCCCGTCGCCGGTGATATCGCGGGACGCGATGCCCATGCCCCAGATTGATGGCCCGTCGAAACCGTCATCCGGTCCCAGGAACCGCCCCTCGGTCAGCGACCACATCTGCTCCGTCCCGCCCGAGACATAATAGTGCCGGTCATTCGACAGCCGCAGGGTTGCCGCGCCATCGCGGTTTTCGTCCGAGAACAAGATCGACAATGCACAGAACCCCGGCGTCAGCACTGTCGCCCGATAGCCTTGGGACTCGGGGCGCAGCAGCAGGTTGTCGTCGCAGGCGCGAAACGGACCATCAGGGTCGTCGCGATCGACGTAATTCCCGAAGGCTAGCGTCGGGCGGTCGCGCCCCGCCTCCCACGTGGCCGAAAAGGCCGTCGACCATCTGTCGCCGCCGGGCACGCCGAAATCGTGGACCGCAAATCCGCAGGCGCCGTCGCCTTTCAAGGTCACGTTTTCGCCGACACGCAATATGACCAGGTCGTCCACCGCGTCGCCGTCCAGATCCAGTGCATAGACCCCGCTGGCCCCGGTGATTGCCGGAAACGCCCCGGCCTCGAACACCATGTCGCCCCGGTTACGCAACAGCATGACAGGATTGGTGCCACCCGCCGCGACCAGTTCGGGCAGGGCATCGCCGTCGCAATCGAAGGCCGCGATGCCGCCACCTACGAAATGTTCCCACCCGCCGTCATAGACATGGGACGGTATGGTCACCGGCTCGAACACCGGCTCGGCGACGACTGGCGTGGCCAGAAGCAACAGCAGCCACTTCATCCCATCAGCCTCGGGGTCAGGTCCGACAGGGCGAGCGCGGCGGCTCCGCGCGCCCAGACCAGATCGTCCCAGGCATTCACTTCGATGGGCGGCGGCGTGTTCAGCGTCAGACCCGAGACCTCGGCCAGCATTTCCTCGGCATAAAGATAGTCATACCGCATCCGGCTGCCCGACAGGATGATGCGGCGTGGGTCGAACAGGTTGGCGACATTCGCCAGCCCAAGCGCCAGATACCGACCGGCGCGATCAAAAATTGCGCGCGCGGCCTCGTTCCCGTCCTTGGCCTGATTGTAGAGGGCTTCCAGCACTTCACCCCGCGGCGGCAGCGCGCCGTCCAGCGCGATCGGCGCCTCGCGGACCAGCGCGAAATCGGCAACATAGGCTTCCAGGCAGCCCCGTTGTCCGCACCGACACAACGCGCCGTCCAGCTGCACCTTGGTATGGCCCAACTCCATCCCGAACCCGTGCGCGCCGCGGTAAGGCGCATGGTCCACGACCAGCCCCAGACCGACGCCGTATTCGATGGTGACGACCGCGAAATCCGACAGGGACCTGCCTTTGCCGAACCACAGCTCGGCCATGGTCAGCAGGTTGGCGTCATTGTCGACCGACACCGGCAGGCCCAGACGATCCGAGACGGCGCGGGCCAGATCGACGTTGCGCGCGTCAAGGATCGGGGACCAGCGCAACAGGCCGGAGGCGTGTTCGACCATGCCCGGCAAGCCCAGGCCTACACCCAGAACGGGTGGCGCATCGGGACCTGCGCTGTCCAGCAACCGGGCATAAAGGACGGATAGCTCGTCCAGAAGGCTTTTGATCGAGCGGATATCGGCGGCGCGGGGAAGCGTCGCCTGGGCAACGGGCTGCCCTGCCAGATCGACCAGAATCGCGGAATATTCGTGGTCGCTGATCTTCAGGCCCGCGACCAGGCCCCGCTCCGGATTCACACCCAAAGTGACAGGGGGTCGTCCGCGCCCGACATGCTGTGTCTCGTCCTCCAGTTCACGCAGAAGATCGGCGGCCAACAGGTCCGATACCAGCGGCGTGACCGATCCGGGCGAGACTTCGAGTTCCTTGGCCAGAACCGCCCGGCTGATTCGCCCAGCCGAACGGACCTGCTCGTAAATCTGCTGCCGCAGGGACAGAGTGCCTTGCTGGCGCGCGCCGCGAAGGGGGCCGCATCCGGGCGCGTCGGCCCCGGCAAGCTGAGTTGCAGCGGCCCCCTGCGTCCGTCGCTTCGTGCGCTGTGGGGCGTCAAGTCCCATTAGTTCGACCCCACAATATAAAATCCAACACATGCCCGGACTGCAGGCAGTGGATCGGCATCAAGGCGCGTTGCGCAGGGGTTTAGTGAACGATTGTTCCACCGCGACGTCAAATTAATTTTGACAATCGAATATAAACTTGGTTCCTTGGTCCAATCAGGCTCCGCCAATGTGCGGGGCCGGTGATCCATTGGGAGGATACCATGAAGACTCTAATGACGGCGGCTGCGGTCGCTTCTATGACATTTGCTGGCACCGCTGCCTTTGCGGACGCCCATGCGCCCGTCGTCGGCGTAAGCTGGTCCAATTTTCAGGAAGAACGCTGGAAAACCGATGAAGCAGCCATCAAGGCCGCGCTGGACGCTGCTGGCGCGACCTATATTTCGGCTGACGCGCAATCGTCCTCGTCCAAGCAGTTGTCGGACGTCGAATCACTGATCTCTCAAGGCGCCGACGCACTTATTATTCTGGCGCAGGACAGCCAGGCTATCGGTCCGGCAATTACCGCCGCGTCGAACGAAGGCATCCCGGTCGTCGGGTATGACCGCCTGATCGAAGACCCCTATGCGTTCTATCTGACGTTCGACAACGTCGAAGTCGGCCGCATGCAGGCCCGCGCCGTTCTGGAGGCCGCACCCGAGGGCAACTATGTCATGATCAAGGGCTCCGGCACCGACCCCAACGCGGATTTCCTGCGCGGCGGTCAGCAGGAAGTCCTGCAGGATGCCATCGATTCCGGCAAGATCACCATCGTGGGCGAGGCCTATACCGATGGCTGGCTGCCTGCGAACGCCCAGCGCAACATGGAGCAGATCCTGACCGCCAACGACAACAACGTCGATGCGGTCGTGGCATCCAACGACGGCACTGCCGGTGGCGTTGTCGCGGCGCTGACCGCGCAGGGAATGGAGGGCATTCCAGTGTCCGGTCAGGACGGCGATCACGCCGCGCTGAATCGCGTTGCCAACGGCACGCAAACGGTATCGGTCTGGAAAGATGCGCGCGAACTGGGCAAATCCGCGGCCGAGATAGCGGTGGCTCTGGCCGGGGGCACAGCGCCTGCCGACATTGAAGGTGCGGAGGCATGGACATCGCCAGAGGGCACCGAGATGACTGCCATCTTCCTTGCCCCCGTGCCGGTGACCAAGGACAACCTGTCCGTGGTGACTGACGCAGGATGGATCGAAGTTGATGCATTGTGCCAGGGCGTGACCGGCGGCCCGGCCCCCTGCAACTGATCCGGATCGACTGATCCTACAGACGGCTCGTCCCTTCGGGGGCGGGCCCACCAGACAGAAGCGTTTCCCGAGACCCCGCGCCTTTCCCGCGTGGATGCGGATCGGACCCACGCCGCGACCGGAGGCCCCATGACAGATATAACCACCCCAGCCACAAGACCCCTCAGGGGCTGGAAGGCGCTGGACCTCGATACCCGTCTGCTGGGCATGATCGGGGCCTTCATCGTGATCGCCATCGCCTTCGACATCGCGTCGGGTGGTCGGTTCATCACTCCGCGCAACCTGTTCAACCTGACGATCCAGACCGCCAGTGTCGCCATCATGGCCACCGGAATGGTCTTCATCATAGTCACCCGCCACATCGACCTTTCGGTCGGATCGGTCCTCGCCACAACCTCCGCCGTGATGGCGATGACACAGACGTCGCTGATGCCAGACGTGCTCGGCCTCGGCCTTGGCCATCCGCTGACGGCCTGGGTCGCGATCCTGTTCGGAATCGTGACCGGCGCGGCGATCGGCGCGTTCCATGGCTATCTGGTCGGCTATCTGGCCATCCCGGCATTCATCGTGACGCTGGGGGGCCTTCTGGTCTGGCGCAACGTGGCCTGGTACCTGACCAGCGGTCAGACCATCGGCCCGCTGGACGAGACATTCCAGCTGTTCGGCGGGATCAACGGAACACTGGGCGTCACCGGAAGCTGGATCCTTGGATTGGCGGCATCTGCGGCAACGCTCTGGGCATTGCTTGCGGCGCGGCGCAACAAGATCAGCCATGAATTTCCGGTCAAACCGATGTGGGCCGAAATCACCGTCGCTGCCATCGCCATCGGCGCGATCCTGGGCTTCGTAGCCCTGCTGAATGCCTATACGGTTCCGCTTCGTGTGCTGCAGCGTGACTTTGCAGCGCGCGGCGAAGTGATGCCCGAGGGGTTCACCCAGGGTTACGGTGTGCCGATCTCCATCGTCCTGCTGATCACAGTCGCCATCGTGATGACGGTCATCGCCAGGCGGACGCGGTTCGGGCGGTATATCTTCGCCACCGGGGGCAACCCCGACGCGGCGGAACTGTCGGGCATCAACACCCGGATGCTGACGGTCAAGATCTTCGCCCTGATGGGTGTGCTGTGCGCCATTTCGGCGGTCGTGGCATCGGCCCGTCTGGCCAACCATTCGAACGACATCGGTATCCTTGACGAACTTCGCGTCATCGCCGCCGCCGTCATCGGGGGCACCGCGCTCAAGGGCGGCATCGGCACGATCCATGGGGCCATAATCGGCGCGCTGATCATGCAGTCGCTGCAATCTGGCATGGCGATGGTCGGCGTCGATGCGCCGCTGCAGAACATCGTGGTGGGTGGCGTTCTTGTCCTCGCCGTCTGGATCGACATCGTTTACCGCAAGCGTACGGGGGCAAAAGACTGATGGACCGCACCGGAACCCCGCTTGTCGAACTCAAGAATATCTCGATCTCCTTCGGCGGCGTGCGTGCCGTCGACGATGTGTCGCTGGACCTGTATCCGGGCGAAGTCGTCGGCCTTCTGGGCCACAACGGCGCGGGCAAGTCGACGCTGATCAAGATCCTGTCCGGTGCCTATCAGCGCGACTCCGGCACGATCCGCATCGACGGGAAGGACGCCGATATTCGCAGCCCGGCCGATGCGCGGCGCTATAATATCGAGACGATTTACCAGACGCTTGCCCTTGCCGATAACCTCGACGCGACCGCGAACCTGTTTCTGGGGCGTGAATTGACGACGCCGTTCGGCCTGGTGGACGATGCGAGGATGGAGGCCGAGACGCGCAAGATCATGGCGCGCCTCAACCCCAACTTTCGCAAGATAAACGACCCGGTGTCGGCCTTGTCAGGCGGTCAGCGCCAATCCGTCGCCATCGCGCGCGCGGTGTATTTCAACGCCAAGATCCTGATCATGGACGAACCGACCGCAGCGCTGGGCGTGCACGAGACCAAGATGGTCGCCGACCTGATCCAGGAGTTGAAGGCGCAGGGCCTCGGCATCTTCCTGATCAGCCACGACACCCGAGAGATGATGGATCTGTGTGATCGGGTGTCGGTCATGAAGAACGGTCAGCTGATCGGGACAGAGCGGGTCGAAGACGTGACCGAAGACGACATCCTGTCGATGATCATCATGGGCAAGAATCCCAAAGCAGCCGCCTGATGTTCATCGGACTGGATCTTGGCACCTCGTCGCTCAAGGCCATCCTGACCGACGAAAATGACAGGGTTCTGGCCGAACACTCCGTCCGCCTCTCGGTCCAGCGGCCCCACGACGGCTGGTCCGAGCAACATCCCGATAGCTGGTGCAACGCCGCGCGCGATGCCCTGAAGGGACTGGCGGCGACCCATAATTGCAGTGGTCTGCAGGGCATCGGCCTGGCCGGGCACATGCACGGCGCGACCTTCGTGGATGCCGATGGACATGCCTTGCGGCCCTGCATGCTTTGGAACGACACGCGCGCGCATACCGAGGCCGCCACGATGGACGCGGACCCGCAATTCCGCGCCATCACCGGCAATATCGTCTTTCCCGGCTTCACGGCGCCCAAGGTCGAATGGGTTCGCAGGAACGAACCGCAGGTCTTCGCCAAGACCGCCAAAATCCTGCTGCCCAAGGATTTTCTGCGTCTTTACCTGACCGGCGGATATGCGTCCGACATGTCGGACGCCGCCGGGACCGCATGGCTCGATACCGGCGCGCGCGACTGGTCGGATGACCTGCTGTCCGCCTGTCACCTGACCCGCGATCACATGCCATCCCTCGTCGAAGGCTCTGACGTCAGCGGGTATCTGCGTCGCGACCTTGCCACCGACATTGGCCTGCCCGTTGTGCCTGTCGCGGGCGGCGCGGGCGACAATGCCGCCGCCGCCATTGGTGCGGGCGTCGTGCAGGACGGCAGTGCCTTCCTGTCGCTGGGCACATCGGGCGTGCTGTTCGCCGCGACCGATGGCTATCGCCCCGATCCGGCCACGGCCGTCCACAGTTTCTGTCATGCGGTTCCCGGCACCTGGCATCAGATGGGCGTCATTCTGGCCGCGACAGATGCGCTGGAATGGCTGGCGCGACTGACCGGGCAGTCCGCCGCCCATCTGACAACCGATCCGGAGCCATTGCGCGCGCCCGGCAAACCGCAGTTCCTGCCCTATCTGGGGGGGGAGCGGACGCCCCACAACGACGCCGCGATGCGGGGGCAGTTCCTGCATCTGGATCACGCGACCGATGCCCGTGTTGCGGCCCGCGCGGTGATGGAGGGCGTCGCTTTTGCTTTCGCCGACAGCCGGGATGCGCTGGCCGCGACCGGCACGACCATCGAGCGCGCGCTGGCGATGGGCGGCGGGTCGCGGTCGGAGTACTGGCTGAAGGTGCTGGCCACGACGCTGGGGTTTCCACTGGACGTCCCCCTTGCCGGAGAGTTCGGTGCCGCCCTGGGCGCCGCACGTCTGGGCCGGATGGCGGCCACGGGTGCGGGTGCTGAAATCGCAACTCCGCCTGCAATCGCACGCAGCGTCGATCCGGACCCGGCGTTGACCGAGGCCTATGCGGTAAAGCACCGCCAATACGTCAGAGCTTATGGTGTTCTAAAGGATCTCTGATGCCGCGAGGGTTCAGGCCGTGGCACGACCGCTTTTGAAGCGGCGCATCAGCCCAAGACCGCCCAACGCCCCCAGCAACAGGAAGCCCGGAGCCGGTAGAGGGACGACGGCGACGGCGGCGGTGCCATTGACCACCAGCTGCGCCGAATAAAGCCGGAAATTGTCAGTGCCCTGTGTGCCGATCTCGTCGAAAGTGAAGCCCAGCGACAGGTTCGACAATGCGGCAGAGAACGCGTCGTTGGTCAGGCTGTCGGTCGCCGCGCTCAGCGTCCATGTCTGGGGTGAGGCGCTGTCGAAAAGGATTCCGTTATAGTCGCTGTTGATGTTGCCCGGTTGCGACCCGAGGATGTTCACCTGCCAGATCTCGGCCGAGTTTCTGGCCGGACCGGCGCGGTCATAGGTCAGCGTCAGGGCGATGCTGTCGATCACGGCACCGGCCAGATTCGAAAAGTTGAACGAAGCGTAGAACAGGTCCGCCACCGGACGATTTTCCTGCACGCGCACGAATTGCCTGCTCAGCCGGTCGGCACCCTGCGGATCGATCCGGCCTGGGCCGCGACCGTAATCCTGCAGATATGTTCCGATGACCGCTGCGGAAACAGGGGCGCTCATCATCAAAGCGAGCAGCGTCAGGACAATGCGGAAAAGCTGTTTCATTGTCCTGCTATCGTTGACAATCTGGACTAAAGAAAGGCGGACGCGCACCGGCTCCGGGTATTTTCGCCCGGATCACACCGAGGCGGGGGTTCGCGATTTGCGGCGCATCAGACCCAGGCCGCCCAGGGCAGCCAGCAACAGAAAGCCAGGCGCAGGCAGCGGCACGACGGCACTGGCCGCCGTTCCGTTTACCGTCAGCGAGACGCTGGCAAGGTCGAAGGCCGCCGTACCGTTGAAGATGCCGTTCTCAGCAAACGAAAAGCTCAGCCCCAGGTTGGCCAGCGCAGCGTTGAATACATCGGCTTCGTCGCCAGTCGATCCACTGAGGACGAACCCGGTTGCAGGCGAATTGTCGTCAACCAGAGTTCCCAGAAGGAACGAACTCGTATCCAGAGGATTGGTCGTGCCAACCGAGGCGTTCCACTGCTCGATCGGGAACAACCCGAAAAAGCTCGTCGGCCCGGCTCCACTGAATGCGAAGGTCAACTCGAAGGAATCGATTGTCGCGCCTGAAAGCCCTCCGAACTCGAAACTGTCGGTGAAGATCGTACCGTTGTCGACGATCTGGACGCCCGCCGCACTTTGCGCGAAGCCCTGACCGTCCCGGTTGCCTGTCGAGGTATAATCGTAAGTGTACGACCCGATGACGGCCGCAATTGCGGGACCAGAGAGAAAAACAGCCGAGAGCGCGGCCAGAATAGAGGACATATGTTTCATATGCCCGGTTTGCCGGGCGATCTGGACCAGAATAGGGCGATAGAGGATTAAAATTTCGTCAAATTACGGCGTCTTCGGGGAATGGCACCCCGGCCGCAACACGATCCGGGCCGAATGGTGCAAGGTCCAGGCTGACATATCGCCCATGAACGATCCGCTCGGCCAACCCGCGTCCGAGAGCAGGGGATTGCTGCAGTCCGTGGCCGGAAAATCCGTTCAGGACGAAAAATCCGGGTAAATCCGAATGATGCCCGACGATGGCATTCCGGTCGAAGACGTTCAGATCGTAGTGTCCGACCCAGCTTTGCTTGACGCGGATCTCCTCGAATGCAGGAATGCGGCTCGCCAGCGCGGGCCAGACCTTGTCTTCCCAAATTGCCCAGTCGCCCGCGAAATCCTCCGGATCGACCGCCGGGTCCACATCGGGCGTAGCCCCTGCCATATAGATCGCGCCGTCCGTGCGCACATGCACGCCCGACGGATCGATGGTCAGAGGCAGATCCTTTTCCAGCGGTCGCGCCGCCTCGAATACCCAAGTGTAACGCTTGCGGGCCTCGACCGGCAGGTCCAGCCCGGCCATGCGGGCGACCTGTGCGCCGCGTGTCCCGGCGACGTTCACGACGATATCCGCGCCCAGTGCCGCGCCTGATGCCAGCGTCACGCCCCTTATGCGGCCACCGGTGGTGTCGATTTCCGTCACCTCATCCGCCAGATATGTAACGCCCCGGCCCTGTGCGATGCGCCGCCACCAGTCGAACATCGTGGTGCCGTCGAAATAGCCTTCGTCCTCGGTTCCGTGCGACCCCAGCACGATCCCGTCCAGATCGTAGAACGGCCATTTTGCTGCCATCTCCTCCGGTGTCATCAACCGCGTCGCAGATCCGGCGGCGATCTGTACGGCATGCGCACGGGTCAGGCGGTCGGCCTCCGATGCATCACCTGCCAGATAAAGGTATCCGAAGGGGTGGAAGTGGATCGGTGCCACGCGCGCATCGTCCATGCGCGACTGGAACGTCTTGATGAATTCCACACCAAACCGGCTGATGGCGACGTTCAGCGGATTACCGAACTGCTGCCGGATGCAGCTGTTGGTAAAGGCGGTGCCGCTGGCAGCGTAACTTGGATCACGTTCGACCACAGTGATCGCCGAGGCAGGGTGGCCTAGCTCGGTCAGCCACCACGCAAGCGAAGAGCCCATGATGGCCCCGCCCACGATTACAATTTTGTCGGCCATCGTGCATTCCCCGTTTGCACAAATGCTACAGCTTGCGCCCGCGTGCACAAGACGGCATCGCATCCGGTATGACCAGGAACATGGCAACATTGGCGGGCTTCGGTGCTGTCGTGCTGTGGGCGACGCTGGCGCTGTTCACCACGCTATCAGGTGCAGTGCCGCCGCTCCAACTGCTGGCAATGTCTTTCGCCATCGGTGGTACGCTGGGTCTGATCGCGGGCGCGCGCCGTCGGGGATGGCGCAGTTGGCGACAACCCTGGCCGGTCTGGGCGTTGGGGGTCGGCGGGTTGTTCGGCTATCACCTGCTCTATGTGCTGGCGTTGCGCTGGGCCCCTGCCGTTCAGGCCAGCCTGATTGCCTATCTGTGGCCGCTGATGATTGTTCTGCTGGCTTCGCTGGGGACCGGCCTGCGGGCGCATCATCTGATCGGTGCGTTGATAGGGCTGGCGGGAGCGGCTCTGATCGTGACGGGCGGACAGGGTATCGCGCTGTCGGGCGAATATGCGATCGGATATGCTACCGCGCTGGTCGCCGCGGTCTTCTGGGCCGGTTATTCCGTTCTGTCGCGCCGCTTCGCACAGGTCCCGACCGATGTGGTCACGGGGTTCTGTCTGGCGACGGCGGCCCTGGCGACCGTGGCGCATCTGGCGCTGGAACAGACCGTCTGGCCCAGCGGGACCGAGTGGATGGCCGTGGTCGGGCTGGGGACCGGACCCGTCGGCCTGGCGTTTTTCCTCTGGGACATCGGTGTGAAGCGCGGCGATCTGCCGGTGCTGGGTGCGGCCAGCTATGCCGCCCCTCTCTTGTCGACTATCGTCCTGATCGTGGCAGGACAGGCAGAGGCGACATGGCTGATCGGTCTGGCGAGCGTCCTGATCACAGGCGGCGCGATATTGGCGGCACGTGACATGTTATTTCGCCGAAGCTAGAGCCTGCGATCCCTCGGTGTGGGTCAGCGAAACGAAGACGTCTTCCAGATCGGCTTCCTCGGTGCGCACATCCCGGATCGAGATGCCTGCTTCACGGATGAAGCTCAGCAACTGTTCGGCCGAGGTCTTGGCCCGCGCATAGCTGAAGGCCAGTGAGCCGTCGGCACGCCGTTCCAGATCAACACCTGCGGGCAGGTCAAGGTCGCCGGGTGGCGTTTCGGGCGTGATGACCATGGTCTTGGCATCCAGCCGACTCAAAAGGTTCACGGTCTTGTCGCGGATGACCAGTTCGCCATTCGCCACGATGGCGATTTCGTCGCACATTTCCTGCGCTTCTTCGAGATAATGCGTGGTCAGGATGATCGTTGTGCCGCGTTCCTGATTCAGGCGCCGGACATTGCGCCAAAGCATCTGTCGCAGCTCGATATCCACGCCCGCCGTCGGCTCGTCGAGCACAAGGACCTGAGGATGATGCACCAGCGCCTTGGCCAGCAGAAGCCGCCGCCGCATGCCGCCGGACAGGGTTCGCGCGTAGGCATTCGCCTGTTCAGAAAGCCCGACAAGTTCAAGAATTTCAGACGTCCTTCGCTGTGATTTGGGCACGCCATACAGACCGGCCTGAACCTCCAGCGCGTCGGCGGGAGAGAAGAAAGGATCAAGGTTCAACTCCTGCGGCATCACACCGATGGCGGCGCGCGACTGGCGCGGGTTCACATCCTGGTCGAAGCCCCAGATACGCACCTTGCCTGCCGTTTTTCGAACCAAGCCGGCCATGATGTTGATCGTCGTGGACTTGCCCGCGCCATTCGGTCCCAGAAGGCCGAAGATGCTACCGGTCGGGATGGTCAGGTCCAGACCTTTCAACGCCTCCTTCGGGGGGGATTTCCCGTCGCCCGCGTAAACCTTGCGCAATCCTTCGATCTCGATGGCGTTGGTCATGATGCCTCCGGCTGGGTATCTGTCGTTCGGGACGTAGAAGACGGATCCCCGCAAGGCAACTGCTGGCTCTGCCTCGGACCTGTGCGCGTTTGTCGATCTGTGCAGGTCGCTTGCAAGGAGCCCGACCGATACGCCATAACAACGCAACTGACTTTATGCCCCCAGCGACAGCCCCGAGGCCAAGATATGCCGACTGCCAATCCCAATCCGCACCACGCCGTCAAAGGCGATGCGCCCGAAACCGAGATCGTTCACACCGCCCGTGTCGCCTGCGATGGCGGGGCCGGGGGGCATCCGCTGGTGTGGCTGTCGATCGATCCGGTGCTGGGGTGGGTTGAATGTGGCTATTGCGACAAGCGGTTCGTGCTGGAGGGCGACGACGGCCACTGAAAGGCGCGCGCCGGGTGCCGATCGTGCCGGGATCGCCTGTCGTTGCCGTTTGGGGCCATGTCCTGAACCGTGACCGGGGTCAGGCAGTCGGATCGCGACGCGCTAACCCGTGACGTTCACGTGAAGTTACGGAACGGCATCCGTGTCGTTACCTGACTATAAACAATTGGGCGCTATACTCGGCGTATGACACGTTCCGACACCATCCCCACGATGTGCCGACCCTATGATCGGGCCGAGCGTCTCAGCGACGCCGTGGTCCATCTGGCCGGGCTGGCGCTTGCCGTCGTAGCAGTGCCCGTGCTGATCACGATGACCGCCATACTGCGGGGCGATGCCATGGGGATCGCCGCTGTCTCCGTCTATGGTGCCACGTTGATCGGGATGCTGTCGGCCTCGCTGGCATACAATCATGTGCCGGTGCCGGAATGGAATGACCGTCTGCGACGGCTGGATCTGTCTGCGATCTATCTCAAGATCGCTGGGACAGTGACACCGTTCGCCCTGTTGTCGGGCACAGGATCGACGTTTCTGATCGCGATGTGGACGGCCGCCATCGTTGCCACTGCGACGGCCTTCCTGCGACGGCGGCGGTCGACCGTCCTGTCGGTGGGCATCGGCCTGGCGATGGGTTGGGCCGTACTGATCGGCGGCGGCGAGGTAATCGCCACGACATCCTGGCCTGTGTTCGGGCTGATGCTGGCGGGGGGCGTGCTGTATTCGCTGGGCACTCCGTTTCTGATGCTGGAAAAGATGCGCTTTCACAATGCGATCTGGCACGGATTTGTTGTAGCCGCGTCGGTTGTCTATTTCGTCGCAATCATGTGGCATATGGTCGGCACGCGGATCGCCTGACAAACCGCGGGCGTTTCCGGCGAACGTCCCCGAAGTCACCGTCTGTGCCAGTGGCACCTTGTCCCGGTTCATGGCATGAGACCCCGAAGATTTCCGGAGGGACAAGCGATGAGTTTCGGCAAGGGCTGCCACCTGCACCTGATCGACGGATCGGCCTATATCTTTCGGGCGTTCCATGCACTGCCGCCTTTGACCCGCAAGTCGGACGGGCTGCCCATCGGTGCCGTGTCTGGCTTTTGCAACATGCTGAATCGCTACGTCGAGAATAACGCCGGACCCGACGCCGCGACGCATGTGGCAGTGATCTTCGACAAGGGCAGTCATACGTTTCGCAACGATATGTACGATCAGTACAAGGCGAACCGATCCGAAATGCCCGAGGATTTACGCCCGCAAATCCCTTTGACGCGCGAAGCGACACTGGCCTTCAACATCGCCTGCGAAGAACTTGCCGGGTTCGAAGCGGACGACATCATCGCCACGCTTGCGCATCAGGCGCGGGACGCGGGCGGACGCGTCACGATCCTGTCGTCGGACAAGGACCTGATGCAGCTGGTCGGCAGCGGCATCGAAATGCTGGACCCGATGAAAAACAAGCGCATCGACGACGACGGTGTGTTTGAAAGGTTTGGTGTCGCGCCGAACCGGGTCGTGGATGTGCAGGCGCTGGCGGGGGATTCGGTGGATAACGTGCCGGGCGCGCCGGGCATCGGTATCAAGACCGCCGCGCAGTTGATCCAGGAATACGGATCGCTGGAGGAGCTTCTGGACCGCGCCGATGAGATCAAGCAGCCCAAGCGCCGCCAGACCCTGATCGACCACCGCGCGCAGATCGAATTGTCCAAACGTCTGGTGCAATTGGATTGCGAGATGGACCTGCCGTTCACGTTGGACGACCTGGAAATCCGGGATGCGGAGCCGGACAAGCTTCTCGATTTTCTGAACCGCATGGAGTTTCGCAGCCTGACCCGTCGCATCGCCGACCGCTTTGGCAAGGAACCGCCTGCCATGATCGAGACCGCATCCGTGGTCGACGCGCCCGAAGCAGTAGAAGATGCGCCCATCGACCATTCGACATATGAGGTCGTGCGCGACGAGGCTGCGTTGCAGGTCTGGCTGGACCGGATCGCCAGGGCGGGTACGGTCGCGGTCGATACGGAGACCACATCGCTTGACGAAATGCGCGCCGATCTGGTCGGCGTGTCGCTGGCTACCGAACCGGGCGTCGCCTGCTATGTGCCGCTGACGCATCGCACCGGCGGCGGCGATCTGTTCGACACCGACGCGCTGGCCGAAGGGCAAATACCGCTGAACCGCGCGCTGGAGATGCTCAAACCGATGCTGGAGGATGCGAGCATCCTGAAGGTCGGGCAGAACATGAAATACGACCTCAAGATTTTTGCCCGTCAGGGCATCGCTGTGTCGCCGATCGATGACACGATGTTGCTGTCCTATGCACAACATGCAGGTCTGCACGGGCACGGCATGGACACGCTGGCGGACCGTTATCTGAACCACCAATGCATCCCGATAAAAGATCTGATCGGCACCGGAAAATCGCAGGTTACCTTCGACCGCGTCGAGGTCGACCGCGCCGCGCCCTATGCGGCTGAAGATGCCGACGTGACTTTGCGCCTGCACCGTCTTTTGAAGCCGCGGCTGCATTCCGCCAAGGTCACCAAGGTTTATGAGACATTGGAGCGCCCCCTTGTGTCGGTTCTGGCGCGGATGGAAATGGCGGGCGTCAAGGTTGACCGGGACGTGCTGTCGCGCATGTCCGGCAAATTCGCGCAGAAAATGGCCGGGCTGGAGGAGGACATCCATGCCAGAGCAGGCCGGCCGTTCAACGTCGGATCGCCGAAGCAGATCGGCGAGATCCTGTTCGACGAACTGGGCCTGCCCGGCGGCAAGAAAGGCAAGACCGGGGCCTATTCGACAGGGGCTGACATTCTGGAAGACCTTGCGACCGAACACGAATTGCCGCGTCTTCTTCTGGACTGGCGGCAATTGTCCAAGTTGAAATCGACCTATACCGATGCCTTACAGGATCACATTCACCCCGAAACGGGTCGCGTTCACACGTCCTATTCCATCGCCGGGGCCAGCACCGGGCGTCTGGCCTCGACCGATCCGAACTTGCAGAACATCCCGATCCGCACCGAGGAGGGTCGCCGCATCCGCGAGGCTTTCGTCGCGCCCGAGGGGCGTGTTCTGGTGGCGCTGGACTACAGCCAGATCGAGCTGCGGATTCTGGCCCATATCGCCGGAATCAATGAACTGAAGCAGGCGTTCAGGGACGGTCAGGACATTCATGCGATGACCGCCAGCCAGATGTTCGGCGTACCGCTGGAAGACATGACGCCCGACGTTCGCCGTCAGGCCAAGGCAATCAACTTCGGGGTCATCTACGGCATCTCGGGCTTTGGGCTGGCCCGCAACCTGCGAATTCCACGGGCCGAAGCACAGGCCTTCATCGACACCTATTTCGAGCGCTTCCCCGGCATCCGCGACTACATGGACGACACGGTGAAATTCGCCAAGGAACATGGTCGTGTCGAGACGCTGTTCGGTCGTCGCATTCACACGCCCGAAATCAATGCAAAGGGTCCCGGCGCGGGCTTCGCCAAACGCGCCGCGATCAACGCCCCGATCCAGGGCACCGCCGCCGATGTGATCCGCCGCGCGATGGTGCGGATGGACGCGGCTATCACCGATCTGGACGCCAGGATGCTATTGCAGGTGCACGATGAATTGCTGTTCGAAGTTGCCGAAGCCGATGTCGACGCCCTGATCACCCGCGCTCGCGAGGTGATGGAGGGTGCGCATTTGCCGGTTGTCGACCTGTCGGTCGCGCTGACGGTCGATGCGGGGCAGGGTGTGAATTGGGCCGAGGCGCATTGATGGCACGCAGGGCGTCCGAAACATGCTGATCGCCTTCAATAAACCGATGAACGTCCTCAGCCAGTTCACCGACGAGGGTCAGTGGCCCGGCCTGAAGCATCATATCGACGTGCCGGACGTATATGCAGCCGGGCGGCTGGATCGGGACAGCGAGGGGCTGCTGATCCTGACTGATAACGGCAAGGCGCAGGCGCGTATCACCTCGCCGAAAAACGCGATGCCGAAGACCTATTTCGCCATGATCGAAGGGACACCGCAGGATGACGCGCTGGAGGCGCTGCGTCAGGGCGTTACGCTGAAAGACGGGCCGACGCGCCCGGCTATGGTGGACAAGGTGCCCGCTCCGGAGTGGCTCTGGCCCCGCGTTCCGCCGGTGCGGGTCCGCAAGACGGTGCCTGATGCGTGGCTGCGCCTGACGATTACCGAAGGGCGCAATCGTCAGGTGCGGCGGATGTGTGCCCATGTCGGGTTGCCGGTGTTGCGATTGATCCGCTGGCAGGTCGGGGACTGGACGCTGGAGGGGCTGGCACCGGGGGACTGGCGCGTCCTATGATGCAATGCGACTATCCGCGCAGGGCGGCGGCCTCAATCAGAGGAAAGAATATACCGTTCGACATCAGCCCGAACTGCCCATCCCGCTCCGTTCCGATTTCAACCAGCCGATAGAACGACTTGCGATCGATCAATGCCTCCAGCCCCCGGCGCACCTCGACATAGGGCGATGGCTCACCGTCCTCGGCAAACGTCACCCGGATCGGGTTGTCGGAACCAGCAGTGACCAGATCGCCGACATTCGTCTCGAAGGTGATCTTGCCATCTTCGGATTCGAAATCCACGGCGACGAAAGGCGCGTCCTCGACCACGATTCCGACCTTTTCGACCGGGGTGACGAGAAAATGCTGCTCACCCTCTTTCTTCAGGATCGACGCGAAAAGACGCACCAGTCCGGGTCGTCCGATTGGCGTGCCTTCGTGTATCCATGTGCCGTCACGCTTGATGGTGATGTCGATTTCGCCACAATAGGGTGGGTCCCACAGATGCACCGGCGGCATGCCGCGTTTGTCTTGCTTCGCGGCGACCTGGGCGGATTTCAGGAAAGACGTCGCCGACGGGGTAACGTGTTCTTGTCCGGCCATTGCCCTTTGCCCTCGCATCCGTCAGCCATACTTATGACATCAGATAAGCCGCGCGGGAGAAATGCAATGTCCGATGACCTTCTCGACGAGATCGAGGCGCTGGGCGCCCGGTTGACCGATGCACGTACCGCGATCGCCACCCGCATCATCGGGCAGGACCGTGTGGTGGAGCTTTCGCTGGCGGCGATGTTGTCGGGTGGACATGCATTGTTGCTGGGTCTGCCCGGACTGGGCAAGACGCGGCTGGTTGAAACCCTGGCAACCGTCATGGGCCTGTCGGGCAACCGTATCCAGTTCACGCCAGACCTGATGCCGTCGGACATTCTGGGATCGGAAGTGCTGGAAACCGCGCCGGACGGAAGCCGGGCCTTCCGCTATGTCGAAGGGCCGATCTTCGCCCAGCTTCTGATGGCAGATGAGATCAACCGCGCCAGCCCACGCACCCAATCCGCCCTGTTGCAGGCCATGCAGGAGCGCGAGGTCACTGTCGCCGGCCAGACCCGCAAGCTGCCTGCGCCGTTCCATGTGTTGGCGACGCAGAACCCGATCGAGCAGGAAGGGACATATCCCCTGCCCGAGGCGCAGCTGGACCGCTTTCTTGTCAAGATCGACGTCGATTATCCCGACCGCGAGACCGAGCGCGCCATCGTATTGGCCACCACCGGCGGGGCCGAGGCCGAGGCGCGGGCCGTTTTCGACCCCGAAAGCATGATGGCGGCACAGGCTGTGGTGCGGCGGATGCCGGTTGGCAATGGAGTGGTGGACCTTATCCTCGATCTTGTCCGCGCCTGCCGCCCCGATAACCCCGATGCACCCGATTCCGTCCGCAAGCATGTTGCCTGGGGGCCGGGCCCACGCGCGGCGCAGGCCCTGATGCTTCTGGTTCGCGCGCAGGCATTGCTGGAAGGGCGTCTGGCCCCTGACCAAAGCGACGTCACCCGGCTGGCGCGACCCGTTCTGGGTCACCGCATGGCGCTGTCGTTCGCAGCGCGGGCCGAAGGTGTGATGCTGGAAAATGTTATCGACGAAGTCGCTGCCCGTGTCGGGCGGGTCGAGCAGGCGGCTTGAAAGAAGCCCTTCATACGGCCGCGTCGCTTCGTGCCAGGTCTGAGAGCGCGGCGGCTGGGCTTCCCGGACTTCTGATGTCCGCCGAACGCCTGGCTGCGACGATCCTTCTGGGCGATCACGGACGCAAGCGGGCCGGATCCGGCGATGCCTTCTGGCAGTTCCGAGCGGCCCAGCCGGGCGATCCGCGCAAGTCCATTGACTGGCGGCAGTCGGCACGCGGGGATGGCCATTTTCTACGTGAAACCGAATGGCAGGCGGCCCAGTCGCTGATGCTTTGGGTCGATGATGCGGCATCGATGCGGTTTGCCGGTTCGGGGGCGGATCGTCCGTCCAAGCTGCGCCGGGCACAGACGCTGGGACTGGCGCTGGCGGTTCTTGCGGTGCGCGCGGGCGAACGCACGGGACTGGCCAGTATGGCCGAACCGCCGCGCGCTGGCTCGGCGCAACTGATCCGAATGGCCAGTGCCTTGATGGAGGGCGGTGAGGTTCCCGACTATGGCGCGCCCCGGCCTCGCGTCATGCCATTTGGGTCGCGCGCAGTGTTTCTGTCGGACTTCCTCGGGCCGGTCGAAGCGGTGACGGACGCCCTGACTGCCGCTGCCGACCGGGGCGTCCAGGGGGTGTTGCTGCAAATTCTCGACCCGGAAGAGGAAGCCTTTCCCTATGACGGGCGCACCCTGTTCGAAAGCATGTCGGGGGCCGTCCGGTTCGAGACATTGAAGGCCGGACAATTGCGGGACGATTATCTGGCGCGACTGACGGCACGCCGCGCCGCGTTGCGCGATCTGTGCGCGCGAACCGGCTGGCGGTATCAATTGCACCACACTGACGGATCGGCGGAGGCTGCGTTGCTGCCGCTTTATACCGCGCTGGAGCGTCGCAAATGAGCGCGATCGCCTTTACTGCGCCGCTGCTTCTGGTGGCCCTGATCGTGCTGCCGATCCTGTGGTGGCTACTGCGTGCCGTGCCGCCCGCGCCGATCCGACGGCGGTTCCCCGGCATCGTTCTGCTGCTGGGTCTGAAAGACGACGAGAGCCAGACGGCCACGACACCGTGGTGGTTGCTGCTGCTGCGGATGCTGGCGCTGGCTGCTGTAATCGTGGGCTTTGCCGGTCCGATCCTGAACCCGCGGACGGTCGGCACAGCCACCGGACCGCTGCTGGTGCTGATGGATGCAAGCTGGGCGTCGGCGCGCGATTGGCCCGCTCGCGTGGCCAAGGTCGACGAGATGTTGCGGGACGCGGCCCGCGCCGGTCGCCTTGCCGCGGTTTTACCCCTTACCGACCCATTGCCCGAAGAGATCCCGTGGCAATCCGCTGCTGCCTGGGTCGAACGTCTGCCCTCGGTTCAGCCGCGTGCATGGGAGCCTGAATATCAGGGCCTGACCGATTTGCCGCTGGAGGGCGCCGAGATCGTCTGGATGTCCGACGGGTTGGCGCGTGAAGGACGTGACGTCCTGTCTGCCCGCGTGATCGAAAGCGACCGTCCGATTCTGGGCCTTACGCCCGCCCGCTATGAGGACGGCGTGATCAACCTGCGCGCCCTGCGTCTGGGCGACGGGACCGAACGGTCTGTCGAATTGCGCGCAGTTGGCCCCGGCCCGAACGGCGCCTTGACGCAGCTGGGCGTGGCCCCCGCCAATTTCGCTGCCGGCGCATCCGAGGCCGAGGTGTCCCTGACCCTACCGCCCGAATTGCGCAATCGCGTGCAGCGGTTCGAGATCACCGGTGAGCGCAGCGCCGGGGCGGTGTCCCTGACCGATGACAGCCTGTCGCGGCGCGAAGTCGCACTTTTGACGCAGGCCGGGGACGAGTCGCAGGATCTGTTGTCGCCGCTCTACTATCTGCGCAACGCGCTGGCCCCGACCGCCGACCTGATCGAAGGTGATCTGGAAACCCTTCTGCCCGCCACTCCGGACGTTCTGGTGATGGCGGATGTCGCGCGCCTGTCGCCTAGTGAGACCGATCAGGTGACGGAATGGGTCGAGAACGGCGGGCTGCTTTTGCGCTTTGCCGGCCCGACCCTCGCCGCATCCGATATCAGCCGCGAGGACGAAGACCCGCTTCTGCCGGTTCGTCTGCGATCCGGCGGGCGCACGGTAGGAGGCGCGCTGTCGTGGGGGGAGCCGAAAACGCTGCGACCTTTCGACGAAACCTCGCCCTTTTTTGGCCTGACCCTGACCGATGAGGTATCGGTGACCAGTCAGATCGTCGCGCAACCCGATCCGACACTGGCAGACCGCACCATCGCCGCCTTGGCCGATGGCACGCCGCTGGTGACGCGCAAGCCAGTGGGACAGGGTCAGATCGTGCTGTTTCATGTCACCGCCAATGCCGAATGGTCGACGCTGCCGCTGTCGGGTCTGTTTGTTCAGATGTTGGAACGCCTTGCCGTGTCGACCCGTCCCGCCGCTCTGGAACCCGAGGCGCTGGAAGGCACGACGTGGGTGCCGCGCATCGTCCTTGATGGATTCGGTGTGCCGCGCGATGCAGGTGCGATGGCCGGTGTGCCGGGCGAAGACCTGATCGACCCGAAGTCTTCCGCCGATTTGCCTGCCGGGCTTTACGAAGGGCCTGGGCAGAGCCTTGCGCTCAACGTCCTCACTGCGGATGCCGAGCTTGTGGCGGCGCGTTGGCCAGCGGGCACTGTTATCGACGGACTGACCCGGGCGACACAGACCAACCTCATGCCGTGGCTTCTGGCGGCGGCGCTGATATTTCTGACAATAGATGCGATCGCTTCGCTCTGGCTTGGCGGGCGGCTGCGGCGTGGGCTGGCGACCGCCGTGATGGCAGCACTGATAATGGTAGCACCGGACGCGCAGGCGCAGGAGATTGATGTTCCGGGCGAAGTGGCGCTGGCCTATGTCCGCACCGGCAATGCGCGGATTGACGAAATATCCGAAGCGGGCCTCAGGGGCCTGTCCGCTGTGCTGGCGCAACGCACCTCGGTCGAGCCGGAAGCCCCGCGCGGCGTCGATCTGGAGACGGACGAACTGGCTTTTTTCCCACTGCTCTACTGGCCGGTCGATCCGGCGCAGCCGATTCCGTCCTCCGACGCCTACGCGCGGTTGAACCGATATCTGCGCGGCGGCGGCATGATCGTTTTCGATACCCGCGATGCCGATATCGGCGGCTTCGGGTCGTCGTCGCCCGCCTCGGTCCGCCTGCGCGATCTGGCCGCGCCGCTGGATATTCCTCCGCTGGAGCCTTTGCCCGACGACCACGTCATGACACGCAGCTTCTATCTGCTGCAGGACTATCCGGGCCGCTATAATTCGCGCGACGTCTGGGTCGAAGCCAGTCCGAATGTCGAACAGGTCGAAGGCATGCCGTTCCGCAACCTGAATGACGGTGTGACGCCGGTGGTGATTGGCGCGAACGACTGGGCCGCCGCCTGGGCTGTGGATGAACAGGGGCGTGCGCTGTTGCCGATCGGGTCTGGTTTCGCGGGCGAACGACAGCGCGAGATTGCGCTGCGGTTCGGCGTAAATCTCGTGATGCATGTGCTGTCGGGCAACTACAAATCCGATCAGGTACATGTGCCCGCGCTGCTCGACCGGCTGGGAAACTGACATGACGCGCCAAATCATTTTCGATCCGATGTTGCCACTCTGGCTGATCGCCGCGCTTGCCGGGGTGGCTCTGGCCGTCTGCGTGCTGGCGGCGGTTCGTGGCCTGCCCGGCTGGTGGCTGCGCGCATTGGCCGTCGGGACGGTGGCATTGGCCCTGCTCGACCCCAGCCTGCAGACCGAAGACCGGGAGCCGCTGTCGGACATCCTGCTGATCGCCGTCGACGAAAGTGCCAGCCAGGGCCTGTCGGACCGCCGCGACCAGACCGAAGCGGCCTTGGCCGATCTGCTGGAGGAGGCAGCGGGCGATGGCCTCGATACCCGTGTCACCCGGGTTGCCGACGGCGATGGCGACGAGGGTACGCTGATGATGGCCGCGCTTGGCGAGTTGCTGGCCGAGGTGCCACGCGACCGGGTGGCCGGGGCAGTCATCATTTCGGATGGACAGGTGCATGATGCGGCGCAACTGCCGGAATTGCCCGCGCCGCTGCATCTGCTGCGGACCGGGCGGGACGGTGACTGGGATCGGCGATTGATCGTGTCGAACGCGCCCAGCTTTGCGATTCTGGACGAGGAATTCACCATCACCCTGCGGATCGAGGATCAGGGTGATGTGCCCGCCGATGCCGGGACCGAAGCCGATATCGTGTTGACCATCGATGGCGGTCAGCCCCGCGCCTACCGGATGCCGGTCGGCGAGGATATCCAGCTTCCGGTCATCCTGCCGCACGGCGGACTGAACGTGATCGAGTTTTCCGTGCCCGAGGCCGAGGGCGAGTTGACGGACCGTAACAATGCAGCCGTTATCCAGATCAACGGTGTGCGAGATCGGTTGCGGGTGCTGCTGGTCTCGGGCGAGCCGCATCCCGGCCAGCGGACGTGGCGCAACCTGCTGAAGGCGGATTCGGCCGTCGATCTGGTGCATTTCACCATCCTGCGGCCGCCTGGCAAGCAGGACGGGGTGCCGGTCACCGAACTTTCGCTGATCGCCTTTCCGACACGGGAGCTGTTCAGCGAGAAGATCGACGAATTCGATCTGATCATCTTCGACCGTTATCAGCGGCGCGGCATCCTGCCGTCAGTCTATCTGGATAATGTGCGCAGTTACGTCGAACAGGGTGGTGCCCTTCTGGTTGCCGCCGGGCCTGATTTTGCCAGCGCGGACAGCATCTTTCGCTCGCCGCTTGCGCCGATCCTGCCAGCCGCGCCGACGGCTATCGTGTTGAACGAAGGCTTCCTGCCAACGGTCTCTGAAACCGGACAGAAACACCCCGTGACCGAAGGGTTGCCTACGGGGTTCGGGCTGGATGGTGCGCCCTGGGGGCGCTGGTTCCGGCAGGTTCAGGTCGAGGCGCTGCCGGATGCGGAAACGGTAATGACCGGCGTGAACGACGAGCCGCTTCTGATCCTTGACCGCGTCAAGGCGGGGCGGGTGGCGCTGTTGGGGTCGGATCACGTGTGGCTTTGGGACCGGGGCTTCGAAGGTGGCGGCCCACAGGCCGAATTGCTGCGCCGTCTGGCCCACTGGCTGATGCAGGAACCGGAACTGGAGGAGGAGGCGCTGACCGCCGCCGCACTGGGGCAGGAAATCACTGTGACACGCCGGACGCTGGGCGATGCGCCAGGTGCCGTTACCGTTACTGCGCCCGATGGCACCGAGTCGCAGCTTGAATTGACCATGCAAGCGCCGGGGCGCTTCGTCGGACGCATTATCGGGGCCGAACAGGGCCTGTATCGCATGACCGAAGGCGAGCGGACGGCCGTTATCGGGCTTGGCCCCGCAGCACCGCGCGAATTCGTCGAAACGATTGCGACGGACACGATTCTGGCCCCTGCGATTGATGCACGACAAGGCGGCGCGATTGCCTTGCAGGACGGATCGCCGAACCTTCGGTCCGTGCGTGAAGGTCGCCGGGCAGCCGGTCGCGGCTGGATCGGCTGGACCCCGCGCAATGCTTATCTGACGGCGGATGTACGCATCCTGTCCCTTGTTCCCGCGTGGCTTTTCCTTCTGCTTGCCGCGGGTCTGGCGACATGGGCCTGGCTGCGCGAAGGCCGTAGCTGAGAAGATTGGACGGGGAACCGTGGGTAGCTGCTCGGGTCTGCAAGACCGGCCGTTTGTACGAATTTGGTTTTTTACATTTCAATTCGTTTGATGTTGATGTTCGCGGCATACGCATGGCCAAGAGCCATTCAGGCCGAATTCATTCCAGGAAGGATGAACGACATGATCAATCGCAGATGGCTGGCCGGTCTTCTGAGCGGTGCTGCAATGGCGCTGACTGCCTTGCCCGCCTTGGCGCAGGAGGTAACGCTGAAGCTGCATCAGTTTCTGCCCGCGCAGGCGAACGTTCCGAAACTGATCCTCGATGTCTGGGCCGACAAGGTCGAGGCCGACTCGGACGGTCGCATCAGGATCGACCGTTATCCGTCCATGCAGCTTGGCGGGACACCGCCGCAGTTGATGGATCAGGTCGCCGATGGAGTCGCAGACATCGTCTGGACGGTTGCCGGATATACACCGGGCCGCTTTCCATCGACAGAAGTGTTCGAACTTCCGTTCATGATCAGCGATGCACGCGCCGCGTCATCGGCCTATTGGCAGATGTATGAAAGCCGCATGCAGGACGAATTTGCGGACGTTAAGGTACTGGGCACTTGGGTCCATGGACCGGGCGTAATCCATGCCAATAAACAGATCCGCACACCTGCCGATATGCAGGGTCTCAAGATCCGCGGTGCGACCCGTCAGGTGAATACCCTGCTGGAAACGCTGGGGGCCACGCCGGTCGGCATGCCCGTGCCTTCCATCCCCGAGGCGCTGTCCAAGGGCGTTATCGACGGCACGACCATCCCGTGGGAGGTGACGGGCGCGCTGAAGGTGCCAGAGTTGGTGAATTACCATACCGAATTCGAAGGCCGGATGCTTTATGACGTGACTTTCGTTCTGGCGATGAACAAGGCCAGGTATCAGAGCCTGCCTGACGACCTGAAAAAAGTGATCGACGATAATTCCGGGCTGGAATTCTCGATTTTCGCTGGGGGCACGCAGGCCGACAGCGACGGCCCTGCCCGTCAGGCTGCTGTCGACAACGGCAACCAGATTGTCACTCTTTCCGAAGCGGAAGCACAGGCCTGGGTCCTGGCGTCGCAGCCGGTTTATGACGCATGGATCGCTGAGATGGAGGCGAAGGGCATTGACGGTCAGGCATTGATCGACGAAGCCCGTAGGCTGATGGACGAATACGAGGGCTGATACTGGCCAGATATTCATGGGGCTGCGTCCGACCGGATGCCGCCCCGTTGCTTTTTCAAAGGGGCGGGAATGCTGCGACGGATCATGGAGGCGCTTGCCCGCGTCATGGCCACCCTGGGTGGTCTGGTGCTGACGGCGTTGATCGTGATGACGTGCCTGTCGATCTTCGGGCGTTTCCTGAACGGGGTCCTGCATTCGGACCTGCTGGACGGGACCGGTCTGGCGATATGGCTTCTGTCGCTGGGGATCGGGCCGATCAACGGCGACTTCGAACTGATCGAGGCAGGGATGGCCTTTACGATTTTTGCGTTCCTGCCGATCACGCAGTTGCGCGACGGCCATGCCGCGGTCGATATCTTCACCAACATGCTGGGCGAGGGGGTGAACCGGGTTCTGTCGGTTCTGTGGGCGACGTTGTTTGCCGCCGTTCTGATCCTGATTGCCTGGCAATTGTGGCAGGGGACACAGGCCAAGATGCGCTATGGCGAAACGACCTACCTGATCCAGTTTCCGATCTGGTGGTCCTATGCAGCGGCATTGGTCGGGGCGGTCTTGTCCGCCCTGGTGGGGACCTATGTCGCGCTGGTCCGACTGACAGAACTGGCGACCGGCACGCCGATTATCGCGTCCGACGGTGCGGAGCAGTGAGTAACCTCGAAATAGGCCTGTGGTCCTTTCCAGGTCTGCTGGCGCTGATTTTCCTGCGCGTGCCGATTGGATTGGCGATGTTCGTGACGGGGCTGGTTGGCCTTTATTACGTGACCGATGGCAATACCGTCGCACTCAGCCGATTGAAAAACGAAACCTATTCGACCTTCTCTTCCTACTCGCTCTCGATTGTGCCGATGTTCCTGCTGATGGGGCATTTCGCTACCTTGGGTGGCATGAGTCAGGCCCTGTTCCGAGCCGCCGAGGGATTTCTGGGCCATCGAAAGGGGGGCGTGGCAATGGCCGCGATCGGGGCCTGTGCAGGCTTTGGCGCGATCTGTGGATCGTCGCTGGCGACGGCCGCCACAATGGGCCGGGTCGCCCTGCCGGAATTGCGGCGCTATGGTTATGACGGAGGCTTCTCGACCGCCACCTTGGCGGCGGGGGGCACATTGGGCATCCTGATCCCGCCGTCGGTCGTGCTGGTGATCTATGCCATCCTGACCGAGCAGAATATAGCCAAGCTGTTTCTTGCGGCCGTCCTGCCCGGTGTGATTGCGGCGGTGGGCTACGTCATCGCCATCTCGATCTATGTGCGGCTCAACCCGACATCCGCAGGCGTCCGCGAGGCCATTCCGATGGCGCAGCGCTTCCGGCAACTTGGCGCGGTCTGGCCAGTGCTTCTGGTCTTCGCCGCCGTTGTGGGTGGCATCTACGGCGGTATCTTCACGCCGACAGAAGGGGCGGCGGTCGGCGCGCTCGGCACAGGACTGATCGCGTTGGTCAACGGTGGGCTGACCGGTCGGACCCTGATCGAGAGCTTTATGGTAACCGCAAAATCCAGCGCGATGATTTTCTTCATCGTTCTGGGCGCCGCGATCTACAACGGCTTCCTGGCGCTGACGCAGGTGCCGCAGGAAATGTCGGCCTGGGTCGTGGATCAGGGGTTCGCACCGGTGACGGTGCTGATCGTGATCCTGATTTTCTATCTGCTTCTGGGTTGCGTGATGGACAGTCTGTCGATGATCCTGCTGACGATCCCGATCTTCTTTCCTGTCATCATGGTTCTGGACTTTGGCATGACCCCCGAACAGGTGGCGATCTGGTTTGGCATCTTGACCCTGATCGTGGTGGAGGTCGGGTTGATTACCCCGCCCGTAGGTATGAACCTGTTCGTTATCAATGCGATGGATAAGGCGACGCCGATGTTGCAGACCTATCGTGCGGTACTGTATTTTGTCGGGTCAGACATCCTGCGCGTAGCGATCCTCGTGGCATTTCCGGCGATCACGCTGTTCCTGATCTGAGTTAACTGCACGCACTCTCAGTCAGTTTACCAGCAGGCGCAGCCCCTTGGTGACATCGGCGCGCACCGCCAGCCGCAATCCCGGTTCGTCCCCCGCGCGCAGGGCGGCGACAATCAGGCGATGGTTCATCGGCAGTTCGGTGCGGTTCAGCCGACCATAGAGTGCGCGCATCGTCGGCCCCAGTTGCAGCCAGACCGTCTCGACCATGGCCAGCATCGCCGGGGCCTGTGCGCGCAGATACAGCGTGCGATGGAATTCAAGATTTGTGCGGATGTAGCCTGAAGCATCGTGTTTGGCGATCTGTTCGGCAATGGTGGTATTGATCGCCTCCATCCGGTCGATCAGGGCAAGATGGGCACGAGGCAGGGCGCGCAGGGCGAGCTCCGGCTCCAGCAGTGACCGCAGGGCGGCAAGTTCCTCGATCCGCTCGTTCGAAAGGGCGGGCGTGGTGATGCGGCCCGAAGCCGACAGCGACAGCGCGCCTTCGGCGACCAGACGGCGCAACGCCTCGCGCACGGGGGTCATCGACACGCCGTAGTCACGGCCAACGCCGCGCAGGGTCAGCGACACGCCGGGGTCCAGCTCGCCATGCATGATCCGACTGCGAAGCGACCGATAAAGACGATCGTGCGCGGCGCCGGTGCCGTCGGAAAGCGGATTGAGCAACATGCGCCGACCTTGCCCCTAAGTCCCGCCGAAATCCACAGCGTGCAGCGCCGCGCCTTCACGTTTCAACCATGCGCGGCGCGGGCCGTAATCGGGCATCAGTTCTTCGACCTGTCGCCAGAATCGCGCGGAATGGTCCATATGGGCCAGGTGGGCGACTTCGTGGGCGACGACATAATCCTGCACGTCGGTCGGTGCCATGATCAGACGCCAACTGAACATCAGCTCTCCGCGCGACGAACAGGAACCCCAGCGGGACCGGGTATCCCGGAACGTCAGTTTCGTCGGCGCCCGTCCCAGAGCGTCGGCATACCGATCGACGGATGACGCAAGATGCGTACGCGCAAGGGTCTGCATCAATGCCTTTACGCGCGGCCCTGCGCGGCCATCCTCGGGCACCGCGATGACATCGCCGGTAAACCGGGCCGATCGGCCTGGTCCCTTCACGACCGGCACTTCACGCCCGAACAGCGGCAGCGCACTGCCGACGATGACATGCCTGGGCGGCGGGGCGGCGGCGACGTTGCGCGCGATCCAGTCGGCCTGGGCATCTATGAAGGCGCGGGCTTCGGCCAACGGCATGGTCTTGGGCATCGACAGCGTCACACGCCCGTCGGACCGACCCACCCGCAGCGACATGCGGCGGGATCGGCCAGAACGGCGAAGATGCACCAGAAGTTCTGGCATTCCCGGTACACAAAGCGTGTCGCTCAAAGCAAATCCCCCATCTGTAATCAGGCCCCGATCAGGGGGCTTGCCAGCCCTTGCCCCCTGTGGCATCCGACCCCAATTCGCTGCACCCGGGCCGCTTTTGGCCGGACGAGATGAAGGAACCGACATGCCCAAGGAAGAATGGGGCGTCAAGCGAGTCTGCCCGACGACCGGCAAGCGCTTCTACGACATGAACCGCTCGCCCGTCGTCAGCCCCTACACGGGTGAAGCCGTGAATGTGGACACTGGGACCAAGACCCGCATCCTTGCCGCCGACAAGGACGATGTGGACGCCAAGAAGAAAGCCACCGAAGACGATCTGCTGCTGGACGACGACGATGTCGATCTGGACGATGATGATTCGGAAGATGACGCAGAAGATGTTCTGGCAGACGACGATGATGACGACACTGTCTCGCTGGACGAAATCGCTGATGTCAGTTCGGACGACGACGACTGATCGGGTCGTTTGAAACCGGGGCGATGCATGCGACATTTCTGCTTGCGCCGCCCATGGGCCTGCCGTAGATCGCAGGCCGGTCAGGGGCCTTAGCTCAGTTGGTAGAGCGCTTGCATGGCATGCAAGAGGTCAGGGGTTCGACTCCCCTAGGCTCCACCAATATACTAAAATACTTTAATATATTTCAGTCATTTCCCCTAAATATTTGTAAGATATACCAGATATTCTACCATTTTTGATCAGAATGTATTCTTATTCGGTGATGATGACTTCTTGGGTGCCGTCAAACTAGTTCGAATCAGTCTCGGCTTGGAAGGTTCTGTTGCGTTAGTGGCGCTCAACGACGACTCTGAGGTCGAACATTGATCGAGGTTTTCATGGCGCGACGCTACCCCTTCAAACATCATCTTCAAACATCATCGTTTCCCGAATGAGGTCATCTTGCTGGCGGTGCGCTGGTACTGTCGATATCCGCTGTCTTACCGGGATGTGCACGACTTGTTGGCTGAACGCGGGGTCACTGTTGATGCCGCGACGATCTATCGTTGGGTTCAAAAGTTTGGACCTGAGATCCGCAAACGAGCTTATGGCCGTCATCGGTCGTGGCGCGGCATGCAGTGGCATGTGGACGAAACCTATGTGCGCGTGAACGGCCGGTGGTGCTATCCGCTGCCCGGCAGGGCATCACGCAGCAATGTCCCGAGTATCCGTGATGATCAAGCGGGGATTTCGGACCATTTCCGTCCGTCGCGCAGGAGCGCGTTCGCAGTGTCGATGAGCTTTCGCATGACGGCGGTGAGAGCGACCTTGCGTGGCTTTCCGGCGGCGACGAGTTGCGCGAACCGTGCTTTCGCGGATGGGTTGTGCTGGATCGCGCTGAGCGCTGGCATGAAGAGGGCACGCCGGACCGAGGATCGACCGCCTTGTATCCGCTCCTGACCTTGCCATCGGCCAGACTGGCGGGGCATAGGTGCCAGGCCGGCCAAGGCGGAGGCTTGCTTGCCGTCCATCCCGCCGAGCTCGGGCATGTCCACGAGGATCGCGGTGGCCGAGACTGTTGAGATGCCTGGGATACTGACCAGGATCTCCATCCGCGCGCGCAGGTCCGGATCCGCATCTATGATGATCTGCGTTGCGCTGTCGACCGATGCGATCTGCCGCTCGATCTGCGCCAGCCGCTGTGCGAGGAGACGGCGCAGAAGGGGCGGCCTGGCCGTCTTGAGCCGCGTCTGGGCCGCCGTGCGATCCCGGATGAGCTCGCGCCGGAACACCAGTAGATCCTGGAGTTCGCTCACATGTTCGGGCAAGACCGAACTCGGTTCCACGTCCAATGCCATCCCCATCCGGGCCAGAACCGCGGCATCCCTCGCCCGGCAGTGCATTGCAGAGCAATGTCACGAGAGGGCACCCTGTCGGTCTTGGCAACTTGGCCTATCGCCTCGGCGAACCGTCGAGCTTGCCGCGGGTTGACCTTGGCAAAGGGCAGGTCCCGTCAAGCCAGAACTTGCTCAAGACCCCGATGATAGGCACCAGATGCTTCGAACACGACAAGCACGTCGCCCTGTTCACGAACCCACCGGCAAAGTGTGAATCCCGGAGACAAAATGGCCACTGAATCGGTCGGATGATCTGACCGTCGCGGAGCAAAATTCCGCAGTCTGACACCTGAGGCAAACGAGCTGAGGGTGGGGAGATGTATTCAGTGGAACTTTATAGCCGGGTGCGGCGAGCGTGCCATGTCGATGGGATGAGTAATAGGGCGGCGGCGCGTCTTTTTGGGATAGATCGCAAGACCGTTGCGAAGATCCTGAAGCACTCAGTTCCGCCGGGTTACCGGCGTGAAGGGCCGCCAATTCGCCCCAAGCTTGATCCGTTCGTCGCGATCATCGACCAGATTCTTGCGGACGATATGAGCCGGATCAAGAAGCAGCGTCATACGGCGAAGCGTATCCATGAGCGCCTGCGGGATGAACATGGCTTCACGGGCGGGATCACCATTGTCACGGATTATGTGCGGGAGAAGAAGCGCCGGACCCGAGAGGTGTTTGTGCCGCTGTCGCATGCGCCCGGCCATGCCCAAGTGGATTTTGGCGAGACACTTGGCGTGATCGGCGGGAACGAGTGCAAGCTGCATTACTTTGCGATGGCCCTGCCGCACTCGGACGCATTCTTTATCAAGGCGTACCCGGCTGAGACGACCGAAGCCTTCTGTGACGGGCACAATGCGGCTTTTGCATTCTTCGGCGGCGTGCCTCAGTCGATCCTCTATGACAACACCACAATTGCCGTTGCAAAGATTTGTGGCGATGGGAAGCGGGAACGGACCAGAACCTTTGCCGAGTTGCAGTCGCATTACCTGTTTGATGACAAGTTTGGCCGACCAGGAAAGGGGAATGACAAGGGAACCGTTGAAGGTGTGATCGGCTTTGGGCGACGCAACTTTCTTGTTCCCGCACCCCGGTTCGACAGCTTTGATGCCCTGAACCTCTTGCTCGAAGAACAATGCCTGAAGCGTCAGGACGACACCGTACGTGGTCACGCCGAGGCCATCGGCGACCGCCTGATGCGCGACCTGGATGCACTGATGGTGATGCCGCCCACGCCCTACGATGCCTGCGAGAAGGTCAGCACGCGGGCGACGTCGATCTCCATGGTCCGCTATCGCAACAACGATTACTCCGTGCCTGTCGCTTATGCCCATCACGAGGTTCAGGTTCGGGCCTATGTCCATGAGGCTATTATTGGCTGCGGCGCTGATGTGATTGCCTGCCACAGTCGGTCTTACGAGAAGGCCGACATGGTGTTCGATCCGATGCACTACCTGCCGCTGCTAGAGCAAAAGGTCGGGGCCCTGGATCAGGCTGCACCGCTCAAAGGCTGGGACCTGCCCGATGAGTTTGCGACCCTGCACCGGTTGCTGGAAGCGCGGATGGGAAAGAAGGGCAAGCGCGAATACGTCCAGGTTCTGCGCCTGCTGGAGACCTTCGAGATGGGCCATGTCCATGGTGCCGTCAAGCAGGCCCTCGGCCTCGGTGCTCTTGGCTACGATGCAGTCAAACATCTGGTCCTTTGCCAGATCGAGAAGCGTCCACCGCGATTGGACCTCGACATCTATCCCTATCTGCCAAAAGCACTGGTCGAAACGACAAACCCGGCCAGCTACAAAGTGCTGATGCCTGGAACGGTGACATGAGCGACACCCCACAGGTGCTATTGCAGCATCATCTCAAAAAGCTACGCCTGCCGACCTTCCACAGCGAGTATGACAAGCTGGCCCGGCAGTGTGCGACCGAGAACAAGGATCACATCCAATATCTGCTGCGGCTGTGTCAACTGGAACTGATTGAACGTGCACGTCGGATGATCGAACGCCGGATCAAGGCTGCAAAGTTCCCGGCGACCAAAAGCCTGGACAGCTTCGACTACAAGGTCATCCCGTCGCTGAACAAGGTTCTGACCATGCAGCTGGCGCGTTGCGAGTTCGTGGATCACCGCGAGAATGTCATCGCCCTTGGGCCGAGCGGAACCGGCAAAACCCACGTCGCACTGGGGCTGGGACGGGTCTCAAGGTTCGCTTCACAACGGCCGCCGCACTGGTTCACGAACTGATCGAGGCGGTTGACGAGCGGCGCTTACAACGCCTGCAAAAACAACTGACCAGCCAGGACCTGTTGATCATTGATGAACTCGGCTTCGTTCCTCTCAGCAAATCCGGTGCCGAGCTGCTCTTCGAGATCATCTCACAGCGCTACGAACGCGGGTCCATCATCATAACGTCCAACCTGCCATTCGACGAATGGACCGAGATCTTCGGATCAGAACGCCTGATCGGTGCCATTCTAGACCGTCTGACCCACCACGTGCATATCCTGGAAATGAACGGAGAAAGCTTCCGCCTGCGCCAGAGCCGTAAAACCCGAAGCTGAAATCCTGCCGAAAAAAGAAGAAGTGCTGGCCTGCGGCCAGCGCGCCATGGCTCGCGTCAGCTATATGAAAAGCACACGCGCCAAGGCGCAGCTAACCTCCTATCAAACTGTCCCATATTACGCCGGGAAACTGACCCTTTTTGCGCCGGGATTGACATCAGCGCTGATCAAATGGTTGACCGGCGCGCTTGGTCTGGATGAATCCATAGTGAATGCCGTGGAAAAGCTACGCCTGCCAGATGGCCACCTGCGGTTCTGCAAGGAAGTGACTGAATCGCTCGTGACAGAGATGCACGGCAATCCGGTTGGCTATGCTCAGGCCGTGACCGACGCCCCCTTTCTGAAGGATGCCGACATCAACCACAGCGATTTCCGCCCCGATGACGGTGTGGCCGTCCTGCCCCGCTACAACGAACTGTCGGTACTGCGACTGATGCTGGGCAATGGCACAGGAAACCCCGATGACCCTCATGACAAGCAGTTGGGTAAGATCACCAATCCGACCGTTCATATAGCACTGGGACAATTCCGGCGTGTGATGAACATGCTAATTCAGGAATTCGGAAAGCCCGCGCAGGTCGTGCTTGAGGCAGCGCGTGACCTGAACAAGTCCCCCAAGGAAAAGGACGAGATCGAAAAACTGATAAAGACTAACGAACGGCGAAATGACCGATTTCGTGATGAATTAGAGACCGGCAGCTGCACGCGACCGGCTATCTTGCCCGTGTCGTGCGTGCCTATGCTGAAGCGCTTTTCGACAAGACGGACGTTGACGATAAACGCCGCAACCATGTCTGGATGTTGCCGGGCCGCATGACGGCTATGCTGCGGCATCGCTGGGGTCTGAACCTTGGTGATCACAACCGCAAGAACCGCGATTACCATCGCCATCATGCGATTGATGCCTGTGTGATTGGCGTCATCGACCCAGCGATGATCCAGCGGCTGCAAAATGCGGCAAAGTCGGTAAGCGCTGATACCCTTTCGCGGGTACTGCCCAATCCACCCGAACCGTTCCCCGGGTATCGCGATGCTGTCATGACGGCCGTGCGGGAGGTGAAGGTGAGCCACCGGGCTAAGCACGGTCAGGCAAACCCCGATGATTCATCGCAAACCAGCGGCAGATTGCACGAAGACACGGCATTCGGCATCATCAAGGACAAACCGGAAAATCAGGCCGACCTGACAATCGGAAACGTGGTTGTCCGCAAACCGGTGACGGCTTTGACCAAAAAGGAAATCCGTCAGATCCGAGACGTCAAAATTCGCCACGCGGCCATGGCGGCTACCGAACCTGCACGTGCATCCACGTTGACAAAAGCCGACGCCGACAAATTTCTGCCCAAATTACTAGCGGATTGGGCCAACGAAAGCGGCCATCACCGGTTAAGGATTCTTAAAGCGGAAACGTCAGTACGACCAGTTCACGATATAAATGGCCGATCCTACAAGTATTACACTCCAGGCGAGGTGTCGTGCATTGACATTATCGAAGCAGATGGGAAGTGGCACGGCCACCCGCTCAGCGTCTGGGATGCGAATGCTGGGCAAGAGCAGACTTGGAAGGACAAATGGTCCAATGGTCGTTTTATCATGCGACTGCATAAAAACGACACAATCCAGTTGTTCGATTGGGACGATGAGGAAGAAGAGATCGTGCCAGGGAGCAACAACATCAAGCGGATCATGCGACTGGTGCCAAGCGACAATCGCATATTCTCCAGCGGCCTGAACGATGCGGGCAAGCTTCAGAAGCGCCATGAGGACAAGGAAGATGATTTCCGCTGGGACTGGCCGAATTTTGAAAAACTCCGACTTCGCCGCGCCCGCCGCGTGCGGATTGATGAATTGGGACGGGTGCACATCATACCGCACGGCAAGGTGTGAACCAGACACGCTGACCGGACGGGCCTCATTTTCAGGAGGATCAAATGGTTGGAAGAATATTGGAATTGGCGCGAGATAATCTTGCGGTCCACAAATCGCGTGGCTTTTTGTCTGTGCGGCACGATGGGACCGAAATCGGCAAAGCCGAGCTTGATGATTTGGACGCGGTGCTGGTGTCGGCACAGGGCTTGATGTGGTCCAACACTGCCTTGGCGCATCTTGCCGCGCAAAACGTGCCGGTGATGATTCTAGGGCCCAACTTTGCCCCCTCCGCCGTGGTCCTGCCACTAACCGGTCATGGTGAACAGGGCTACAGGATGGCACACCAAGCAGCGGCCAGCCTTCCATTGAAAAAGCAGGTATGGGCGCGTCTCGTCAGACACAAGATCGTTGCGCAGGCGGCCTTGCTCGAGCGTTTCGGGATGCCGTCCAACGTGTCACGCGCCTGTTTTACGCGGTTCGCTCCGGTGATTCGGACAACCGCGAAGGTCAGGCAGCACAGATCTATTGGCCGTTGTTGATGGGAAAGAAGTTCAGGCGTGACCGGAATAGCCAGGGTTCCAACGCCCTACTGAATTACGGATATGCAGTGCTGCGTGCCGCGACAGCACGCGCGATCGTTTCCAGCGGATTACATCCCTCTCTTTCGGTGCATCACAAAAGCGGCGGTGATCCTCTTGCGCTTGCCGACGACCTGATGGAACCGTTCCGTCCGACTACCGACCTGGCAGTTCACAAACTGCTCGATCAAGGCATCGAAACGGTCGAAGAAGGCCGTACTGCACTTGTCGACTGCCTGAGCGCTTCGTTTCAAACCAAGGATGGAAACTCTCCATTATCACAGGTTTTGGTGCGCCTCGTCCAAAGCCTTTCGCGTAGCTTTGATGCAGGCAAAGCCGACCTTGTCTTTCCGCTCCAGCCCTTGCCGGACGAGGAGACCCAGAGTGACTGAACCGGATTTCCCTCAACTTTCTAAGTATCGTATTATGTGGATATGAGCTTTATTCGACCTTCCTGTTCTGACAAAAACGGAACGCAAGAACGCAACGCGTTTCCGTAATGATCTGCTTGATCTGGGTTTTCAGATGGCTCAGCTTTCAGTATATTTGCGCCATGCGTATTCAATGGAAAAAGCGGATGCCATCGCGGCCAAGGTGGGCGCATGCGCTCCCGAAACAGGACACGTCCAAATCCTGTTTTTCACAGACAGGCAGTATCAGCTTACGCAAAGCTATCACGGTAAAAGCGCGAATGCGCCGACTCAGCAAATACCGGACCAACTCACCCTCTTTTAGCACCGATCCGCTTGTTTTTTCGACATTAAAAGAGGAAAAACCCTTCTGCAACAGTGCGTTGCAGAAGGGTGGTTCTAGCAGAAGAAGCGGCGCAGCCAAACCCGGACTGCTGGCCGCCAATGCTCTGGTTTGGTGCTGTCCTAGGTGTTTGATCCCACGGTTTGATGGAGCGATCCATTCGATGGACTGGAAGGAAGCACTATGGGACAAGTTCGTCACGGCAGCGCCACGACCACGTACGCCGTCAGAGCAGCAATACAGCGATCGCAAGCTTCGATCGCGGGGTTGAGCCGAGA
>Ga0207878_100202_pt1 | contig 41495 bp, 34 predicted proteins | sample LinPmetageLP41_FD_184053 | JGI IMG/M metagenome (GOLD analysis project Ga0207878, IMG submission 184053) | Marine viral communities from the Pacific Ocean - LP-41 (SPAdes) | ecosystem: Environmental > Aquatic > Marine > Oceanic | place: Pacific Ocean | collected 2010-08-27 | reverse complement strand
GTGATTATATAAACGGATATTACAATAATGTTAGACCACATCATTATAATGCTGGTTTAGCGCCGAATGAATCTGAGGTTAGATATCAAGATTCTAAAACTGTGGCCAAAATTAGTTGACCACTACAGGGAGAAGTTATGCTCTATTGTGAAAAATATGCAATTAAGAGGGTCTGAAATGGATGGTAATAGACAGCTCCTTGGAAAACTTGGCTTACTAGAGATTAACGGTTATAACTATGAAAAATCGCTTGGAGGAGGAAGTGCATTAAGTAGTTTGTATGTAAAAGGAAGTGAAAAAGTTGTCTTTAAATTTCTAATTGCTCAGAGAAATGATATTGAATTAGAGAGATTCAAACTTGAGTATTCTGTTCTTGAAAAAAACAAACTAAATTATGTTCAAGGTGGAGAAGGGTTATCAGTTGAACAGCTATTCCATGGCCCAATTGAAAGTTATCCATTACCTTATATTGTGGAACCATTAACGCACAAAATATCTAATATGGTGAGTTATTTTGGTTATAAATATGAAGAGGGAGTTTTACTTAGTGATCTTGATACTTCAGAGTATACAATGGAATCAAAAGTAGCTCTTCTTTATCGATTAGCTTCAGCGCTAAACTATTTCAACCTTACAGGCTATTCGCATAGAGATTTACATAAAGAAAATATCTTGCTTTTATCAGAGCCTGATATGTGTAAATTTGACCGGGATACGACAGATAATAATCCAAAAATAAAGTTCTTAGACATGGGGAACTGTCAAAGGATGGATAACGCTCACGGCTTTTATATCCCCATTTTACGAAACCTAGACGAAGAAGCTGTGTTTAAGGATAACAATCGAAGATGTCTGGCTTCATTTGTTTCAATGCCCCCTGATTTTTTAGAAAAAGGAAAAGACATTGAAAATTACGATACATGGGGAATTGGAGTATATGCATATGAGCTTCTGTTTGGTGAACTTCCTTTTGATGCAAATGAAATAAGTGATATTACTTCACTGAGAAATCACAGGCAGTTTTCTGCTAATTACCAGACAAACTTAAATTCTGTAAGTTTAGGTTTAAAGTTAATTTTGAACCATCTTTTATCTCCAAAAGGAGAAGAAAGACCTAAATTAGAAGCCATCGTTCGCTTATTTAGTTGGTTAGTACATAGAAAAGAAGAGTTTATAGATAGAAAGTTTATTAATCAGGTTATACATGGAGAAGGATTCGATCCTAATCATGATCCGAGAGACGATTATTACTAATTTTTTATATGAAAAGTGTAAAGTTAATTGTGTATTTATTACCGAAATAAGATGTAATAACGTGGTTAACTTTACATTACTTTTGATATGCCATTTAAGTTGCTGTAAATAATCGCTTTTATATTTTTTTATATGAACTACCATTTTAGTTTCCGTGAGTGGAAGAAGTGTAAAAATACACTTGAAAACTAGCTCGAAAATCATTTCAGTTGATTTAAATAAAACCCAGCATCTGTGCTGGGTTTTTTATATGTTGAATTATCCAATTGTTGCGTCTAATTATCCTTTTGAGCAGTAAAACTGTATAACTTAACTTTAATGTTAAGTTATACAGTTTTTATTTACATCTAATTTAATTGATTTCCAAATACCTAACACATACTCTTGTAAGACATTGTATCTATTACTCTACGAGAAACATGAAAACTAATATTCTATTTTTATTTCTTGTTTTTCAATTTGTTAGCACAGCACTAAGTGCGCAGCCTCTCCCTAAAACGACGAATATTTTATTTATAAATTCAACAAATCAAACAATGCCATGGCACAAAAGTGTTGAGTCTGGACTGAGAGCTGAGTTATCACAACGTATTGTAGACTATGAGCTTTTTGTAGAAAGTATGGATATAGGACGCTTTGATGAAATGAACCAAAAACAGTTAATGGCGGAATATCTTAAACAAAAATATAAAAATAAACATATAGATATTATTGTTACTCAATCACCCTCTGCTGCTGAATTGGTATTGCAACTAAATGATTTTTTTACCAATGTTCCTAGAATATATTTAGAGCCGGGCGCTCAGTTTTCTCTTCCTCTAACCACTAACGGTGCTGTAATACAGGCAAAATTAGATTATAAGCAAGCAACCGCAAATGCTGTAAATTTAATGAAGCCTAAAAAGCTGATTGTTGTTTTAGATACAAAAAATGCAATTGGTATGAGTTTTTATCGTGGATTATTCCCGGTTATTAATCGTGATTTTTCTTATTTAAATGTTGAGCAGTGGTTCGATCTACCGCTCGATAAATTACTATTAAAAGTACAAAATGCACCTTCAGACTCTATTATTTTGTTTACGCCCATTTTTAGACGTTATAAAAATAAATCGCTTAGTCCATATCAACTTGTTGAGCTATTAACGCAAAAAAGCACAGCACCTGTTTTTAGCTATTGGGAAGTACTTTTAGGCTCAGGTGTTGTTGGTGGATATGTTTTATCGGGAGATAAAATAGGTAGGCGTATTGCCGAATCAATAATTTTTTACAGTAAAAATAAAGTATTACCGAGTATTAATGGTGAGGGGCTAAGCGTATATGGCTATGATTGGCGCCAATTAAAAAAATATAATATTGCGACACAAAGTTTGCCTGAAAAGTCTGTAATTTCTTATTATAAGCCTACCTATTTTGAGCAAAATAAAACCCTGATTTACACTGCTGCTTTTATCATTTTTATGCTTAGCGCATTTTTAGCTTTTGTATTGTTTTTAAATCAGCGTCGTATACAACTTTTAAAGGCGCTTGATGCAGAGAAGCAAAAACTAGAATCTCGCGTTATGCAGCGCACTGAAGAGTTATTACAGGCTAAAGAAGATGCTGAGCAGCTTACATACGCTAAGTCTGAGTTTTTAGCCAATATGAGCCATGAGATCAGAACACCAATGAGTGGCATTATAGGGTTAACTAATATTCTATTAAATAAAGACTTACCCGCAAAATATCAGCATTATTTGGATAAAATTAAATATTCTTCAGATCAGCTTCTTGTGGTGATAAACGATATTTTAGATTTTTCTAAAATTGAGTCGGGCAATATTAACCTCGAAGAATTTCCATTTTCAGTTAACGCCATAGTAGATTATATCAATACAACGTTTGAAACTAAGGCTCACAGTAAGGGCATATCATTTGATGTTGTTCTTGCTGAAAGTGTTAGCTTTGATTTAATCGGTGATGTGGTAAGAATAAACCAAGTGCTGATAAATTTGTGCTCTAACGCGATTAAATTTACAGCTAAAGGCGGTGTTTCGGTTTTAATAGAGTCTGAGGCTGACTCATACGATCCGAAAGGTATTTACCTGCGCTTTACTGTTAAGGACTCCGGTATTGGTATAAATGAGAATAATCTTCCTAATTTATTTAAATCTTTCACCCAGGCTGACAGCTCGACCACACGAAAATTTGGCGGCACAGGTTTAGGTTTAGCTATTAGCAAACGGTTATGCCAGTCAATGGGCGGAAGTATTTCTGTAAAAAGCACAGAAAATGTAGGTAGCGAATTTACCGCTGTTATTAAAGTTAAACTGAACGAGCGGGCACTAATTGAAGATAGCCCACAACTCGCCTTTATTGATACATTTGATATATTACTTATTGATGATAATGAAGGCGATCTTAAGCTAATAAGCAACGAGCTCATTGCTATGGGGCTAGGATGTACACTGTGTTCTGATGCGAGCGATGCAATTAATAAAATTAAAGATAATAAAGATAAATTTAAGGCAATTATTGTAGATTGGGAAATGCCTACAATGAGTAGCGAAACCTTTTTAACGCGAATTTATAATATTAACCCTCTACTTTGTAACAATATTATTGTACTTACTGCTAGTCAGGAAAATTCAATTAATGAAATAGCGGCAAAAATAGACATTAATACTATTTTGCATAAACCGGTACTGACGAGCATTCTATTCGAGGCAATACAAAGTAAGGTTGTAGGCTCAGCTAAGTTAATAAGTCCATCAAGTGAAAAATCGTTAGCAGGTATAAAAATATTAGTTGTGGAAGATAACTCTATAAACAAGCTAATAGTAACAGAGATACTACAAGCAAGTGGTTCGCAGGTTAGTTTAGTTAGTAATGGCTTAGAGTGTATTGAAACTGAGGATTTAGAGTCGTTTGATATTATTTTAATGGATATTCATATGCCTATAATGGATGGCGTTGAAGCGAGTAAAATAATTCGTAGTGATAATAATAAAGCGGTTGCTAATATGCCAATAATTGCTTTAACGGCTAACGTTATGAAAGAGGATATTACCCGCTATTTATCTATTGGCATGAACGCACATGTTGCTAAACCTATAAAAGCGCAGCAATTACGAGAAACTATAATCCGTTGCTTAAAGCAGTAATTCGTTTATTTACCTCATAAAACTCCTCTACTTAAATCTATCTGAAAAACCTAAATCAAAATTTATAAAAATAGTGTTTGACTCACAAGTTTTTACATGTGAAATTTCATATATTCGTTTTTCCATATGTTTAAGTGTTGCTACTAGGCAGCTATTAAATTTAAGAAGTGTGCCATGTCATCAGAAAATAAGTTACCGAATTTAGACTTAACACAAAGTCATATCCCAGCTAGTGAGCACTTTGCGCAGAACTTCTCTGTTCATAAACCAAAAATATTACTGCTGTATGGATCGTTAAGAGCGCGCTCTTATAGCAAGTTAGTAATAGAAGAATGTGCGTGTTTGCTAACGCATTTTGGTGCTGAGGTTAAAATTTTTAATCCTGAGGGTCTTCCACCTACTGATAGTGAAGATGAATCTAACCCTAAAGTGCAAGAGCTGCGAGATTTAATGTTGTGGTCTGAGGGGCAAGTGTGGTGCTCGCCTGAGCGCCATGGCTCAATGACGAGCATATTTAAAAATCAAATAGATTGGGTGCCTTTAAGTCTTGGTGGCGTAAGACCAACGCAAGGTAAAACACTCGCCGTATTACAGGTATGTGGTGGGTCACAATCGTTTAATGTGGTTAATCAGTTACGTATTTTAGGGCGTTGGATGCGTATGATTACCATACCTAATCAGTCATCTGTACCAAAAGCATTTTTAGAATTTGAAGAGAGTGGGCGAATGAAACCGTCTGCTTATTACAATCGCATTGTTGATGTGATGGAAGAGTTGATGAAGTTTACTTTAATACTACGAGATCAAAAAGATTACTTTGTTGATCGTTATTCTGAACGTGTTGAATCTGCAGAAAAACTTAGTGAGCGCGTTAACCAGCGTTCTATTTAGGAGTATAAAATGGGATTATTTGAACGTTATCTTTCAGTGTGGGTGGCCTTAGCTATTGCTGTTGGGATTGTAGCTGGCTCTATCATGCCAGATGCATTTAGCTTAATTGCTGGTTTTGAATATGCACATGTAAATATTGTTATAGCAGTACTTATTTGGTTGATGATTTACCCAATGATGGTGCAAATTGATTTTTCATCAATTAAAGATGTAGGTAAAAAGCCAAAAGGGTTAGTGCTCACTATTGTTATTAATTGGCTTATAAAGCCATTTACTATGGCGCTATTAGGTTGGTTATTTTTTAAAGGTATTTTTGCCGATTTTGTTGACCCACAAACGGCCACCGAATATATAGCTGGCATGATCTTACTAGGTGTAGCACCGTGTACCGCGATGGTTTTTGTGTGGAGCCAACTAACAAAAGGCGATGCTAATTACACCTTAGTACAGGTATCAATCAACGATATCATTATGATCTTTGCCTTTGCACCAATTGCAGGGCTATTACTTGGTGTAACCGATATTACTGTACCGTGGGACACGTTGTTATTATCGGTGGTGTTGTATGTACTTATTCCCCTGGTGGCAGGTGCTATTACTCGTAAAAAGCTTGATAAAGAAGATGACCATACGCGTTTAAATCACTTTTTAAAGGTAATGAAACCTTATTCTATTATTGGTTTGCTCGCAACGGTAGCGCTGTTGTTTGGTTTCCAATCACAAACATTAATAGATAACCCAGAAGCAATTGTCCTTATTGCAATTCCGCTGTTAATTCAGACTTACGGTATTTTTGCTATAGCTTATATTGCAGCTAAAAAAATGGGGCTAGCTCATAACGTTGCGGCGCCGGCATGCATGATTGCCACCTCTAACTTTTTTGAGCTAGCTGTTGCGGTTGCTATCTCGTTATTTGGTTTGCACTCAGGCGCTGCTCTAGCAACCGTAGTTGGAGTGCTTGTTGAAGTGCCTGTAATGCTTAGCTTAGTGTACTTTGCTAATAAAACGCGTCACTGGTTTAACTAGGAGAACACTATGGTTGTTATTCATCATAATCCTGATTGTGGTACCTCTCGAAATGTACTGAATATTATTAAAGCTGCAGGTTATACCCCAACGGTTATTGAGTACCTAAAAGAGGGGTGGACTAAAGCGCAATTGCTGGCTTTATTTGCAGCTACAAATTTAACACCTAAAACGGCGCTTAGAGTGAGCAAATCGCCAGCACAAGAGTTAGGTTTATTAAGCGAAGATGTGACTGAAGAAACTATTTTAGAAGCGATGCTTGAGTATCCAATATTAGTTAATCGTCCGATTGTTTGTAGTGAAAAAGGCGTAAAATTATGTAGGCCAAGTGAAACTGTTTTAGATTTACTTGAAAAATGGCCAAAGGGTGAGTTTTATAAAGAGGATGGGGAAAGGGTAATAACTACCGCTTAATTATATTTCTAACTAGGGTCTGTTGATCTTTGCGGATTAAAATTTTTTCAAACTAAAGGCTATTTAATCGCGGCGCGAGGTTTGTAACCTAGTGGGCTAAGTAAAAACCGAGCAACAAAGAGTAAATAGCCCCTAGGAAGAACCCTTTGGGCAGCGCCTGTTTGGCATTAATGCTACGTTATCGCCCACTTATGGGGAATAACCACACTACATAGGCTCTGCCTTGCCTAAATACCAAACAGACTGCTGAAAATTTAATCTCAAAAGATCAACAGGCCCTAACTTAAACTCTGTGTAAGAGATTTAATTTATCTGCAGTAGGCACCAGAGCTATTAAGCACAAAAGAATATACAGAGAAATCTACAAATTTTATAAGGCCTCGTTTATACGGGGCTTTTTGTTTAGCGCCTGCGATAAACGTTTAAACTTGGTTTAGAGCCTTGTGCTTATGCGGATCTTGAACAACACTTTAGTTAATAATTTAACGAGTGAGTGCGCCATGCAACACAGCAATATTTGGCATTTAAAACAGTTCAAAGTAATTTATTTTGCTTTTATAGGGCTTGTGCTTGTTAGTTTTAATTTTGTATTAAATGACGCTTTGCATAAAAAAATTCATACATCTGGGCAGCAATTAGTTAAGCAAATATATGATTTAAATTTAGCACCCTCTATAAATAATGAAGTGCTAGCAGCACTGGTAAAAAGTGAAGGGTTTATGCTTAAGCCTCAAGTGCCAGCAGAGCATTTTAAGCATTTGGTAAGCGTTGAGCATGACGTATTTACTTATAAAACATTAAGTTTAAGCTTTTATCATTACTCAACTTGGGTAAAGCAAGGCTACTTATTTGTTTTATTAAACTTAGTTATTATAGGCGCTGCTTGTTGGTTTTATTGTTGGTGGAGCTTATTAAAAGAGGCACCGAAAAAGGCCGTGCAAAAGGCTTTAATAAAATCACCTAAACTTATTAAACCAAAACACAAAGAAGTAGGGGTAACTAAGCAAGTAAAAAGCTGTGAATTAAGTTCTTTATATGGGGTGAGCTTAGCGTCTCACAGTTTATTTATACTCATTGAATGCACCTGTAACTTTGACAAAAATACAGATAAAGAAGCCAGCTTCAAAGTTGCCATTATTAAAAACTTTACCGAGCTTAAAAGTGTATCGGTTGAATTACTAAACTCTCATTATTTAGCTGTTACATTACAAAATGTACCTGTTACGCAGTTAGATCGCTACGTTGAAAAACTTCATAAAACTGTATTTTTGCTTTGTCGTAATCATCAAAATACAGTTACCCGTAAAAATATTAAAGTAGGATCGTGTAATTACCGTATAGGTGCAGACCAAATTACAGTTTATCAGTTGGCAAAATCGGCACTCACATTATCTCAAAGTAGTTTGTTGCAGCATTACCATCGCCTTCCTTTAAATCACAGCCAAGAAAAACTACTCTCTAGTGAGCAAGTTATTGAAAATGTGAAAAAGAATAAATTTATATTATTTTTTCAGCCTCTTTTTGAGCTCTCCACTGGCGATATATTACAGCATGAAGCGCTTATGAGAGTTCGCCATAGCCAACATGGCCTGTTAGCTGCACGTTATTTTATTAATCAGGTTTATAGTAATCAGGACGCTTTAATATTAGATAAAGCGGTAATAGGCCAAGTTAAAAAACTAATTTTAAGTGAGGCATCGGCGTTAACCGTGAGTATTAATTTGCATCCTAATAATTGGTTTAATAATGAATTTTGGGAGTGGTTACCCAGTCAGCTTGCTGAGTTAAAGTTAAACGCAAAATTACAATTTGAGATAAGTGAAGCTGATTTTTTTGCCCATAGAGATTCGATGGCTAAGCCATTAAATATAATTAGACAAAGCAACTCACAGCTTGTGATTGATAATGTGCAAAGTAGTGAAAAAATAGCTGCATTAGTGGAGCATAGCGAAGTTTGTGCAATTAAATTGTCGTATGAGTTGGTGCATTTATTAAATGAAAAAACACACAACCAAAAACAAATAACAAAAATAGTAGAGTCTGCTCGCTATTTAAATTTACCCGTATTTGCAGTGGGTGTAGAAACTCAAAAAGAGTTATTTATGCTCGCAAAGCTAGGCGTTGTGGGAGCCCAAGGGTTTTATTTTTCAGAGCCCCTGCAAGAGTTTACGCAAGCAGTATTTCACTAAGACGTGTTTATATTATGAGGTTAAATTAACCCTCTGTATTTTAGGCCATTTAATCCTTGTAACCCGCCTGTATGCACAGCAATTATTTTACTTCCTGGAGCAAAGTAATCTTGCTCAATAAGTTGCCACAGCGCATACATCATCTTTCCGCTGTAGATTGGTTCTAGCGGGAGGTTGTAGGTATGTTCCATATTTTGACAAAATGCCCAAAGCTCTGATGAAAACTTACCATACCCACCATCATGATGCTCTGTTAGCAACTGCCAATTATTTTGATTTTTGGCCTTATTACTAAGTTTTTTTATATCATTAACTAAGTATTCGGCTTGTTTTAATACAGCTATACCAATGACTTGTGTGCTTAGCTTGCTCCCCTCAATTAACCCCGCAAGTGTGCCACCACTCCCTGTGGGGCAAATTAAGTAATCATGTGCAGGTAAGCTGTCTACTAATTCTTTACACCCTAATAATGCGTATTCGTTAGTACCCCCTTCGGGAAGTATAAAAGCATTAGGAAATCGAGCTTGTAGCTTTGCTATGTATTGCTCATCTTGGCGCAGCCTATACTCCATCCGGTTAACAACATGAAGCTGCATACCGCATTGCTTAGCAAATTGAATTGTTGGGTTATTATCGTCAAGTTCTGGGCCGCGAATAATTGCGTGGGTTTTAATATTAAATTCTTTTGTGGCAGCAGCACAGGCATGAATATGATTTGAAAAAGCACCGCCAAAAGTAAGTAATTCTGTTTTATTGAGTTTACGCATATGGGCTAAATTATATTTTAATTTTCGCCATTTATTGCCACTTATTAGCGGGTGCAGCAAATCATCGCGTTTAACACCTAAATAAATGTTTCTCTTTTTTAGAAATGGACTGTTTATCTGTTGAATATAGTTATTTTCATTTATTTCGAATGGTTTAGGCATTTTTATTTGTTTTCAATTTGCAAAATAAAATATGTGTACGACACTTATTTTATATCTAATTAACAATAGTAGCTATATGAAAGAAAAGCTGTTTTCATGGTTAAATCGTAGTTTAGATCGTAATACAGCTATTGGTGTTGCAGCTTATGCAGATACTGTAAATGCAGTCTGCCTGAAAAAAAATCACAGCAAATGGGTTGTTCACAGCTCACATAGCGTAAATGTATCTGAGCAAACAGATTATACCACTGCAATGGTGGCTTGTATAAATGAAGTATCTACAGATGTATGTGGCGTAAATTTGGTTATACCCCATTATTTTTACCAAATAGTGCAAATGGATAAGCCAAACCTAAGTGATGAGGAAATTATTCAATCATTACCGTGGACGACTAAAGACCTTGTTGATATAGCCCCCGAAAATATCGTTGCTGATTTTATCGATTACCCGATTACATTACCTATGCAAAGCAGCAAAATGAATGTGTTTATTACTAATAAACTTCAGCTACTCCCTTTTATAGATAGTTTTGAACATACCAAGTCAGTGTTACGCGCAATGACTTCTGAAGAAATGATTTTAGTTACTTTATTTGGATCCCACAAAGAAGCTCACATGCTTATTGTGCAGCATTTAGGGCATGAACCACGAATTTTGATCATCCGCGATGGGCAATTATTACTTGCTAGGCGACTAAATGGTTTTTTAGGTATTTCAGATAAAGATCAAAATCAAATACTAGTAGAAGCATTAGGGCTTGAGATACAACGCTCTATGGACTTTTTTGAAAGCCAGTTAAAGCAACCTCCTATACGTAGTATTCAGCTGCAATGTGACGATTTATCGTCATTAGCGCTCAGAGCGGGGCTTGCTGAATTTTTACAAGTTAAAGTGGTTGATTTTGTGCCTACTATTGAGCTTTCGAAGCATTTAGAGCCTAATTTTTACTATGCTTTAGGCGCGGCTTATCAGTTGACCGACCCTGAGTCAGTATTATGAAAATTCGGATTAATTTTTATCAAAAATCACTAAGAGTAAGGCGAGATCCTGTTCCTTTATCTGGCTTGCTTACGCTTTGGTTTGGGGCTTTATTAATTGTTGTAATCACATGGGCTTTTTATAGCTATAAAGCCCACAACAGTCAGCTCGATTTACAACAAAATAGGCAATACATTAAACAAGGCAAAGCGCAGCTAGAGCTTATAAAGCAGCAGCTTGCAAATAAACAAAATAAAACAGTGTTTATAAGTGAGCTAAAAACTCTTCAACAAGAAATTCTACACAAGAAGCAAATTTTTAGTTATTTAGAGCAAAGTTCAGATCAATCAACAGCCGACTACGCACAAGTAATGGAAGATTTAGCGAAGTATCATGAACCTAATATTTGGCTTACACATATTAAGTTTGCAGGACAAAAAGTGACCTTTGAAGGTCAAGCAACACAGTCAAAGTTTTTACCTATTTGGTTTAATAATTTAAAGCAGTCTCCTTTTTTTATAGGTAAAGAATTTTCTGTACTAGAGTTGTCAACACAAGATGGAGTGAGTGTTTTTAGTGTAGCAAGCGACCTTGCAGATGAGGGCGTAAATCCATGAACCAAGAATTAAACAGCCAAGACAAAAAGGGCTGGCCAATGTGGGTTAAGTATCAAGCGCAGTTTGCATCGCTTCAAAAACGCGAAAAATACTCCACATTATTTGTAGGTTTATTTGTAGTGATTTATTTGGGACTTTGGTTTGTTGTTTTTCCTAAGCAAGACGAAGTTGCCAATATCCGTAGTGAGCAAAACGCAGTGTTACAAGAGTGGCAGCAAATTAATGCGCAGCTTTCGATGCTAAACCAAGCTCTTAATCACGACTACACTAAGGTTTTAAGAGAACAAATAGCGAAAACTAGAAATGAAATAGATGAAATAAATAATCAACTTAATAGCTTTAGTCAGGGATTTGTTGCCGCTAAAAATGTACCTGCTGTTTTAAAAGATTTACTAATTGATAGTAGCGATGTGAGTGTGAGTAGTTTTAATGTAAAGCCAGCACGAGCAATTGATGTAGAAAAGTTAGGGGAGCATGATACTCAAACATTGTTTTTTGAACATCAAATGGTAGTGACTCTAAAGGGGAGTTACTTTAATTTGCAAAAATACCTATCAGCGCTGAAAAGTAGCCAAGATAAATTACTAATTCAAGAGTTTAGTTATCAGGTGCAAACGTACCCACAAGCTGAACTTACTTTACAAATAGCTACGGTGAGCGCGAATGAAAAATTTATTGCGTTATAGTTTTTGTAGTTTAGTGATTATTTGTGCAATTACACCCAATGCATTTGCGCAATTACGCGATCCTACTCAACCTACTAAATTTCTAACTAGCCTCAATAGCAATACTCAAAGTAGTGAGCTTAAATTACAAACTATTATTAAAAGTAGCGCTACATTTAAGGCTATTATTTCTGGCCGAATTTACCAAGTTAATGATGTTGTTGATGATTTTCGGGTGCTAAGCATTAGCTCAAAGCAAGTTGTGTTAGCAAATAACGATAAGCAAATAAAATTAGAATTATATGATTATGAAATTAAAAAATAACTTATCTGGCCCGTGGCTTGCTCTTTTATTAATTCCTACGCTTTTAACAGCGTGCCATAGCTTTAAACCAGGTAAAGAAATTAAACCTCATATAGAGCAAGAACTAGCGCAAGCTCCAGCTAAAACAAAAGAGATTGCACCGTTACAAATGCCCAGTGAGCTTACTCAAAGTTTGCTCTCTTCAATTAATAATGAGCAAACCATAAGTGATGAACTCGCTATTAAACGTTTTGATGTTGCTGCAAATGATGTAGAGGTAGGTGCTTTTTTTGCAGGGTTAACGGATGGAACTCCTTTTAGTGTTGCTGTGCATCCTAAGGTCAGTGGCACTATTAGCTTAAACTTAAAAAGTGTGACCTTTAACGAAGTTATTGCTGTCATTAAGCGTATGTACCCGCTTGATATTGTTAATGAAGGACGAATTGTTCAAGTACTTCCAGCTGAAATGCGTACAGAAACTATACCCGTCAATTATTTAATGATGCAGCGCCATGGTCAATCTACCGTGAGTGTTGTTGCCGGTGGAGTGAGCCAGTTTGGGCAAGATGGTAATAATTCGGGGAGTTCAAATTCTAATAGTAGTAATCAGCAAAATAGTGAATTTGGCAGCAGTAATCAAAATTTAGAGTTAAATGGCTCGCGTATTCAAACTATTAACCAAAACGACTTTTGGAAAGAGCTTGAAGTTGCGCTTAAATCATTAATTGGTGCAAGCGATGGGCGTTATGTTATTGCAAGCCCACAAGCAAGCTTGGTTACGGTTAATGCATTACCGAGTGAAATAAGCCAGTTAAAAGAGTTTTTGAATCAAAGCCAAGAAAACCTCCAGCGACAAGTTATTTTAGAGGCAAAAATTATTGAAGTAACGCTAAAAGATGAATACCAGCAAGGTGTTAATTGGGAGCGTATATCTAGTGGTTTAGAAGGCGGTATTTCGTTTGCTACAACTGCTGGCTCAACAATAAGTAATAGTATTTCTGCTGCAATTGGCGGGGCATCATCATTAACGATTCAAAAAGGTGATTTTAACGGGGTAATTAACTTGCTTGAAACGCAAGGTGATGTGCAAATGCTTTCTAACCCGCGGGTGACCGCCACAAATAATCAAAAAGCCGTCATTAAGGTTGGCCAAGACGAGTACTTTGTTACCAATGTATCGAGTACTACCGTTACCGGCACATCGACTACAACGTCTCCAGAAATTGACTTAACACCGTTTTTTTCAGGGATTGCATTAGATGTAACTCCGCAAATTGATAAATATGGGTCGGTTATTTTACATGTTCATCCTTCGGTTACAGAGACCGAGGAGCAACTAAAAGTAATAACCTTAGACGATCAGCGCTTCGAGCTGCCGCTAGCGCAAAGTAACATAAGAGAGTCAGATACGGTGATCCGCGCACAAAGCGGAGAAATAGTTGTTATTGGTGGGTTAATGCAAACCTCAACAGAAGACGAGGAATCAAAAACACCAGTACTTGGTGATATCCCTATGTTTGGCAATTTGTTTAAAAGTATTCGTAAACGCCAAGAGAAAAAAGAACTTATTATTTTAATAAAGCCGACAGTTGTTATGCCAGACACCTGGAAAAAACAACAAGGCGAAAGCCGTCAGCTTTTAAAAACATGGTATGAAAACTAATCATGTATTTAAACTTTTTTAATTTAAGTGAAATGCCTTTCACGTTGACCCCTAACACCGAATTTTTTTGTGCGCTAGAACCGCATCATGAAGCCATGCAAGTGTTAACAACGGCCATTGATATGGGAGAGGGGTTTATAAAAGTAACCGGAGAAGTAGGAACCGGTAAAACATTACTTTGTAGAAAATTATTAAACCAACTAGAGCCCGATTACATAGTGGCTTATTTACCTAATTCTTATTTAAGCCCAGAAGAGTTACGTTGGGCTATTGCCGTTGAGCTTGGTATGGATGTAGATAAAGCGCTTGATCAGCAGGCGTTAACTCAACTTATTAATCACTACTTGCTAGACCTGCAAGAGGATAACGAACGAGTAGTGTTATTAATTGATGAAGCGCAGTGCTTAAGCTGGGAAACACTAGAAGCACTGCGTTTATTTACAAACTTAGAAACTGAAAGTGAAAAACTAATTCAAGTTGTACTATTTGGACAACCAGAGCTTGATGAAAAACTCGCAAATAATAAAGTAAGGCAGCTGCGCCAGCGTATTAGTTTTTCTTATAAATTAAGATCAATGACAGCTGCTGAAGTTATTTACTATATTAACCATCGCCTGCAAGTGGCTGGGTTTAATCAGCCTCCATTGTTTAGTAATAATATGGCATTAAAGATAGCGCGAGCCAGCCGTGGTATACCCCGTTTGGTAAATATTTTATGCCATAAAGTATTATTGCAGGCGTATGGAGAGGGGTTAAATCAAATTACTACTCGACATATTCAGCTTGCTATAAAAGATACTGAAGACTGTGCTAAATACCGCACCGGTCAATACTGGAGCTACAGCGCTGTAGCGATTAGTGTATTTGCTATTGCCGCCATTTGGATATGGAGGCAATGGTTATGAGCGTGATTAATAATATGCTCAAAAACATTGAGCAACGAGAAACAAAGCAGTTAAATATTGAAAACGGTATTACAGTTAAGCCCGTTTATGACATTCGTAACATTGCTTTTAAAGTTATTGTTGTTGTGATTATGTTGTTAGTTATCTATGCCGCATATGTATTTTTGCCCGCTAGCACTGAAACACACTCACCAGTTGTTAAACAAACAAAAAATATTAGTACAAAACCAGATGCGTTAGTTGAGAAGCAGTCCTTAGAAAAACCAATAGCGTATCCAGCAATTAATGATGAGCAGTTAAGCAGTATCCCTACTGAAAATCAGGGCAAGGTTAAAACTAAGCAAGTACCTGTTGAGCAATTAACTGTAGAAAGCGAGGTTAAAGCTCAACCTGTAATTGCTAAAGGCCTTGCTAAAAAAGCTGAGAATGACGTTTTAGTTAAAGCCCCTAATGTTAAAGACACACAAAACGTTAGTAACGATATTATAAAGCCGACTAAAAAAGCTCAGCAAAAAAATGTAATGGTGAAGAGCGAAGCGGTAGTTAAATCAGATCAAGTTAAACGGGCTGAGCTATTAACAGGGGCTAAGCAGGCAATACAGTTTGGTTTGTATGATGAAGCAATAAGTGATTTAAATTTAATTTTAATTCAGTCTCCTTTGCATATAGAAGCAAGAAACTTATTAGCAGGTACTTACTTTAAGCAACAAGATATAAATTCGGCTCAACTCGTATTACAAGAAGGTATTGCCTTAAATGCGAATGTACTTGAGTGGCGCATAATGCTAAGCAAAATATTAATTATGCAAGGCGAGTACGATGTTGTATTGCAATTGTTAAGTGCTGAATTTGAAAGCCAAGCGAACCTTGATTTTTGGGTGCTCCAAGGCACTGCAGCACAAAGTGCTAGCCAACATAAACAAGCATTAAATAGCTTTAAGCACCTTACACAGTTGCAACCAAGCCAAGCTAAATGGTGGCTTGCACTTGCTACCTCTAAAGATGCATTAGGAGAGTACCTAGATGCAAAGCAACTTTATAAAGTGGCATTAGACTTAGGCGGATTAAATACAGCCATGACCCAGCATGCATTACAGCGTTTAGTTGCGCTCAAGGAGGCAGTATGAGACCGAGTTTAAAAATGCGTTTAGGGGATTTACTTGTTCACGAACAAATGATTACCGAGGCACAACTAAGCCAAGCACTTAATGTGCAAGCGTCATCGGGTCGTAAATTGGGTGCAACTCTTATTTCTCTGGGGTTTATCCGTGAGCCGCAACTACTTAGATTTTTAGCTCAGCAATTACAAGTCCCGTTTTTAGATATCTCTCAGCGTAAACTTTCACCCGATGTATCAAAGCTTTTATCTGAAGTGTACGCGCGTCGTTACCGGGCTTTAGTTATTGAAGATAATGGTGACTCAGTTTTAATGGGGATGAGTGACCCTGCTGATTTAAGAGGACTTGACCAACTTGCGCCTATGCTTGCCCCTAAACGAATTGATTTAGCGGTAGTGCAAGAAAGCCAAATATTAGTAGCCTTTGATAACGTATATCGCCGTACCGACGAAATAACTAACTTTGCAGAGCAGCTCCATGAAGAATATGAAGATGTAGAAGAGTTTGATTTAAATTCTTTAGGTGATGAAACATCTGACGCAACAGTTGTTAAGTTACTGCAATCTATTTTTGAAGATGCTGTTCAAGTTCGCGCCTCAGATATACACATAGAACCCGATGAAGGCTTACTTAGAATACGTCAACGTGTAGATGGCGTTCTGCAAGAGCATACCCTTAATCAAGTAAAAATAGCCTCTGCATTAGTGCTACGTTTAAAGTTAATGTCGGGTTTGGATATTTCTGAGAAACGCTTACCGCAAGACGGACGTTTTAATATTAAAGTACGTAGCCATAGTGTTGATGTTCGTTTATCAACAATGCCTGTGCAGCATGGCGAATCAGTTGTAATGCGATTGCTTGACCAATCGGCTGGATTGCTATCGTTAGATGAAACAGGCATGCCTGTACATATACTAAAGCGAGTGCGCAGTATTATTAAGCGCCCCCATGGGATGGTACTTGTTACTGGGCCAACAGGCTCAGGTAAAACAACCACACTTTATGGGGCCTTGAGCGAGCTAAATCAGCAAGAAAGTAAAATTATTACTGTTGAAGATCCCGTTGAATATCGTATTGGCCGCATAAACCAGGTGCAAATTAACAATAAAATTGGTTTGAGCTTTGCGAGCATTTTACGAACGGCGTTAAGGCAAGATCCCGACATAATAATGGTCGGCGAAATGCGAGATCAAGAAACTGTTGATATAGGTTTAAGAGCCGCGCTTACGGGTCATTTAGTTTTATCAACACTGCATACAAACGATGCGATAACCAGTGCAATGCGCTTGATTGATATGGGAGCCCCCGCTTATTTAGTCGCAAGCTCACTGCGGGCTATTATTGCTCAGCGCTTAGTTAGACGCGTATGTAACGATTGCAAAGTACCTTACCTACCAGATCATCAAGAGTTGAGCTGGCTAAAATACCTAGGCGAAGACATCGCTGACGCACATTTTTCTAAGGGGCAGGGGTGTACCGCCTGTAATCATAGTGGTTATAAAGGGCGTGTAGGTATTTTTGAATTGCTAGAAATGGATGATGCGATGATGGATGCGCTGCGTGCAAATGACACTCAAGAGTTTTCAAAAGCCGCTAAAAATAGTGCAAACTTTTCACCACTTTCAACTATGGCATTAAATTACGCTAAACAAGGCATTACTTCCTTAGATGAGGTATTTAAAGTAGCGGAATACATCCCCGAAATTGTAGGGGATGCTGATGCAACTATATAGCTATAAAGCAAAAGACAGCAAAGGGGCGTTAGTTAAAGGGCAGGTTGAGGCTAACAACCAAGCTGGCGTTGCTGATAGCTTAATGAGGCGCCAGTTTATTCCAATTTCAATCACTCAAATTGAAACCAAAAATAATATTAAAATGTTCGATAATTTATTTATCGAAAAAATAACACTCGATGACATGATCATGTTCTCTAGGCAGATGTATTCTTTGCTTAAAGCGGGAATACCTATTATTCGCGCGATGATGGGCCTGGCAGACACCACACAAAACAAGCAGTTTAAAAATGTACTAATAGAAGTGACTAAACAGCTAGAGCAAGGGCGTGATTTATCAAGTGCTATGGCTATTCACAATGAAGTATTTAGCCGTTTAACAGTGTCGATGGTAATGGTAGGGGAAGGCTCAGGAAGATTAGAAGATGCTTTTTATCAGCTAGCTATTTATTTTGAAAAAGAGCAAGAAACACGCAAACGAATAAAAGCCGCCATGCGATACCCTACGTTTGTTATTTTAGCCTTGGTAGCCGCAATGGTTATTTTAAATATTTTTGTAATACCTACCTTTGCCAGTATGTTCGCAAAATTTGATGCTGAATTACCTCTGATGACACAAATATTAATTGGCACGAGCAATTTCTTTGTTAATTACTGGTGGCTGCTATTAATACTTGGAATTGGCGCTGTATTAGCTGCTCGTCATTATTTAAATACCACCGCAGGTCGTTTTAAGTGGGATCAGCACAAGTTAAAAATTCCTTTTATTGGACACATTTTAAAGCGCACATTACTTGCACGTTATAGCCAAAGCCTAGCTATGGTACTTCGCTCTGGGGTTCCAATGACAACCGGCTTATCACTCACTGCACATGCGGTAGATAACAGCTATATGGAAAAAGCAATTATAACAATGCGCCAAGATATAGAAAAAGGCGATAGTTTGCTTAGGGCATCAAAAAGCTCAACTTTATTTTCTCAGTTAGTACTACAAATGGTAGCCGTAGGTGAAGAAACCGGCCGAGTAGATGAGCTACTGCAAGAGGCCGCGGATTATTATGAACGTGAAGTTGACTATGATCTGCGTAGTTTAACCGCAAAAATAGAACCTATATTAACTGTGTTTGTTGCCATTATGGTGCTCATTTTAGCACTGGGTATATTTATGCCTATGTGGAACATGATGTCGGCAATTAAAGGTAATTAAGCAAGTGATAGCTTCTAGAGTTTACTCAAAAGGTTTTACGTTATTTGAGTTGGTGATAGTTGTTATTTTACTCGCGATTATTATGAGTTTCGCTATACCTCAATATTTAGGTATTAAAAATCAGGCGTATAACTCTAGCGTAGATGCAGTTGCTGGTGGTTTTGCTTCTGCTGTTGGTATGGTTAAAGGGCAATGGGAATTGGAGGGGCGGCCTAGCGGCAAGCTCAATACTACTTTTGTAAATTATGGGGGAGTAATAGTTGGTGTAGATGGAACTAAAGGCACACCAACCAGTGATGAAACAACAAAAACAGATACTCGCGCACTGGCAAGTAATGCACAAAAGTGTCGCCAAGTATTACGTGTAATTTTACAAGACGCACCCAGTAGTACGTTAAGTAATGAAGTATCAATAATAAAAAGTGTAAGTTTTTTAGTTAGGTACAATGCAAAAAATTCACAATGCATCTACTATTTAACTAACACCCTTGATACTAAAAATATACCAACCAATGGTGCCGTTGTACCTGGTCTGGCTGGTTTTTCATACTTTCCCAAAACAGGTAAAGTAAAAGTATTTAAATTGAGTAATTAAAAGAGGCTTACTTATGAAAACGCAATCATTAAACAACTTACCACTAAATAAACAAGCAGGTTTTACGCTTGTAGAATTGATTATTGTAATCGTTATTTTAGGCATTTTAGCAGTTACCGCTGCACCTCGTTTTTTAAATTTACAGGGTGACGCAAATGCTTCAACACTTGAGGGTTTACAAGGTTCTATTCGCAGTGGTATGAATATCGTAAATGGTAAATCTATTATTGCGAGTGATCACAAAAAGGCAACGGCAACGGTGACTGTAGATACGGGTGATGCAGTTCCTACTGTATATGGCTACCCGGCAGCTACACTGGCTGCATTTGAAGCCTTTTTGGATGTAGATTTTGCAGCTGATGATTCAGCAGATTTTAACCTTGATGATACAGCCGCAGACGGCACGCTAATTATTTATCCTAACAGTTACGTAAAAACAGATGATTGCCGTATTGATTATACACAAGCTACAGCAACGACAGGACCTGTTGTAGTAACTCCACCTACCATTACTCTTGTAACTACAGGCTGTTAATTAAACTAAATGAAAAGCAGTAGTAAGCAACGGTTGCGTGGCTTCACACTCATTGAGTTAATTATTACTCTAGTGATATTGGGAATACTGTCGGTAACGGCAGTTCCCAAATTTCTGGGAAGCTCAACAGAAGATGCATATTCATATCGAGATAGTGCTTTAAATGCGCTTAGAACAGTTCAATTACGTGCAATGCAAAATACCGCTTTAAGCAGTTGCCATAAGCTCTATATTACTCCCACCCTTATAGCACCTCCCACACCAGATACATGTACCGGTAGCGCAGATGCTAATAATAGCGAACACTTAGTTGTTCAAATAAATACGCAGCGCAGCGATATCACTTTTAATGCTTTAGATAGTAACGCAAATACCTTTACTGAAATTAGCTTTGATCCGTTAGGTCGTGCTGATCAAAATTGCGCATCACAGTGCAAAATTGATGTTGGCTTAGCTGCAATATGTATAAGCGGCGAAGGGCTTATTTATGCATGCCCTTAAAGCTAAAGGCTTTACATTAATAGAGCTGATTATAGGTATAGTCATGCTTGCTATTACACTTAGCATTATTACAGCGTTAATTGTCCCTCAGGCACAAAAAAGTGCAGAGCCCATTATCGCTTTAAGGGCTTCAGAGCTAGGCCAGTCTCTGATGAACGAAATTCAAAGTAAATCATTTGATGAACACAGCGATAGAAGCCCCCCTTTTAGGCGCTGTGGTGAAATATTAGTGGGTGCACAAGCGTGTACCGCACCTGCTGAGCTAGGGGTAGATAACTCAGAGACCAGAACCAGCTACAACGATGTTGATGATTATATTGCGCTCTCTAATCAGCCGATTACTAATAGTTTAGGTGAGGTGCTAGCACCATATAGCGACTTTAATGTTGTTATTGCTGTTGAGTACGATAGTGATTTTAACGATTCAACCAATAACGATGGCACCACCTTTAAGCGAATTACGATTGAAGTAACCTCATCTCAAGGTGAGGTTTATGGATTTAGTGCATATAAAGGAAATTATTAATGCAAACAGCTAAGTATCAATATGCATTTACGCTTATAGAGCTATTACTTGTTATGGTGATAATAGGTATTTTAGCGGTAAGTGCATTTTCATTCATTGGTGCAGGTGTCAGCATTTATTCACAAGGTATAGAGCGGCAAGAGGCTGTGGCGCAGGCTCGTTTTGTAATTACACGTATAAGTAAGGAGCTACGCCATGCTACGCCAAACTCACTTAGGCTCTCTTGCGATAATAACACCCGTGGTGCGTGTAGTGCTCAACAGTGTTTAGAGTTTACACCGTTTTTATCGGCTACTCATTACACTAATTATTTACCCACTGTAGCGCCTTTTAATATTAGCGCTGTTGATTTTGAACTTAATAATTTAACGCAGCCGCAAGCGGGAAGTTGGGCAACAATTTACCCATTAAATAGCGGGGACATATACGACGAAAACAATAATAAGCGTTTACAGGTATCTGCATTTTATAGCTCGGCAACGAGTGCAATTGACGAATGGCAATTTGATAAAGCATTTGCACAGGAGTCGCCAAGTAAACGCCTTTACTTACTCAGCACGCCAGTTAGTTTTTGTATTGAAGGGCAGTATTTATATCGCTATAGCGATTACGGCTTTAGTGCTACTCAATTAAATGCCGTAGGCTTACAAGTATCATCAGGCGTAAAACGAGATTTACTCGGGATTTATATTGCAAATAACTTAGCCTCTGAATTGTTTTTTACCCTTGACTCTATTTCACTGCAAAGAAATTCAGTACTTAACATAAATGCACAAATGCAGTTTAACGAAACCGAAGTTATGAATTTTAATCATGAGGTACATATTCCTAATGTCCCTTAAAAAACCACACGGTACGTGCTCGTTAGCAAAGCAAAGAGGTAATTTAATTATTGTTTCTTTAGTTATTATTGTAGTTTTATTGGCTCTAGGCTTAGCGCTTGTAAAAGTGCTTTCGGGGGCGTCGCAGCAAAATACAATTGAATACTATGGCGCGCGGGCATATATGGCAGCACAAAGTGGAATCGAAAGCGGTTTAACGCAGTTATTCCCTGTAGACAGCCCTGCACAAAATTGCGCATCGGTAACATCAAACTTAACCTTTGAAACTAAATATTTAGCTTATTGCACGGTCACTCTTAGCTGTGAAGAATATATAGATTTACCTGATAGCAGCACAACTAACGGGCTTGTGAATATATATTACTTACAAAGCAGCGCAACATGCGCTGCAACAAATTGCCTCGTTGGGAATAGTTGTAGAAAAGATTATTGGCAAACGCAAAGAACGCTAAGCGTAGAGGCTAAAACGTTACCATGATAAAAAATGTCTTAATAATTTTTATTTTTAGCTGTTTATTACTTTGTAATTACGCATACGCTGTCCCCCCTAAAATAGAAGGACGCTATATAGAGCTACAAAACACGTATACGTCGCCTATTTGGACAAAAATAAACTTTCAGCAACAATACATCACGCCTCCAGCTGTATTTATGCTTTCAACAAACCAAGGCGGAAACCCTGCAATAATAAGAATACGTAATATAACCACAACAGGCTTTGAGGCACTACCGCTTGAACCCTCAGGGGAGGATGGGGGGCATATTAGTATGGGCGCGCACTACTTAGCCGTTGAATATGGTGTGCATGTGTTTCCTGATGGAACAGTCATGGAAGTCGGGAGTACTGATCTGCAGCTAGAATTACAATATGGCTCTAAATCAGGTTTCTCCCCTTTGACTCCTAAAGGTTATAAGTCGTTAGTGTTTGCAGAGCCATTTACTCAAAGGCCAAACTTTTTTCATTCTTTGCAAACGCTTAATAGTATTGATAGTAATCCACCTTCTCAGGCATTAATTCCGTTTTTAACCATTGCAGTAGAAAGTGGCTCTTTATCAACCAGTGGTGTAAATGTAGCACTTGAAGCATCAGAAACCGCGCTTGGCATAATAAAAAATGAAACGATTGCTTATATGGCAGTAGAACCTGGAAGTAATCGAACGTTTAGCGACGATAATGGCATTGAGGTATCGTGGGAAACATTTTTTACCGGCTTTGAAGTCGATGGCTGGAGCAACGGCTGTAATTACTTTAGCTTTACTAATGACTTTAGTGTTGCACCTTTAGTGGTTGCCAGTAAAAACTCGCGTTTAGAGGACGACGGTGGTTGGCTACGCAGCTGTAACTTACGAACAGACAGGCTAGGGCTTGTTGTTGATGAAGACCGTGATGGCGATAACGAGCGAAATCACGTAAAAGAAGAAGCGTCTATTCTCGCAATGACCAGTACCTTTGTATTTAATGGTGACATTTTAGATTGCGATACATTATTTCCAGGGGCTATATCCACTTACAATAATGGTGAAGTACAGCTTGTTCAAGGTGTTGAAATAACAGATGGTAATGCTCAGTTTGTAACTACGACCAATTTAATTTCTACAGCACTTACAAACCCTCCTTTGTGTAACGGACAAGGCTGTGTTGCAAGTGGCTATAACTCTTTAGAGGCAAACCAAGCTGCGCAGGTACCAACAGTTACAAACGATGGTAGCTCAACAGGCCCTATCCCTACGTCGCTTGCAGGGGATTATTTTTACGATGAGCTGCAATTGAGCATGCTCGAAACACAATATAAAGTAACCGCCCCTACACGGATTTTTTTAAAAGACACAACATCACTCATTTCCACATCGTTTTTAAATATTGGTAGAACAAATATAGAAGTAGAAACAGGCGCATACTTAGCAATATACGTTGATGGTGCCATAGCTATTGCCGCAGATGCTAATATTTCAGCGTATATTGTTGCCACAGGAGAGGTAAGAATAGCGCAAAACGTTTCATATCAAGGCTCTATTACATCAGCAACACAAGTGATTACCGAAGGCAGTTCAACATTTGACGCAATAACAGTACCCGAAAGCATTCCTGGTTTTTGTGGTATTTATAAACCTGTGACTCTCGATCACTATCGCTTATCTATGAGTGATAATACGGGCTTAACGTGTGAAGCAAAAGAAATGACACTTACTGCCTGTGCAAACGATGCGTGTGATTTATTGTTTGATGAACCGTCTAGTTTGAACTTATCGCCAGATAATAGCGGACAGCAGAGCTGGGTTACGGGAGAAAATATTAATTTTACAGGCTCAACAAGTGTTGAGTTTGCCAAGCGCACAACAGGGAGCGTCACTTTTGGCTATAACACCGCAGACCCTTCAGCACCGCTTCGCTGTTATATTGCAGGTAATAATGTTGGGCTTAGTGGCTGTAAAGTGACGTTTTCAGATGCAGGGTTTATTTTTAATAACGAAACCGATGGCAACACAACAATACCTACTCAGCTGTCAGCTAAACCTTCAAACACTGGTTTTAATGCCAAAGCGCTCTCAATTCAAGCAGTTAAAACAAATACTACTACCGGCGTATGTGAAGCTGCTTTTCCTGCGGGTGGGGATGTAAACTTAGATTTAGCCTATACCTGCAGTGCAGGGGCGAGCTGTACTGACTCTGTTGTATTGAGCAATAACAATAATGACTATAGTGTTGAGCAGGCATACCAAACTTTTACTATAAATTTTGATAATGATTCTAAAGCGCCCATTGTTATAAATTACCCCGATGCAGGTAAGCTCAGTTTAAATGTAAAAACCAATTTAATATTAGATCCCGTAACTAATTTATCGGTTAATTTAACAGGTAGTTCAAATGAGTATGTGGTTAAACCATTTGGACTCGCAATGAGTGTTGAAAACGATGGTTATGCAACAGATGCTAATGGCAGTTTGTTTAGACTAACTGGTGAAGCATTTAACTTAAAAATGAATGCTGTGCAATGGCTCTCAGGGCAAGACACTAATAACGATGGCTTACCAGATAACTACAGCAACATTAATAATAACCCTATTGCTAAACACTTTATCACAGAGCAACCGTCAGTAGCGGCAACATTAAAAGCCCCTTTATCTGGTGTATCAGGTACGCTTGAAGCTATGAGTACTGTTGCCTTTAGTGATACAGGGGACTTAAGCGAATCAGTATCGCAGTATAATTACGATCAAGTGGGTATTGTTGATTTAATAGCCGGATTGCAAGATGCAGATTACTTTGGGGCTGGTGATGTAAAAGGGGCGCTTTATAATGTAGGTCGCTTTGCACCTTCACAGTTTCAAATATTAGGAATACAAGCCGCTGCACAATGTACGCGCTATGGCAGTAACTTAACTTACCTTGAGCAACCTTTTGAGCTTAGCTTTACAGTACAGGCTCAAAACCAAAATAATCAGTTAATGGCAAATTACCGTGATGGGTTTGATAAATCCTTAGTATCCGTCAACGCTGAAAATAACGAGGCCGGTAATTATATACCTGCAACGAGTTTTACCAGCCGACTTGTAAACCTAGGTAATAACAACTGGGGAGATATCAGCGACGGCCAGTGGCAAATGAGCGAACCCAACACCACACTAGAAAGATTAGGGGTAGGACAACCAGATGGGCCATTTGCCATGGTCAGTTTAATGGCAACAGTTACTAATATTGAGGGGGCGATGCTTGTCGATGCTAACGAAAAGCCAAACACACAAGCAGCGTGTACAACTGATTGTGATTCTTTGACGTTAAATACGCTGCCAATACAGTTTAGGTTTGGCCGTTTAGTATTAGGTAACAATGCTGGCTCAGATTTAGAACCATTACTTATTCCCATGCAAGCACAATATTACAATGGCAGTGGGTTTGTTAATAATGCCGATGATAATTGCAGTGTGTTCGAGCATTCCCAAATTACGCAAGTATCACCTTCGAGCCCGCAACTGAGTTATGAATATGGCGCAGGGGGCGCTGGGCAATTAGAGTCGGGCAGTTATCCTGCAAATAATGGTATTTATGCGCAGCCTAATGGTTTAGGGGAGTTTACCTTAGAATATAATACTTACGATTGGCTAAAATGGGATTGGCAAGGGGATGGCACACAACTTAATCCTCACGCTATTTTACAATTTGGTCGCTTTAGAGGAAATGATCGGGTTATTTACTGGCGTGAAACACGCGAATAGTTGTAAACTAAGATAATAATTGAACAAAGCTTGTGTTTTGTGCTGCAAGTACATAGCATAAGGCTTTAATTATAAAAAATAATAACGACCAAATAATTGCCGCTTTTTGGGACTGGAATATATGCGAATTACTCCTTTATCTCTGTTAATTTCAGCTAGTTTGTTAGCTAGTAGTGCATTTGCACAAGACACTGCTACAGTAACTGGAATTGAGTCAGAGATTAGTGTTAAACAGACAGAATACGATAACTCGACAAGAATACTTGAAAAACATCTTAAAGAAGAAAGTCAGTTACAAAATCAATTAGAGCTACTTCGTTCTCGTTCTACAGAGCTAGATAAAGAAAAAAACCAAGCGCTCGATGCGATGAACGAAATGTACCGTCGTTTAATTGATGATCCAACTATAGATATTAGTGCAGCACAATCGCGCTATCAAAAAGCTGTGGTTGATCATAAGCAAAACAAAGATGATATTTCTATGCAGTTGGCGGCAATTGCATCCCACCGTAAAGACATCGAACAAATCCGCGTGGCTAAACACACGCTTTTAAATACGCTAGAGAGCTTAAAAGAGCAGTTAACTACAGCTCGAGTAGAGCGCTTACGCAACGAGTTTACGCGTGAAGGCACACTTGAAGTTAACCACACTATTAACTGTAAGCGCACCGAAACACTTGCGGCATGTGAGCAACGTGGTCAGCAAATGGGCTTACAAAAAGCAACTAAGCGCTTTGTAGATCAAATATTTGCAAACTTAACAGAAGAGCGCATTGTTGAGCCAAAACGCAACTTAGCCGGCGCTCAAGTGCAAATTTTAAGTAGCCATGTAGTAAATAGTGCCTTTAGCGGACAAGGTAATTATAACGTTAATTTAAGCGTTACTATGCGCGGCGAAGTAAACAGTAGCCGTTTATGTAGCTTATTAAGTATTGATAACCGTTATTGCTCTGAATACGGCACGCCGCTTTCAGCAGCTTACCAACCAGCTTATGGCACAACATTTACCGATAGTCAGTTAACATTCAGTAATACCAAGGATAATGCCAGCACAGTTTCGGTTTCTCGTTTAAATGAACAACCAGTGCGCGATTATTCAGTTAAATCTGCGTCGGTAAAAAGAGATTACCCTAGCATTACTAACAAAAAGCAGGATCAAACAGTAGAGCTAACATTACGTTCTAATGTATATGATGACGAAGTGTTTATTGACGGTGTTAGCTTTGGCTCTACACGTTTAATTACGCGTTTACCTCGCGGTGTGCATAACGTTGAAGTACGTAAGTTGGGCTATAAACCGTTTCAGGTACGCGTGGATCTTAATAAAGCACAAACAATCCATGCAAATTTAGTAAAAAAGCCTGAGTCGATTGCTGCACCGACCTACACTCGTGAGCAACCAGAAGTTAAAACTCGTCAGGTTAGTGAAAACGTTAATGTACTCAATACAAACGTAAAAACGCCTATAGTAGTTATTCCTGCGGGAAAATTTAAAATGGGCGACATTAATGGCAATGGTTTAGCCAATGAACGCCCTGTAATTGAAAAAGTAATAGCGAGTTCTTTTGCTATGCAAAGCAAAGAAGTAACCGTAGGAGCCTACGAAAAATTTGTAGCTAATACTGGTTATAAAACGCAAGCAGAGCAAAATAAAGGGTGTGCGTATTATTTAAATGGCGAACCAGTATGGGAAGCTAATTTAAACTGGCGCAACCCAGGTTTTGAGCAAGGCAGTGATTTTCCGGCTGTATGTTTAACTTATAACGATGCTAAAGCATATGCTGAGTGGTTATCAGGTCAAACAGGCCAACAGTTTCGTCTACCAAATGAAGTTGAGTGGGAATATGCAGCACGCGCAGGAACTGAAACAGAATACCCTTGGGGGAACGAAATTGGTAAAAACTTAGCAAACTGTGGTTGGTGTGGTAGTGAATGGTCAAACAGACGCGCAGCACCGGTAGGGTCTTTTTCTCCTAATGCATTTGGATTATACGATACCGTAGGCAATGTATGGGAATGGACTAACAAAGAATCTGGTGAGTCGGATGTAGCGGTAAGAGGCGGAGCGTGGAACTTTGCACCAAGTCTTGCACGTGCATCTACGCGTTTAATTTTAGCGCCTGACTTTAGATCTAACTACATTGGTTTTCGCTTAGTTCGCGAACGATAAAAACTCAATAAGGAAGCTTTGCTTCCTTTTTTCACAAATTTACAAAGGCAGCTGCGCTTTATATTGCTCATCTATTTAAGCATGTTAAAGTGAGGCAGCTAATATAAGAACGTATTTCAAAGGTCATCCAGCCTCATGTTTAAAAAACTCCGTGGTATTTTTTCTAACGATCTATCGATCGACTTGGGTACAGCCAATACCCTCATTTATGTTAAAGAAGAAGGTATTGTTTTAAACGAACCTTCAGTTGTTGCTATTCGCCAAGAGCGAGCTGGTGGACCTAAAAGTGTTGCATCTGTAGGTACAGAAGCAAAACAAATGCTAGGTCGTACGCCGGGTAATATAAAAGCAATCCGCCCAATGAAAGACGGCGTAATTGCCGACTTTTATGTAACAGAAAAAATGTTACAACACTTTATTAAGCAAGTGCACAACAACAACTTTATGCGCCCAAGCCCGCGCGTACTCATTTGTGTGCCTTGTGGTGCTACTCAGGTAGAAAAACGCGCAATACGCGAATCTGCAATGGGAGCTGGCGCTCGTGAAGTTTATCTAATTGAAGAACCTATGGCTGCGGCAATTGGCGCAGGCTTACCTGTATCTGAAGCAACAGGCTCTATGGTTGTTGATATTGGTGGTGGTACAACTGAAGTTGCTATTATTTCACTAAACGGTGTTGTTTACTCATCATCAGTACGTATTGGTGGTGATAAATTTGACGAAGCAATTATTAATTATGTGCGCCGTAACTTTGGTAGCCTAATTGGTGAAGCGACAGCCGAAAATATTAAACATCAAATTGGCTCTGCGTTTAAAACAGATGAACCAATTGAAATTGAAGTACGCGGACGTAATCTTGCTGAAGGTGTTCCACGCTCATTTACGCTTAATTCTCACGAGATACTAGAAGCATTACAAGAGCCATTAATGGGCATTGTAAGTGCGGTAATGGTTGCGCTAGAGCAGTCGCCACCAGAGCTTGCTTCTGATATTTCAGCACATGGCATGGTACTTACTGGCGGTGGCGCATTATTAAAAGATTTAGACCGTTTATTAATGGAAGAAACGGGTATTCCGGTTGTTGTTGCTGACGATCCACTTACTTGCGTAGCACGCGGTGGTGGTAAAGCACTTGAGATGATCGATGTTCATGGTGGTGATGTTTTTAGTTACGACTAATGAAATTAATGTTTGGACGCACAGTCTCTTTGCAACTGCGACTTTTTGTCGCAGTGCTTTTGAGTATCGTACTCATAGCAGGAGACAAATATACACAAGGTGGTACGGTTGTCCGTACTAGTCTTAATACTCTTGTAAGCCCTCTAATTTACGTTGCTAATTTACCCTACGAATTATTTAGCTTAGGTGCTAAAAGCCTGCACACACGCGACCAACTCCTTACCGAAAATGAAGCGCTGAAAAAAAAGCAAATGCTCCAAAGCGAGCAATTGCAGCAGTACCAATTTTTAGCGAGAGAAAATCAAAAGCTACGTGCTTTGTTAGGCTCATCGGCTAAGCAATCTAATCGTAAAATTATTGCTCAAGTACTCTCGGTACATTCAAACCCTTATAGTCATCAGGTTGTTATTAATCGTGGTACTACTGATGGGCTCAGTGAAGGGCAAGCTGTAATTGACGAAATGGGTGTAGTGGGGCAGCTTACTAAGGTGGGGTCAACTACGTCACGCGTTTTACTGATGACCGACACAACACATGCAACACCTGTTCGCATATTACGAAATGATGTACGTACCGTGGTTGAAGGCATAGGTAAAATTAACGTCGTCAAGCTTTCTCACGTGCCGCACAGTTTAGATGTACGAATTGGTGATGTACTTGTTACATCAGGCTTAGGCGGAACCTTCCCAGAGGGTTACCCTGTAGCGGTAGTCACTGAAATAAACCGTGATGAAGGACGCCCATTTGCGCAAGTATTTGCAGAGCCTATAGCGCAGCTAGACCGTATTCGATTGCTTGTTATTTTATGGCGTAATCAACAGGAGCAAATCAACGATGATTAACCGTTATTCATTGTTAATTGCACTGAGCATCTTTTTTGCTTTAATAATGGCATTAATGCCACTGCCATTTTCATTTGAACCATTTAGACCCGACTGGGTTTTACTTGTGCTTATGTATTGGTCACTGGCTGTACCGCACAGATTAAATATAGGCACAGCTTGGGTTGTTGGCTTACTCATAGATTTAGCGTCGGGTTCTCCGCTTGGCGTAAACTCGCTCACATTCTCAGTATGTATATTTGTTACCGCGAGTAACTTTCAAAAAATTCGTAACTTCTCGCTTTGGCAACAAAGCTTACTGATTGGTCTATTTTTAACGCTGTATCATTTAATGCAGTTTTGGCTAAATCACTTTTTGTTAGGGGTTTATTTTAATCCTCAGTATTTATGGCCAGTAGCAACCGGTATGGTGAGTTGGTTTTGGGTATTTTTACTGCTTCGCAAATATCGTAGACACTTTAGGATCAGGTAATGACTTGTGCAGTATATTTGGCATCAGCCTCCCCACGTCGTAAAGAATTATTAAGTCAGTTAGGTATCGAGTTTACACAATTTAGTGTTGATGCCGATGAAAGTCCATTACCAAACGAACAACCTAGAGCACTTGTTGAACGCTTAGCAAGGTTAAAGGCGCAAAGTGGGGTTGCACTTGGTTATACCGACCGCCCAGTACTAGGCAGTGATACAGTGGTTGTTATCGATAATCAGTCACTTGGTAAACCACGCGATAAAGACGATTTTACAGCTACTTTAAAACGCCTTTCAGGTAATACACATCAGGTGTTAACTGCCGTTGCATTTGCTAGTGAAACTGACGTCGTTAGCTGCGTAGTAAGTACCGATGTAACCTTTAAAACATTAACCGATCAAGAGATAAATGACTATTGGGAGTCAAAAGAGCCACAAGATAAAGCCGGTGGCTATGGCATCCAAGGGTTAGGTGGTCGCTTTGTAACTCACATTGCGGGTAGCTATTTTGCCGTAGTAGGCTTACCTTTATACGAGACCGAACAATTATTACAAGCATTCTTAAGAAGGTAGCATGAGTACAGAATTACTAATAAATGTCACGCCAAGTGAAAGCCGTGTTGCCCTGATCGAAAATGGTGTACTTCAAGAAATCCAATTAGAGCGAATTGGGAACCTCGGTATTGTAGGCAATATTTACCTAGGAAAAATTAGCCGTGTTTTACCCGGTATGCAAGCTGCATTTGTAGATATAGGCCTAGATAAAGCTGCTTTTTTGCACGCTTCAGATATTGTAAACAGCGCCTCAATTGTTGAAGGTGTTGACGACGAGCCTATTAAAAAAGTACAAGATATTCGCGAGCTTGTCCGCCAAGGGCAATACATTATGGTACAAGTGGTTAAAGACCCATTAGGTACTAAAGGCGCAAGGCTCACCACCGATATCACTATTCCATCTCGCTACTTAGTATTTATGCCAGATGCTACCCATGTAGGCGTAAGCCAGCGTATAGAAACAGAAGAAGAGCGCTCACGCCTTAAAAAAATAGTTGCTGAATATGGCGACGATAATGGCAGCTTTATTGTGCGTACTGCTGCCGAAGGGGCAAGTGAAGAAGAGCTACGTCACGATGCTGGTTTTTTAAGAAAGCTTTGGGAGAGAATTACTTCTCGTAGGCAAAAAACCAGTAAAGCCAGTATTTTGCATGAAGATTTAACGCTCGCTTTTAGAACCCTACGTGATTACGTAGGTGAGGACATGGAGCGTATTAGAGTCGACTCAAAGCTGACTTATGAAGAGCTAAAGTTATTTACAGAAGAATTTGTACCGCTGCTTTCTCAAGTTTTAGAGTACTACCCGGGCGAGCGACCTATTTTTGATTTGTTTGATGTTGAAACAGAAATTCAAAAAGCACTACACCGTAAGGTAACGCTTAAATCGGGTGGTTATATTATTATTGACCAAACTGAAGCGATGACCACGGTTGATGTAAATACGGGGGCATTTGTAGGCCATCGTAATTTAGAAGAGACTATTTTTAATACCAATGTAGAGGCAACGTCAGCAATTGCGCGCCAGCTTAGACTGCGTAATTTAGGCGGTATTATCATAATCGACTTTATTGATATGGTAAGTGAAGATCATAAGCGCCGTGTATTGCACTCTCTTGAGTCAGCGCTTGCAAAAGATCGCACTAAAACAAATATTAATGGCCTTTCTGCGCTTGGCCTTGTTGAAATGACACGTAAACGAACGCGTGAAAGCTTAGAACATGTTTTGTGTGATGTTTGCCCTGCGTGTTCAGGACGCGGCTCGCAAAAAACAGTAGAGACCGTTTGCTACGAAATTTTACGTGAAATAGTGCGTGTAAACCGAGCTTATGCAGCCGACAAGTTTATGGTTTACGCGGCACCAGCAGTGAGTGAGGCATTACTGAATGATGAGTATCATAACCTGGCTGAGCTTGAACTATTTATAGGAAAGCAAGTCAACATTCAAACAGAGAGCTTATACAGCCAAGAGCAGTTTGATGTGGTAATGATGTAATGAAAGCAAAAGCGGTCTGTTTTTTTTGTTTTAGAAAGTTATGGCAAACCTGCGCCATAATTTTAGTATTACTGGCCGTTATTGTTTCAATCTTAAAGTACACACTTCCTTATGCGAACGATTACAAAGGAAATATAGAAACCTACCTTCACGATAAGTTTGCAATTAGTCTATCAATAGGCGAAATATCTGCAAGCTGGCAGGGCAATGGCCCTGCTCTTGTGCTTGAAGATTTATCGTTTAAAGATAACGAAACCGCCCCTATTTCACTCACCATTGCTAAAACAAGCCTAGAGCTTAATTTGTGGGAAAGCTTAAAATCCTTTCAGCTAAAATCTAATTACTTTGTTATTAATGGTTTTCATACAAGCGTAAAGGTCGAAAATTTATTACAAAGCAATGATGAAGAAGAAGTATCGTTTGAGCAAAAAGAGCTAATAGAAGAGCTATTTTTAGGTGAAACAGGCCACTTTGCAATAGAAAACTCTAGTATTAGTTTTATTTTAGAAGATGGCAAAGAGCGTAAACTACTTTTAAAAAATATTGTATGGCAAAACGAAAATGAGCAGCACTTAGGCAGTGGGAGTTTAGCGTTACCGGGTATCTCCGTTGGAAACTTTGATGCACGCATCGCACTTACTGGCGATACTATTGAGCAAGTAGCAGGCAATATGTATGTACACGCTAATAAGGTCGATGTATCTAATTGGCTAGCGCAATATATTAATACCGAAAAACAGCAGCTGCACAGTGATATTAATTTACAAGCTTGGCTAAAATTAAATAAAGGCTTAGTGAGCGACGTAAAAATGCAGTGGCTACCAAGCTTTGTGCGCTGGCAACGAGAAGAGCAAAGTCAGCAAGTAAACCTAAGCGAAGGTGGTTTTCATTTATACCCCGAGCAAAATAGTTGGCATTTAAAAAGTACCGGCTTAACGTTTAATAGTAACGATAAAGCATGGCCAAGCCTTGAGTTTGAAGCGCAACTAGGTAAACAAAATAAAGTATGGCTTCAGCAAGTTGATTTAGAGCTATTAAGTAATTTGGCAGGGCTCAGTAACTTTAATGATTTAGAGGCGTTACTTGCGCGCCAACCAAGTGGGCAAATAGATCAAGCTTATTTAAGCTTTAGCAGTGCACAGCAGTGGCAGTTATGGTTTGAGGCAAACAATATAGGCTGGCAAGAGTTAAACTCTGTACCAGCAGCACAAGCACTTAGAGTTGATGGATTGCTTACGCAAAGCCGCGGCCGAATAAACCTATTTGGCGAAAATGGTACGCTGGTAACGGGCGAGAGCTTTAGTGGCGATATTAATTATAACCAACTCAATATTGAACTTGATTTAGCTAAACGTACAAACGGCTGGCAAATAAACAGCGATAATATTTGGTTTGATAATAACGAAGTGACACTCGCCGCTGAGTTACAAATTAGCTTAGGCGATGAGCCTCGTTTAGATCTTTACGCTGAAGCATTTGCTTCGGATGCCAAAATTGCAGGGCATTACTTTCCATTAAAAGCGATGAGCCCAGGCTTAGTGAGTTACTTAAATGGTGCGATTAAAGGGGGCGAAGTATCTAAAGCGCAAGTGCTCTTTGCAGGGCCGCTCTCAGGTTTTCCATTTACAGATGGTAGTGGACAGTTCGATGTTTTAGCACAAATAGATAACGCCACTTACCAGTTTGATCCAAACTGGCCTACGGTCACTAACGCCAACATACAATTACATTTTGCTAATGAGCGAATGGACATTTATAGCCAGCAAGGCCAATTAGTTAATTTAGAGCTCGGTAATAGCGTAAAAGTAAGTATAGCCGATTTAATGAATGCCGATGAACTAATAGTACAAATTGATAAAAAAGCGCCGATGGAAAAGTTACATGACTTTTTTGCTGCCACGCCAATAGCAAACCCCCTTGCTAATATTTTTGAAGTTGTGCAAGGAAAAGGCGAAGTCGAGGCCAATATTGAGCTATTAGTTGGTGATAAATTTAAAGGTGGCGCGAGTGTTAGTGGCAAAGTGGCACTTAAAGACTTACCACTTTACATTGCAAACCCAGGCATTGAACTTAAAAAGCTAAATGGCGAACTGACTTTTAAAAACGACAATATTCGTTTAAATAACGCCACTGCAACGTGGCTTGGCATGCCGATAAAAATTGATTACAACAGCCAAAGTGAAGCAAAAGATTACACCGCAAATATTAATATTAAAGCGCAACTAGATGCAGATACGTTAATCGCTAAAGCTCAAGGCATATTAAAAGGCTACTTAAGCGGACAAAGTGAGGTAGATATTGGCCTTACATTAAACTTTACCGAACAAGGCTTTAATTACCGCGCTCAAGTAAACTCTGAACTGCTGGGTTTAACAAGTACCTTACCCGCGCCTTATAACAAAACTAGTCAGCAAGTTTGGCCGCTTGATGGGGTAGTGCAAGGTGATGATATTTCCAACCTGATCACTGCCAATGCTAACCAACAGCTATTTTTTAATGCTATTTTAGAAAGTGGGAAGCCACAGTTTAGCAATGTTAACATTGTATTAGGTAAGCAAGATTTAGGGCTTAACCAAAAAGATTTAAGTGTAAATATAAACCTCGAAAAAACTAAATTATCTCCTTGGATAGAATTAATAGATCAAATTATACATGCCGCACAGTCTAAGCCTGATACGCAATCACAAGGCATTATGCCGCCACTTAGCGAAGTCGTTGCAAATATAAACACGCTTGATGCAAGTAATATTATTTTTAACGATTTTGAAATGCGTTTAGCGCCGGCGCAAAGCGACTTATTTTTGAAATTAAATGCAAAGGAGTTGCGTGCAGGAGTATACATTCCTACATCACAACCTAGCCAACCAATTAGAATTAACGCTGATTACTTAAGGCTTAACTTTGCTGAAAAAGTAGAGCAAGCGCTTGAAGTCACAGATGTACTCCCAAAAGAAGATTTAAATTGGCTTACTAAAGTGCCCGCAATTGAGTTTGAATGCAGTGATTGTAAAATATCGAGTTACCAGCTTGATAAAGTGAGCGCGTCGCTTGTTGGCGATGGTAAGCGTTTATCAATTTCAGAGCTCGTGGTGGATAAAGGCGATCATATACTTCGTACTAGTGGTCAGTGGCAAAACGGGTTAACACAGCTCAGTGGAGAGCTTAAAAGTGATGATATAGGTGCGCTGTTTGATGAGTTTGATATAACCACAGCCATTAAAGATTCTAAAGCAGATCTTAATTATGATCTTACTTGGCAAGCAGCCCCCTATGATTTTGATGTTAAAAGCCTAAGCGGCGAGGTAGATTGGGATTTAGGAGAAGGGCACTTAACTGAAATTAGTGATGGTGGCGCTCGCGTATTTTCATTGCTTAGCCTTGATTCGTTAGTGCGTAAGCTAAAGCTTGATTTTAGAGATGTATTTTCAAAAGGTTTTTTTTACAATAGCATGCAAGGCACTATGCAATTAGAAAACGGCATTGCTTATACAAAAGATACTAAAATGGATGGTGTACCCGCCGATTTAACTATTAAAGGCTATGCAAATTTAAACACCCTCGATATAGATTATGACCTAGCAGTAGCACCGCAAGTTACCTCAAGTATTCCTGTAATAGTGGCTTGGATGGTAAACCCTGTGACGGGGCTTGCAGCACTGGCTCTTGATAAAGTAATTCATTCAGCCAGAGTGATCTCAGAGATCAATTTTAAGGTGACAGGTAAAATGAACGATCCGGTGGTACAAGAACTTGATAGAAAAAGCCGTGAAGTTACTTTGCCACAAGCGGCCCAAAACCAACCTCAAGCATCTACAGAGCTACGCCTAAAAGACGCAGAACTATCGGCAACGCAATGATTGAGCACTCACCATCTATAGTTGCGCTACAAATGTGCTCTGGTTTAAATGCAGATGATAACATGCGTGATTTGGTCAGTAGTCTTAACACACTGCCCACAGCACGCCCTATGTTGGTGTGTTTACCTGAAGCTTTTTTAGTTTTTAGTAAAAGTGGTCACGATACCTTAGCCGTTGCTAAAAAAGCCGAGCATTACAAACAGCAGCTAAGTGCACTTTGTAAAGAGCATAATATTTGGTTGAGCGCAGGCACAATGCCACAGCTTTATAATGAGCATAAATATTTTGCTGCCTCACATTTATTTAATAGCCTAGGTGAGTGCGTTGCAACGTATAATAAAATTCACTTGTTTGATGTAAACGTTGCAGATCAAACGGGTAGTTACCGCGAATCAGATTTTACTCAAGCAGGTAATGAAGTCGTCGTTGTAGACTCCCCCTTTGGTAAAATTGGCTTAACAGTATGTTATGATCTGCGGTTCAGTGGGTTATTTAATGAACTTGCTCGCCAAGGCGCTGAGATTATTTTAGTACCCAGTGCCTTTACAGTTCCTACAGGGCTGGCACACTGGCAGCCGTTATTAACGGCGCGTGCAATAGAAACACAATGTTATGTAATTGCCGCTGCGCAATACGGAACACATCAAAATGGCCGACAAACCTATGGCCACAGCATTATTATTTCACCGTGGGGCGAGCAACTTTCAGTGCTGCCAAGCGGAATTGGGTTTATAAGCGGTCACGCAGATTTAAACCAGTTAAATAAAATTAGAAGAGATATGCCTGTGCAATCTCATCAACGATTTAAAGAGCATTTATTATGAATTCGGTTGAACAGCATTTATTACACGACAGCCAGCTAAATCGAGAAGAACTCGAAAAAACGCTTGGCTATATTCATCAGCATAAAGTGGATTACGCCGATTTATACTTCCAATCAAGTCATCACGAATCGTGGGTGCTTGAAGACGGTTTAGTTAAAGAAGGCTCATACAATGTTGAACGTGGTGTAGGTGTACGTGCAGTAAGCGGCGAAAAAACAGGTTTTTCTTACTCTGATGCAATAAACCTAGAAGCGTTAAATAAGGCGGCTACTGCGGCTCGTAGCATCGCAGATGCTGGCGAAGATAAAGCAATAAAAGTATTTAGTGATGTAAAAGCAAAAGAGCAATTTGCGCCGCATCAACCAATTTCAAGCATGAGCGATAACGACAAAGTAAGCTTATTACGTGAGCTTGAAAACTACATTCGTGAACTCGCACCTGATGCAGAGCAAGTAATTAGCTCAATGTCGGCAGTGTACGAAGAGGTATTGATTGCTGCAAGCGACGGTACATTTGCAACCGATATTCGTCCTCTTATTCGTTTAAACTGCTCAGTACTGCTTGAAAAAGACGGCCGTCGTGAACGCGGTGGCGCAGGCGGCGGCGCGCGTTTAGATTACGGTTATTTTAAAGAATTAGTTGATGGTAAACCGCGTTGGATGGAATTTGCAGAAGAAGCGGTACGTCAAGCTAAAGTAAACCTTGAAGCTATTGATGCACCAGCAGGTACTATGGAAGTTGTACTTGGCAATGGTTGGCCTGGCGTGCTTTTACACGAAGCAGTAGGGCATGGCCTTGAAGGCGACTTTAACCGTAAAGGCGCATCAGCATTTAGCGGCAAAGTAGGGCAAAAAGTAGCGTCAGAGTTATGTACCGTTGTTGATGATGGCACAATGGCAGACCGCCGAGGTTCACTAAATGTAGATGATGAAGGTACACCGGCTGCGTACAATGTACTTATCGAAAATGGTATTTTAAAAGGCTACATGCAAGATAAGCTAAACGCACGTTTAATGGGTGTAAACCCAACCGGAAACGCACGTCGTGAGTCTTATGCGCATTTACCAATGCCACGTATGACTAACACCTACATGTTGGGTGGAGAGCACAGCCAAGCCGATATTATAAGCTCAGTTAAAAAAGGCGTTTTTGCGCCAAACTTTGGTGGCGGACAGGTAGATATTACCTCTGGTAAGTTTGTGTTTAGCGCATCAGAAGCGTATTTAATCGAAAATGGTAAAATTACCCAGCCAATTAAAGGCGCAACGCTAATTGGTAACGGCCCAGAGGTTATGCAGCAAATCTCTATGGTGGGTAACGACCTTGCGCTTGATAAAGGCGTTGGTGTATGTGGTAAAGATGGCCAAAGCGTACCAGTAGGCGTGGGTCAGCCAAGTCTTAAAATTGATCTGCTTACTGTTGGCGGTACAGCTTAAATATTGCCAAGCGCGAAGTGAATTCGCGCTTTTTTGACGAAGGTCAAGTTTAGGCTTTTCCTTCATCCTCTTTATTCTTTTTAGCCTCTTCGTACCATAATGCAAAAAAACACTCTGTTAATTTGTGCTCTATTTCAAGCGCTTTATCTGTTGGGCAAAATAGCGTAAAGCTTGCTTTAAATTCACCTAATTCGGTGGTGCCAAAATGTATAACTGGCTCTGGTCCTGATATTTTTGCATCTAACTTTCGTTCAATCATTGAGTTATAGCGACTGGCTACTTCTTCAAATTCTTCGCAGTATTGTTTTGCTTTTTCAGTGAGAGTGTCGTGAATAGGGTAGGGATTAAAGCTCTCTCTGCGCACAATAGTAAAGTGATGGGTTGCAAAGCGTTTTACAAAGTTTAAGTTTTTAATAGAGCTGGTAATAAGCTTATTGTTTGGAATATAAATAGTCTTTCTTGAAAACTGATATGTATGTATATCAATTTCATGCATAGTGGTTTTTATCCAATCGGTTTCGGCTACTTCACCAAAATAATCACCTACTTGTATCCAATCTCCCACTCTAAATGGGCGCGTTGTTACAAGATAAAAAAAGCCGATAACACACTGAATAAACTCACGTGTTGCAAGCACAATAGCAACTGCAAAGGCTGCAATTGAAAGAGCAAAATTTTGAATTTCAGTCGACCACACAAATAATAGCGATAGCACCATTACAAAGTTAATAAAGTGCTTAATATTGTGTGATATATACCTGATGTCTTTTTCTTTTTTTTCAGCACGGTTTTTTGCTAGCTTATCTACAAGTACTTTTAAAACAAAAGCAACAACAAGCAAAAGCAGCGAAATAAGAAATGGATGAGACAAAATATCTTTAAGCATAAATTCCAAAACACGAGTAAATCTAAACACTAGTATATTGATTTATTAAATCAATTAGCAAACTTAACTTCAATGAGATGAAGTCGGTTGAGATTACAGCTTCACCAATAGGATGAGGATACTAGTTATTAAGTTGCTTGCGACACAAAAGTACAAGCTCAAAAGCTGAAATTAAAATTAAAGTATAACCAAGTGTTTCTATCCCTTCTTCTACAATGTTTTTAACTACACGTACGTAGCTATCACCCATTATAGAGTGCCAAAATGCCCCTTTGCCCATCATACGAGAAAAAGCTAAAAGCGTAACTAAACCAGATAAGCAAATTCCATAACTTGGAGTTTGCGAATAGGCTTGGATAGAGCTAAAAATAGTCCCTCTTTTTGTTATTAAGTAAACGAATATACAAGCCAGTATTGAATAAACGATAGCTTGCCAAGCCCCATCAAAAACATACATATCAAGGTATGTATAAAATTCTCTCACGAACATCATTGCAGTTAGAGTCGCTAGTAATACGCAAGCTATCTTAAGTTGCGAGTTAATACGTGAGGCATAAAAAAACAGAATAGAACTTAGAAGCGTTAAAATATCTTGCATGTGTTCAGTAAGTGTTTCTTCGCTATAAAGTGCATTTTGCTGTAATTCGAAGCCTTCAAGCTGAATTAATGAAGCCACGCCAGCTAAGCATAATAAGTAAATAAAAGATCGCAGTAAAAACATGAAAAAACCAAATTGGTGACAATACGCGAGATTTTAATTACAAAAAGGACTGAAAGCCAAAACATTATGGAAACTTTTTTTATATTTTTCGGTCTAATATTTTTGGTGTTAAATTAATGGGTTAGATGTATATTTAATGTATTTGTGATGTTTTGTTTGTAATGGTTTTAGTATGATTGTTGTGCATTAAAGTATAAATATACTGAGCATAAAAAAGCCCTTACTAAATAAATAGTAAAGGCTATTGTAGTTTCAAGTCGATGCTTAGCGCATCGTAAATTAATACTCTGTACATCCAAATCTGGAAATACTCTGGAAACCTACACTTTACCTAGTCTAGAAGGCTTTTCCAGAAAAAGTGAAAAATAGCAAAGAAATTTGGACTTTTTTGAGGTCTGGAAAATAGTTTTCCAGATCTATTCATATTTAATATATCCTAATTTTGACAGTAGCTTTGTCTATCTTTTGATGATTAATTTTTATTATTTAAAGAGTATTTCTTTAGGGGAGCTAGTAAGTATTTCAGCACCCCAAATTAATTGTCATCAGGGAGTTTCATGTTGCGCATATGGTAAATTTGGTTTGCCATTAAGCGTGCCATTTCATTTACACTCAAAAAATCAATTCGTCCATTTGGTAGCTTTCTCATATTTTTTAATCCATCCATCGTTATATTCCCATTGAAATGACTGTAGTGGTCAACTAATTTTGGCCACAGTTTTAGAATCTTGATATCTAACCTCAGATTCATTCGGCGCTAAACCAGCATTATAATGATGTGGTCTAACATTATTGTAATATCCGTTTATATAATCAC
>Ga0207878_100201_pt1 | contig 41898 bp, 35 predicted proteins | sample LinPmetageLP41_FD_184053 | JGI IMG/M metagenome (GOLD analysis project Ga0207878, IMG submission 184053) | Marine viral communities from the Pacific Ocean - LP-41 (SPAdes) | ecosystem: Environmental > Aquatic > Marine > Oceanic | place: Pacific Ocean | collected 2010-08-27 | reverse complement strand
AGAGTCTCTGACGTGCCAGGCACAGGAGCCACACAATCGCCAACGAGAGACTGGCAACGATGGCGGTCGGCAACGGTAACGTCCAGCCGATGTCGGCCACGCTCATCACGTAGGCGGCCACGTTCAGGGCCATCCCGACCCGCCCCGTCAAACGCGCGAGACATAGCGGTAGCAACCATAGCCAGAGACTGACTTCGGTGTGGCCAGTCGCGAGCAAGAGCGAACACGATAGAAGGATCGTGACCGGAAACCAGCGCGAAACGCGCGCAGACGAAAAGCGGATCAGGAAGAGCGCGCAAAGGGCGGCGCTGAGCCAGACAATCACTCTGACCGCATCTTCGGCCAGCCAGCCTGTGAGCATGGCAAGCAGCAAGGTGGATGCCAGGAGAATTTGGGTGCCGAGGCTTTTGTACTTGCTTTGCATGGTGGCTTATATTGGACCGAATGCGAATGAAGAACGCGGTTAGTGGATCACTTAGGGAATCACTATGGCATGTGCGATGACTGACCGTATAGCGTGAATGCGTTTGGTTTTAACAGAGTCAGCATGAACAGAGCCGGCATGAACAGGGCCAGCTCGAATAGCGATGAATGACGACGCGTTATCGTATCACTGGCACCAAGCTTACCACCGAGCTACCACGAGCTATCTCAAGCTATCATCGACACGGAATAGTACATCATGCAGCAGATTGCGAATGCTCAGGTCGAGGATGTCGCCCAGTATATGCAAACGCTTGGGCAACAGGCGCGCACCGCCAGCGCGGCCCTGCGCCGCGTCGACAGCGGGCGCAAGAATGCCGCCCTCGAAGCGATCGTGGCTCGTCTGGACGCTGCGCGTCCGGCGTTGGCACAGGCCAACCAGCAGGATCTGCAGTGTGGTCGCGACAACGGCCTGAGCGAAGCGTTGCTGGATCGCCTGGCGCTGACCCCTGAGCGAATCGATGCCATGATCGCGGGCGTCCGTCAGGTGGCCGCACTTGCCGATCCCGTCGGTCAGATCGACGGTCTCGGCTATCGGCCTAGCGGCATCCAGGTGGGTCAGATGCGAGTCCCGTTGGGCGTGGTCGGCATCATCTATGAGTCGCGTCCCAACGTGACCGTCGAAGCCGCAAGTCTGTGCCTGAAATCGAGCAATGCCTGTATCCTGCGGGGAGGCTCGGAAGCCGCGGCCAGCAATGCCGCGATCGCCGACTGCATTCGTCTGGGACTCGAGGACGCCGGGCTGCCGGCGGCTGCCGTTCAGGTAGTAGCGACGACGGACCGCGCCGCCGTGGGCGCCTTGATCACCATGCCGCAGTTCGTCGACGTCATCGTTCCGCGGGGCGGCAAATCATTGATTGCCCGTGTCGCCAACGAAGCGACGGTTCCCGTCATCAAACATCTCGATGGCATCTGTCACGTCTATATCGATGCCGCTGCGGATATCGACAAGGCGGTGGCAATCGCCGATAACGCCAAGACTCAGCGCTATTCGCCGTGCAACACCATGGAAACGCTGCTGGTACACATTGATGTCGCCGCGCAGGTGCTGCCGCGACTGGCCGCTATTTATCGCGACAAGGGCGTTGAAATGCGCGGGTGCTCGCGTACGCAGGAGTGGATTGGCGATGCCGTCGAGGCCTCGGAGGCAGACTGGACGACGGAGTATCTGGCGCCGATTCTGGCGATTCGGGTCATCGACGACTTCGATCAGGCCGTCGACCATATCAACACCCATGGCTCCCAGCATACCGATGCGATCGTGACGGAAAACCTGACCCTAGCCCGGCGGTTTTTGGCCGAGGTCGATTCCAGCTCGGTCATCGTCAACGCCTCGACACGCTTTGCCGACGGCTTCGAATACGGTCTGGGCGCCGAGATCGGCATTTCGACCAACAAGCTTCATGCCCGCGGCCCGGTCGGACTCGAAGGACTGACCACTCGCAAATACGTCGTTTTCGGTGACGGCCATGTGCGAGGTTGACGTGCCAGAAGACTCTATTCTTGACGATCAGAATGCGTCCATTCCCCGTGTCGCGATGTTGGGAGGGACGTTCGATCCGGTTCATCTGGGTCACCTGCGTAGCGCCGTCGAGTTGGGAGAGGCGCTGGGACTGGATGCGGTGCACATGATTCCGGTGCACGTGCCACCACATCGCCAGGCACCTGGCGTCTCCGCCGAGCATCGCCTGGCGATGCTGGAAGCGGGTATCGGCACTACGCCCGGGCTGGTGGCGGACGACCGCGAAGTGCGCCGCTCCGGTCACTCGTATTCCATCGATACCCTGACTTCTCTGCGCGAAGAGTGGGGCGATCAGGCCCGGCTGGTGATGGCGGTCGGATACGACGCCTTTCTGGGGCTTCCCGGCTGGCATCAGCGTGAGCGTCTGCTGTCGATCGCGCATATCGTGGTGATCGACCGGCCCGATCATGACGCACCACTGGAGCCGGCGCTGGCGGCGTTGATCGAGGGCCGAGAGGTGTCCACGGTCGAAGCGCTGATGGCGGCACCGGCTGGCAACCTGCTGCGACTGCGGTTGCCCAGCCGGATGGCGATTGCCGCGACCGAAGTGCGCCGGCGCCTGCAACGGGGGTGCAGCGTGCGCTATCTGATCCCCGAAGCCGTCGAGCGCTACATCGATATCCACGGCCTCTATCGCGAGCCTGGGGCTGGCGTTCAGGGGTTATCCGAGTAAAATGCGCGTCTCCCGGATTCCGGGAGACGCGATTCCCCATTTGAAGGGGGTTATATGACGAGGAGCTATGCAGACAGATACGCTTAAATCATTGGTGGTGGAAGCGCTCGAGGAGCTGAAAGCTCGCGATGTGGTCGAGCTGGACGTGGCCGCGTTGACCAGCGTTACCGATGTCATGGTCGTTGCGAGCGGAACCTCCTCGCGCCATGTTTCCGCTCTGGCGGACAACGTGGTCGAGAAAGCCAAGGACGCCGGGCTGCGCCCGCTGGGTATCGAGGGGCAACAGAGCGGTGAATGGGTGCTGGTCGATCTGGGTGACGTGATCGCGCATGTAATGATGCCGGAAACGCGTCAGCTCTATGATCTGGAGCGCCTCTGGTCGGACTTGCCGAACGATTCACAGCGGGCGGCGGAAGTCACGGATCGGCAAGAGCTTCGAGGTTGAAAATTCGGCTGCTTGCCGTCGGCTCGCGTATGCCGGCGTGGGTCGAGGCGGGTGTCGAGGAGTACCGCAAGCGGTTACCGCGTGAAATGCCGTTCGAAATCGTCGAAATTGCCCCGGGCGCTCGCGGCAAGAACGCCGATGTCGCGCGGGCGATCCAGGCCGAAGGCGATCGCATGCTGGAAAAGCTTCGCGATCAGGAACATATCGTGGCGCTGGAGGTCGGAGGAGTGTCCTGGTCCACGGAGCAACTGGCCGAGCGCCTGGGTGCGTGGCGCCAGGAGGGTCAGGACGTTGCGCTGGTGGTAGGCGGACCCGAGGGGCTCGACCCTCGCGTCGTTGCCCGCGCCCGGCAATCCTGGTCGCTGTCTACGCTGACCTTGCCGCATCCGCTGGTGCGGGTCGTGCTGGCGGAACAGTTCTATCGCGCCTGGTCATTGCTCTCAGGCCACCCGTATCACCGTTGATTCAGAGAGTCAGTCGCTTGTTCCCACTTGACGCTACCCAAATCGACGCCCATGGACACTGCGCCCGTTCGAAGTCGTTCCGCGTACTGAATCGCCGTTCTTGTCATGCGTAAACGTCGGGAAAACGTCAAGAATCACCAACGCGAAGTGCGTGTCTTCCGTAACCGCTCGCTGATCGCGGTTCTGATCATCGTGCTGATGACCGGCGGACTCGTCTCTCGTCTGGTCTATCTCCAGGTCATCGAGCACGACGTCTTCATCACTCGCTCCGACAGCAACCGCATGCGAGTCGAGCCGCTGCCGCCGCGGCGGGGGTTGATCTATGATCGCAACGGCAAGCTGCTGGCGGAAAATCGCCCCACCTACAACCTCACCATCGTGCGCGAACGTGTCGACGATCTCGATACGACGTTGCAGCGTCTGATTGATATTCTCGATCTGCCCGAGAGCGAGGTGGATGCCTTTCGCGCGCGTTCGCTGCAACGCCAGCGACCCTATCAGCCGGCGCTGTTGATGAGCGATCTGAGCGAGGATCAAATCGCGCGGCTGGCGGTGAATCGCTATCTGCTCAGTGGGGTCGAGGTCGAGGCCCAACTGATGCGCTACTATCCCGATCCGATCGTGATGTCGCACGTGCTGGGCTACGTTGGGAGAATCAATACCGAAGAGCTGGCCGAGCTGGATCCGGGTAACTACGCAGGCACTCACTTCATCGGCAAGACGGGGGTCGAGTCCACCTACGAGGACCAGCTGCATGGCAAGGCCGGTCTGCGCAAGGTCGAGACCAACGCCCGTGGCAGAGTCCTGCGCGAGCTGGAGCGGGATCCAGCGGTGCCGGGCAAGGACATCAAGCTGACGATTGATAGCCGTCTGCAGCACATGGCCTACAATCTACTGGATGGCCGACGCGGTGCGATCGTCGCGATCCAGCCCAAGACGGGCGATATTCTGGCGATGGCCTCGGCACCGGGTTTCGATATCAACAAGTTCGTGACCGGCATCTCCTACAAGGATTATCAGGCCCTGCGGAACGATCTCGATCTGCCGCTGTATAACCGCGCGGTACGAGGTCAGTATCCACCGGGGTCGACCATCAAGCCTTTCGAGGCACTAGCTGCCTTGCAGAATGGCGTAGTCAAACCCAACGACATCATCTATGACCCCGGCTATTTTCAACTGCCCAATGATACCCGGCGTTACCATAACTGGCTGCGAGGGGGGCATGGCCGGGTCGATCTCGAACGCGCGCTGGAAGTCTCCAACAACACCTACTTCTATACCATGGCCTATCGGCTGGGTATCGATCGACTCTCCGAATTCATGCATCAGTTCGGCTTTGGCGAGGTCACGTCGCTGGATGTCCAGGGTGCCTTGCCCGGTTTGATGCCATCGCGGGAATGGAAACGCGAGAAATACAACCAGGCCTGGTATCCCGGCGAAACGCTCTCTACCGGTATCGGCCAGGGTTACTTCATGGCGACGCCGCTGCAGCTGGCAACAGCGACAGCGACGCTGGCCAATAACGGTCACTGGGTACGACCTCACCTGGCCAAGCAGGTTGGTGATGAAACCATCGAGCCACCGTTTGCGGATACCAAACCGGATGTCCAGATCGATCAGGCAAGCTGGTGGCAGGATGTCTACAAGGGTATGGAGGCGGTCCTCAATGGCTCCGAGGGAACCGCGCGCAAGGTTGGCGCCGGCATGCAGTACGAGATGGCGGCCAAGACAGGTACCGCTCAGGTCTTCTCGCTAGGTCAGAATCAGAAATACGACGCCGATGAACTGGCGGAGCGTCTACGCGATCACGCCCTCTTCATCGGGTTTGCGCCGGTGGATGATCCTCAGATCGCGATCGCCGTCATCGTCGAGAACGCCGGCGGCGGAGTATCCGGGCTCGGCCGTGAGCTAACCGATGCCTGGCTGCTGCCGGACAGCGAGCTGAAGAACCAGCCGGGCGCCACTGTCAAAGAAGAAGTCGAGAGTATCGATGGCGATTGATTTTCAACGCGTTGCATCGCGAACGCAGCAAGCGCATGTCGGTCGCAAGCGCTCGCTGTGGCTACGCCTGCATCTCGATCCGTGGTTATTAGCGATTCTGCTGCTGTTAATCTCGTTCGGGCTGGTCGTGTTGTACAGCGCCAGTGGCATGTCGGCGTCGACGACGATGGCTCAGGCCATTCGCATCGGCGTGGCGCTGGTGGGCGCGGTCATCCTTGCGCAGTTCTCGCCGGGCATCCTGTTTCGATGGACGCCAGTGGCCTACGGCGCCGGTCTGTTGATGCTGGTCGCCGTCGAGGTCATGGGCGATATCGGCATGGGGGCGCAGCGCTGGCTGGAGATCGGCCCGTTGCGGTTTCAACCTTCGGAGTTGATGAAAATCGCCATGCCGATGATGCTGGCGGCCTATCTTCACCGGCGACCGCTGCCGCCGAACTGGCGCGACCTGGTGGTGTGCGCGTTGATCGTTGGCGCCCCTGTGCTGTTGATTGCACGTCAGCCGGATCTAGGGACGTCGTTTCTGGTGGCCTGTGCGGCGGTATTCGTGATTCTGCTGGCGGGGCTTTCCTGGAAGTTCATTCTTGCTCTGGTAGGCCTGGCGGGAGCGGCGATGCCGTTGCTGTGGATCAACATGCACGACTATCAGCGTCAGCGCGTATTGACCTTTCTCAACCCCGAGAGCGATCCGCTGGGCGCCGGATGGAATATCATCCAGTCCAAGACGGCGATCGGTAGTGGCGGTATCGAAGGCAAAGGCTGGGGCCTGGGTACGCAATCCCAGCTCGAATTTCTGCCCGAGCGTCATACCGACTTCATCGCTGCGGTGCTCGGCGAGGAGTTCGGCCTGATCGGCATGGGCACCATTCTGGTGCTTTATCTGTTGCTGGTCGCGCGAGGACTGGTGATGGCCAACCATGCGCAGGACACCTATGGGCGTCTGCTGGCCGGCAGCATCGTGTTGACCTTCTTCATCTACGTCTTCGTGAATCTCGGCATGGTGACCGGCATTCTTCCCGTCGTCGGGGTGCCACTGCCGCTGGTCAGCTACGGCGGAACCTCCAGCGTGACCTTGATGGCCGGGTTCGGTATTCTCATGTCGATTCATACACACCGCCGTCTGTTGACACACTGACGGTGGACGAGCCGCAAGCAGGGAGTCAGTCGCGCATGCCGCTGCGTTGTAAGCAGGAACGTCGGTTTAGCATTACGCTGTTGCTGTCGGCGCTGTTACTGTCAGCGTTGTTGTGTTCGATGAACCCGGCGGCCCGGGCGGACGACAACTTCGATCCCGCCACCCATCCCAAGGTGCAAGCGATGCTCGACTCGCTAACCGAGCAGGGGCTGCCGAGTCGTGAGCTGGATGCCGCGATGCAGGCGGCACAGTATCGGCCGCAAGTGCTGGACGCGATGAATCAGGCCGCAGAGCGGCGGCTGCGCTGGGATGAATACCGCGATATTTTCATACAACCACAGCGAATTCAGCAGGGCGTGGCGTTCCTGAAGGCCAACCGCAAGGCGCTGGCGCGGGCCGAGCAGGTTTATGGCGTGCCTCCTGAAGTGATCGTCGCGATCCTGGGGGTCGAAACCCAATATGGTCAGCGCAAGGGCACGCACCGGGTGCTCGATTCGCTGTCGACGCTGGCTTTCCATCATCCGTCCCGCGGGGCATTCTTTCGCGGCGAGCTGGAGGCGTTTCTGGGGATTACCCTGGGCCAGGGTGTCGACCCGACGACGCTTTATGGGTCCTACGCAGGGGCGATGGGCTATCCCCAGTTCATCCCGACGAGCTATCGGGCCTATGCGGTCGACTTCGATGGCGATGGTCTGAAGGATCTATGGAACAATCCGGTCGATGCCATCGGCAGTATCGCCAACTACTTCAGCAAGCACGGCTGGCAACGTCGTCAGCCGGTGCTGGTCGAGGCTCGAGGCCCCGATACGCTGCCGTCCTCCATCGACTTCAATCGCACCGAGCCACCGAATACGTCGGTCGACGCGCTGAAGCGTGTCGGGATCGAACCGACGGCGGGGAAACTGTCGTCCACCGACAAGGTGGTTCCACTGGCGCTGGATTTTGCCGACGGCCATATCCGCTATGTGATGGGGCTGAACAATTTCTACGTGATCACGCGCTATAACCACAGTCACCTCTATGCCATGGCCGTGGCCACGCTGGCACAGCGTATCCAGACGGCCATGGGTGAGGGCGCATGATTTTGCGGTACGGCAGGTGGCGGGCGCTTGGCGCGATGCTGGTGCTGTCGCTGCTGGTCGGCTGTGCCGGTGGCGGCGGCTCTCAGAGCGGCGGCGGACGCTATTCGATGGACCGGGATGCCTATCCGGAGACGCCAGAAGACGTGGCCAATGTGCCCGACGCCGTCCCCAGGGTCGAGCCTCGATCCAGAAGCGGCAATCGTTCCAGCTATTCCGTCCGGGGCAAGACCTACCGCGTGCTCGACGACTCGACCGGCTACGTCGCCGAAGGGCGCGCTTCCTGGTACGGGACCAAGTTCCAGGGCTATGACACGGCCAATGGTGAAACTTATGACATGTACAAGATGTCGGCGGCGCATCGTTCGTTGCCGTTGCCGAGCTATGCGAGAGTCACCAATCTCGACAACGGTCGCAAGGTCATCGTGCGAGTGAACGATCGTGGCCCGTTCTACAGCGATCGGCTGATCGATCTTTCCTATGCCGCGGCCGCGCGGCTGGGAATTCTCAAAGGCGGCACCGGTCGAGTGAAGGTCGAGGCGATCGATCCCGTCGCCTGGGCTCGTGATCACGATCGCTCGAACGATGCCTCCGCGCGCGTTGCCCGTAACGACTCCGACTCTCGACCCGTAATCGAGCCGTCTCGGTCGTCGTCCGCTCGACCCTCGTCCGCTCGGGCGACAACGGCCTCGAACGCCGCCGGCCTCGAATCGAACCTGGACTACGAATCGAATCGGGACTACGAGTCGAGCATCGATCCCGTTCTCCAGGCGGCGACTGCGGATGCGCCGGCGCAGGCGTCTTCCTCGGCCGGTCGTGCCGGGCCCTCGATGCCTTCGGAAATGTCGTCAACGGCAGGGCAGCGGTATGTCCAGGTGGCCGCGCTCGGTTCGCAAACCGGAGCCGAAGCATTGAAAAGCCGACTGCAGGGCTTGCTGTCGCAGCCGGTTCGCATTGACAATGCGTCCCCTCTCCATCGTGTCCAGGTCGGACCCATTAATGACCTGGCGTCGCTCGAATCCATCAGGGCTACTTTGCGAGACGCCGGCTACGGTCAGACGTTCGTGGTAGCGCCCACTCAGTAACCCTCGTCCAGTGAGAACCCGATTGTCATGAAAGCGTTGTTCACTTCGTCTGTTTCACGCCTGGTCATCTCGGCATCGCTGTGCCTGGGGCTGCTTACATCTCCCGTCAGTGCCCAGCAGCCCACGACGGATAGCCAGATGTCGAAGACCAATCCGGAACCGGGGCAACTGATTCCGTCGCCTCCTGATCTGGCGGCGTCTGCGTGGGTGCTGATGGATGCCTCTACCGGTCAGCTACTGGTCAATCATAACGGCGATCAGCGCCTGCCGCCGGCGAGTCTGACCAAAATGATGACGGCCTATATCGTCGAGCAGGAGATCGAAGGCGGCAACATCTCCGATAGCGACATGGTCAGTATCAGTGAAAATGCGTGGCGTACCGGCGGTTCACGCATGTTCATCCGGGAAGGTACGCAGGTCAGCGTCGAAGACCTGCTGCGTGGTCTGGTCGTGCAATCCGGTAACGATGCCAGCGTGGCGCTGTCGGAGTACGTCGCGGGCAGCGAGTCGGCTTTCGCGGATCTAATGAATCAGCAGGCCCAGCGTATGGGCATGCAGAACAGCCACTTCATGAATCCCACCGGGCTGCCGAACGACGACCACTATTCGTCCGCTCACGACCTGGCAATTCTTGCACGCCATATCATCACCGACTTCCCGGATCACTATCAGATATATTCCGAGAAATATTTCACCTACAACGATATCCGTCAGCCCAACCGTAACCGGCTGCTGTGGCGTGACCCGGATGTCGACGGCCTGAAGACCGGTCACACCGAAGCCGCCGGCTATTGCATGGTGGCTTCCGCCAAAAAGCAGGATACGCGCCTGATTGCCGTGGTCATGGGCACCAACTCCGATAAAGCGCGTGCCGAGGAAACACAACGTCTGCTCAACTACGGATTCCGCTTCTTCCAGACCCGCAAGCTCTACGATGCCGGCTCCGTGCTCAATGAAGCGCGCGTCTGGGGCGGCGAGGGCGACACCGTGCGCCTTGGCGTTCAAAACGAAGTGAGCATGACCGTGCCGCGGGGCAGCGCCGACAATCTGACCGCACGTATCAACTTGGCGGAAACGCTGCATGCGCCCATCAAGGCCGGGCAGAAGGTGGGCACGCTGGAGATCAAATCCGGTGATGAAGTGCTGGGCCAGGAACCCCTGGTGGCGCTGGAGAGTGTCGAGGAAGGCAGCATCTTCAAACGCGTGTGGGATTCGATCGTGCTGTTCGTGACCGGGCTGTTCGATTAAGCGCTTGTCGCTGAACAAGGATAAGCCTAGCTCTGCTGAACGACGGTGCCGCCTGCGGGCGGTGCTTCAGCCTCGGCATTTCGATGTGGTGGCTGGCATCGTTTGGTACTGGGGTTAATGTTGAGTAGAATGGTCGGAAATCGAATGCAGCGCCTGATGCCATGACCCAGAAGCCCAAGACTCGAAAACCCGGGATACTAGCCTCCCAGACCCAGGCCTCCCAGACCCAAACCTCCCAGATCCAGACACCGAATGATGCCGATCTTCCTCGGCCCAAGATCGAGTTTCCTTGCGAATATTCGATACGCGTGGTCGGCGATGCCGCCGAAGATTTCGTGGCGACCGTCAGCGAGGTGATAGAACGCCACGCGCCAGGATTCGATCCGGCATCGATCAAGCTGACCGATAGCCGTAATGCCCGTTTCCAGTCGATCCGAGTCGTCATTCATGCTACCGGGGAGTCGCAGTTGGATGCACTGTTCCAGGATCTGAAATCCACCGGCCGCGTTCATATGGTGCTGTGAGAGAGATGTCGTCGAGAGAGATGTCGTCGCTCGCGCTCTATCGCCTCGGGCGTCAGCCCTATCTGCCGGTGTGGCAGTCAATGTCACGCTTCACCGACGAACGCACGGCCGAGACGCCGGACCAGTTGTGGTTGGTCGAGCACGAGCCGGTCTTCACCCAGGGGCGTGCCGGCAAGCCGGAACACCTGCTGATGCCGGGCGATATCCCGGTCGTTGCCAGTGACCGCGGTGGCCAGGTGACCTATCACGGCCCCGGCCAGGTAGTGCTTTATCCACTGCTCGATGTGCGGCGTCGAGGGCTGGGTGTGCGGGAGCTGGTGACGCTGCTCGAGAATGCGGTCATCGATCTGTTGGCCATGCATGACGTCGAGGCGAATGCCAGAGTGGACGCACCCGGTGTCTATATCGGCGCGGAGAAGATCGCCTCTCTGGGGCTGCGAATTCGGCGAGGCTGCAGCTTTCACGGCGTTGCGCTCAACATCGATATGGATCTGTCGCCATTTACGCGGATCAATCCGTGTGGCTATGCCGGCCTGATGATGACCCAGCTACGCGACCGTGTGTCCGGGCCGGTGTCATTCAGCGATGAAGCCGATCAGCTGGCGGCATGTTTCGCGCGGCGGCTGTCCGCGACGCTCGATATTCAGCCCTGATGTTCAACCCTGACGTTTAGCTACAGCGGCCGCAGACTTATGAACCACGGCAGGCTTTTGAATCATCGCAAGTTTTTGAATCACCGCAGCTTTTGTACCGTTAGCGCGTATCTAGCTAGCGGCGTTCCACGACTATCAGGAAGGGACCTATGACCGAGACAACCGTCATGCCAACGCCCGAAACCAAGAAACCGGCCCGCGCCGAGCGCGGCGTCAAGTTGCGTGGTGCCGAAAAGGTGTCGCGGATCCCCGTCAAGGTCATTCCGACCGAAACGCTGCCGAAAAAGCCGGATTGGCTGCGCGTCCGGATGCCGGTGTCTCCGCAGGTGACGCATATCAAGCAGACGCTGCGCAAACATGGGCTTCATACCGTCTGTGAAGAGGCATCTTGTCCCAATCTCGGTGAATGCTTCAGTGGTGGCACCGCAACCTTCATGATCATGGGGGATATCTGTACCCGCCGCTGCCCCTTCTGCGACGTGGCGCATGGCCGTCCCAACGCGCTCAACGAAAACGAGCCCCGCGAGCTGGCTGAAGCCATTGCCGAGATGCGGCTCAACTACGTGGTGGTAACTTCAGTCGATCGTGACGACATGCGCGATGGCGGGGCGCAGCATTTTGCCAACTGCATTCGCGAAATTCGTCGCGATAGTCCGAACATCGAGATCGAGGTATTGGTACCCGACTTCCGTGGGCGCATGCAGGTCGCTCTCGACATTCTGGAAGGCGAGGCGCCGGATGTCTTCAATCACAATCTGGAAACGGTCCCGTCGCTCTATCGCAAGGTCCGCCCCGGTGCTGACTATCAATGGTCGCTGGACCTGTTGAAAGGTTACAAGGCGCGCCGTCCGGAAGTCATGACCAAGTCGGGTTTGATGCTGGGGGTTGGCGAGGCCGATGATCAGGTCATCGAAGTGATGCGTGACCTGCGTGCCCATGGTGTCGATATGCTGACGCTGGGCCAGTATATGCAGCCTTCACGTAACCACCTGGCGGTCGATCGCTGGGTGCATCCGGACACTTTCGATTGGTTTGCCGAACAGGGCAGAGCGATGGGGTTCAAGCATGTGGCATCTGGGCCGTTGGTACGCTCGTCTTACCATGCCGATAAACAAGCGCATGGGGTCGAGGTGAAATAAGTCTCGAGGTTCAGATTGGTTGTCATGAAAATGCTGACGGGCCTGCCGAGTTACCGGTAGGCCCGTTCTGTCTGCCCAGGGCTCGATCGCACATATCTTCAATTCGATCGGGATGCATCCGGTTGCGTATCATTGACGTATTCAGAGTGTGTGTTGTTATCACTCGACAGTTTTCTCATTGATCAGCCGATGGTTTTTCGGTTTTGAAGAGTTCGCACAATGATTGCACCCGATATACCCCGCAATGAAGCAGAACGCCTGATCGCCTTGCGTGGCCTGCAACTGCTCGATTCGAATGCCGACAAGGGTTTCGATGGGCTGACAGAGTTGGCGACGCAGATCTTCGATGTCCCGATGTCGATGATCACGCTGATCGACGAGGACCGTCAGTGGTTCAAGTCGCACCAGGGGCTAAAGGTCTGCGAGACGCCACGGCGGATCTCGTTCTGCGGCCATGTCGTTGCCGATGGCCAGCCAATGGTGGTCAACAACGCGCTGCGAGATCCACGGTTTTCGGATAATCCGCTGGTGACGGGGTCGCCCTTCATCCGATTCTATGCGGGCCATCCACTATTCGTGGCGCCGAAAGTCTGTGTCGGAACGCTGTGTCTGATCGGTACGCTGCCACGCGCCTTCGAAGATGCCGATATGGGTCGCCTGAAACTGCTCGCGGCCCAGGCCGAAGAGCTGCTCCAACTGCACGTGTTACGCGCCCAGGCGCGCCTGGGCGAAGCATCCGCGTCGCCTGTCTATAACGCTGACTGACTATTCTCCGTCGGCAGGCACAGCAGGGTAGGCGTTTCGATCGGGGTCATCGGTGCGCGGAAGTGGGCGTTCAGCTCCGGTAGTAGCTCACGCACGAAGCGCAGAAACAGCTCCGTCACCGGCGTGGGATAGCGATCCTTGGGATAGACCGTGCACCACGAACGTCTCAGTGGAAAGCCCGGAATGGTCGGGCTCGCCAGCAGACCGGACGCCAGCTCCAGCTGTACCGCCAGACGCGGTAGTACGGCCACTCCGAGATGCGCCATTACGCCCTGCTTGATGGCCTCGTTGGTGCCCAGCTCAATGGTGTGGTGAAGAGAAATACGCTCCCTCGCGGCAAAATCCTCGAACGCCGTACGCGTCCCGGAACCGGGCTCCCGCATCAGTAGATAGTGCCGCGCGAAATCGTCGAGCGTCGCTTTGTGGGCCGTCACCAGTGGATGCCCCGGCCACACGATCGGAATCAGTTCATTGTCCAGAATGGGCATGAACACCAGATTGGAATCCTCCGGCACCATGCCCATGATCACCAGATCATCCCGCCTTTCTGCCAACCGTTCGAGTGCCTGGATCCGATTGCAGACGCGTAGCCGAATCTGAACTTCGGGGTAGCGAGCGCGGAAGCGCGCCAGAATATGGGGCACCACATATTGCGCGGTGGAGACGGCGGCCAGGTTGAGCTCGCCGCGAATCGTGCCGGCCAGCTCCGACAACTCCATCTGCAAGCTCGAGACCTGCCCGAAGATCGCCTGGGTGGAAGCGGCCAGCGCGTCGGCGGCCGGTAGAATATGCAGCGTCTTGCCCGCGTACTTGAACAACGGCTGGGTGAGTGCCTGTTCGAGCTGTCGAATCTGCGCACTGACGGCCGGTTGGGTCAGACCCAGCTGCTCGGCGGCGCGGGAATAGGATTGCTGGCGATGGACGGCCTGAAAGACCTGGAGCTGACGAAAGGTCAGTCGATTGAGCAGGTTAGGTCGCGACATTCAGCACGTTCTCACGGTCAGGTATAAGGTTTAGCTTATAGGTTGGCAAAGAAATATCAATTTTTCTATTGGGTTTCGGGTGGCTAGCGTAGAGGGAAAGATAAACAAGCTGACCACACGCAACCCGGAGACCAAACGGTGTTCAAGAAACTGCTTATCGCCAACCGCGGCGAGATTGCTGTGCGTATTGTACGAGCCTGCGCCGAGATGGGCATCCGTTCAGTGGCAATCTATACCGAGCCCGACCGGTTTTCGCTCCACGTCAAAGGCGCGGACGAGGCATATTTCGTGGGCGACGATCCGCTGGCAGGTTATCTCGATCCGAGGCGTATCGTCAGTCTGGCGCGGGAAACGGGCTGTGATGCCATTCATCCCGGTTATGGCTTCCTCTCCGAAAGCGCCGAGTTTGCCCGGATCTGTAGCCAGTCAGGGATCGCCTTCGTTGGCCCGAGCGCCGAAGTCATCGCCAGGATGGGCGACAAGACTGCGGCGCGAGCGGCGATGCGAGAGGCGGGCGTACCGGTCACGCCTGGCTCCGAAGGCAATCTCGCCGATCTCGACGAAGCGCTGACGGTAGCCGAGGAGATCGGCTATCCGATCATGCTCAAGGCGACTTCGGGTGGCGGTGGTCGCGGCATCCGGCGTTGTGATACGCGGGATCAGCTCGGCCAGGCATGGGATCGGGTGATCTCCGAAGCGACCAAGGCGTTCGGCAGCGCCGAGGTGTTCCTGGAAAAGTGCGTGGTTGACCCGCTGCATATCGAAGTTCAGATACTGGCGGACAGTCACGGCGGCGTGATCCATCTGTTCGAGCGTGACTGCTCGATTCAGCGGCGCAATCAGAAGCTGATCGAAGTCGCGCCCAGTCCGCAGCTGACCCCGGAACAGCGCAGTTACGTCGGCAAGATGGCGGTACGCGCCGCCGAGGCCGTGAATTACGAGAACGCCGGCACCGTCGAGTTTCTGGTCAAGGACAACGAAGTCTTCTTCATGGAGATGAATACCCGTGTCCAGGTCGAGCACACCATCACCGAAGCGATCACCGGCGTCGATATCGTTCGGGAGCAGCTCCGCATCGCCGCCGGGGAGCGGCTCGCCTATCGCCAGGAGGATATTCGCTACCAGGGCTACGCCATCCAGTTCCGGATCAACGCCGAGGATCCCAAGAACGATTTCCTGCCCAGCTTCGGGCGCATCACCCGTTATTACGCGCCGGGAGGGCCCGGCGTGAGGACGGACACCGCGATCTATACCGGCTATACGATTCCCCCGTACTTCGATTCGATGTGTCTCAAGCTGATCGTCTGGGGGATGACCTGGGAGGAGACGCTCAACCGCGGGATTCGTGCGCTCAACGATATGCGCCTGCAGGGGGTGAAGACCACGGCACCGTATTATCAGGAAATTCTGCGTCATCCCGACTTCCGTGACGCTCATTTCGATACCGGATTCGTTCCGGCACATCCCGAATTGCTCAATTATTCCGTCAAACGCAATCCGGAAGCGGTTGCCTTGGCGATTGCGGCGGCCATCGCCGCTCATGCCGGACTTTGAATACGCTGAACCGTTCAGGATTAGGAGACAGACATGAATAACGCCGACTCGTCGCCCGTCAAAGTGAGCGACGTGGTTCTCCGCGACGGCCATCAATCACTGATCGCCACGCGCATGCGAACCGAGGATATGCTGCCGATCTGTGCCAAGCTCGACGCCATCGGTTTTCATTCGCTCGAAGTTTGGGGCGGCGCCACGTTCGACGCCTGTGTCCGCTTCCTCAAGGAAGATCCATGGGAGCGGTTGCAGTCGCTGCGCGAGGCGTTGCCCAATACGCCGTTGCAGATGTTGCTGCGCGGCCAGAACCTGCTCGGCTACCGCCACTATGCGGATGACGTGGTCGAACGGTTCGTCGCCCGCTCGGCTGACAACGGAATCGATATCTTTCGGGTGTTCGATGCGCTGAACGACCTGCGCAACCTGGAAACTGCGATGAAGGCGGTCAAGGCCAGCGGCAAGCTTGCTCAGGGCACGATCTGTTACACCGTCAGCCCGGTACATACGCGAGAGATGTACGTCGAGCAGGCCAAGCGGCTGGTCGACATGGGTGCCGATTCGATTGCCATCAAGGATATGGCCGGGCTGCTGACGCCCTATGCGACCAGCGAGCTGGTCGAGGCACTGGTCGACGCCGTCGACGTGCCGATCCATCTCCACGCCCACGCCACATCAGGGCTCGCGGCGCTGAGCCAGATGAAGGCCGTGGAGGCCGGGTGCCGGCATATCGACACCTGTATCTCGGCGTTCGCCGGCGGCACCAGCCATCCATCGACTGAAGCCATGGTCGCGGCATTTCAGGGGACGCCCTACGACACCGGTCTGGATCTGGTGGCGCTGAAGGAGGTAGGCGACTACTTCCGCGAAGTGCGCAAGAAGTATGCCGCTTTCGAGAGCGAGTACACCCGTGAGGATGTCAGTGTGCAGATCTGGCAGGTGCCCGGCGGCATGATGTCGAATCTGGCCAATCAGATGAAGGAGCAGAACGCGCTGGGACGAATCCAGGACGTCTTCGACGAGATTCCCAAGGTTCGAGCCGATCTCGGTTATCCGCCATTGGTGACGCCGACATCGCAGATCGTCGGCACCCAGGCCGCGATGAACGTGTTGACCGGCGAACGTTACAAGTCGATCACCAATGAGGTGAAGCGTTACCTGCTGGGCGGTTACGGTCAGCCGCCGGCCGAAGTTAGTGCGGAGTTGCGGCGCAAGGCGATCGGCAACGAACCCGTCGACGAGGGGCGGCCGGCTGACCAGCTCAAGCCGGAAATGACCAGGCTGAAGACCGATATCGGTAAGCTGGCGGAAAATGAAGAGGACGTGCTGACGTTCGCGATGTTTCCTGATCTGGGGCGGGAATATCTGCAGGGGCGGCGCGATGGCAACCTGGTGGCGGAGGCGATTCCGGCGGCAGAAGCGCACGGCGGTGCGGGCCGTCCGGTTTCCGAAGGGGTACCGACCGAGTTCGTCATCGATGTTCACGGTGAATCCTACGAAGTGCAGATCACCGGCGTCGGTAGCGGCACAGGAAGCAAGCGCCGCGTCTACCTGACCCTCGATGGCATGCCCGAGGAGGTCGTGTTCGAGGCCAAGGATGAATTCGTCCAGGAGAGCAAGAGCGGCGGGCGCGCCAAGGCAAGCTCGCCGGGCCACGTCACGACCTCGATGCCGGGCAATATCGTCGATGTGTTGGTGGCCGAGGGCGATAGCGTGAAGGAAGGTCAGGCCGTGCTGATCACCGAAGCCATGAAGATGGAAACGGAAGTTCAGGCGCGAGTGGGAGGCACGGTCAAGGCGGTCCATGTGGCCAAGGGTGATCGTGTCACGCCGGGCGAGGTGTTGGTCGAGATCGAATAGCGGGTCGAGATCGAATAGCAGCAGAACAAGTCGGCCATCGAGCGGGAGTGGGTGTGCCATGAAAAACGCGGAGCCGAGGCTCCGCGTTGTTGATTCAACCTGTAAAGGCCTTTGAAAGGGAAGTTGCTTCTCACTCCTCCACTTGGATGATCTTCATGGTGTTGGTACCACCATGGGCGTTCATGTGATCGCCCCGCGTCAGAATGACAAGATCGTCTTTGCTGGCGAGCCCGAGGCTGACCAGTTCCTTGATCGCGCTGGCGTTGATCTCGGTCAGCGGGAAGCGCGAGCTCTCGAAGACCAGCGAAACGACGCCGCGGTAGAGTGCCATGCGGCGCTGGACCAGCGGTGTCTCGGCCAGCGCGACGATCGGTAACCCGGAGCGAATGCGCGAAGCGATCAGCGGGGTGTAGCCGGTAGCGGTCAGACAGGCGATCGCGACCACTCCGGAGAGGTGGTTGGCCGCATACATTGCGGACAGGGCCAGGGTCTCATCGATTCGACTGAAGCCTTCGTGAATGCGATGCTGGGATTCTTTCGCTGCCCGTTCGCGCTCGGCCCCCAGGCACAGCCGGTTCATGGCGTTGATGGTCTCGACCGGGAAATCGCCGGCGGCAGTTTCCGCCGACAGCATGACGGCGTCGGTACCATCGAGAACCGCATTGGCGACGTCGAACACCTCGGCGCGGGTTGGCAGCGGTGATTCGATCATCGACTCCATCATCTGTGTCGCGGTGATGACCACTTTGTTGAGAGTGCGGGCGCGCGCGATGATGCGTTTCTGCACGCCGATCAACTGGGCATCGCCGATCTCGACGCCGAGATCGCCGCGTGCCACCATCACTGCCTCCGAGGCGCGAATGATGTCGTCGAGCGTTTCCGGGTCGGCGACGGCTTCGGCACGTTCGATCTTGGCGACCAGGCCGATCTCCTGACCCGCCTCACCGAGCAGCTCGCGGGCGTACTGCATGTCGGCGCCGCTGCGCGGAAAGGAGACCGCCAGATAGTCGACGCCGATATCGATCGCGGTCTTCAGATCTTCCTTGTCCTTTTCCGTCAGCGCCGCCGCGGAGAGACCGCCACCCTGCTTGTTGATGCCCTTGTTGTTGGTCAGCTTGCCGCCGACCTTGACCTTGGTGAAGATTTTCGGGCCTTCGATGCGTTCGACTTCCAGCACCAAGCGACCGTCATCCAGCAACAGAGTGTCGCCGACGGTGACATCATCGGCCAGCTCGGCGTAATCACAGCCGACACGCTCACTGTCGCCGGCATCGCGCGCCAGTGATACGTCGATCAAGAAGGGTTGGCCTGTCTCTAACTTGACACCGCCTTCGGCAGCGAAGCGAGCGATTCGGATCTTGGGACCCTGCAGGTCACCGAGTACCGCCACTGCATGCCCCTGACGTTCGGCCGATTCACGTACTGCCGTGAGCCGGCGACGGTGATCTTCGGGATCGCCGTGGGAGAAGTTCAAGCGAACGACGTCGACCCCGGCTTCAATGATGGCATCCAGCACGCCCTCGCGGTCCGTGGCAGGACCCAGAGTGGCGACGATCTTGGTGCGACGAATCGTGCCGTGAAACGCTTGCTGCATAGGGATTCTCCCGGTTACTGAGTGAATCATCCCGACGCGTCAAAGATGAATAATGGTACCGCGGCGGAGACGTGTGGTGATTTTACAACATGGCGCTCATTTTGTCCGAAGCGTCGTGATCGATGAGATCTTGAGGTTAGTCGCCCAGCACATATCGCCATCGCTTCATTACGCCGGCATGGCATGGTGCTGACGTGCTGTCTTCGGCGTCATATTGCTTAGTCTTCGGCGCCATATTGCTTAACCAAGCGTGCCAGTTCGCGCTGCGACATCGGTGGAAAGTCGGAAGACAGCGAGGCGAAGATGCGTTTTACAGCTTGGAATCCTGTCCCTGAGCCCCATCATGAAGGGCCAATGATGCGCCGCCGTCAAGATCGGTGAAAGTCAAGCTTCGGCTGGCGCGCCGACAACGGCTAGGGTAGGGTAGGCGGATTTTCCGGTCGGCTCCCGTGATCCGTCGCCCAGCACGCCAGCGGCTGCCATCGCCGTATGCTATGAATTCGCATGTTATAAATTAGTCGCACTGAGTCGAATTCGCGGCACTGAGTCAAATTCGCGGCACTGAGTCAAATTCGCGGCACTGAGTAAAATCCGCCGCACTCTATATAAAGAAGCAGGAGAGCTATGGGCAAGTCACTGGTTATCGTCGAGTCACCGGCCAAGGCCAAGACCATCAACAAGTATCTCGGCAACGATTTCGTGGTGAAGTCGAGCGTCGGGCATATCCGTGATCTGCCGACCAGTGGTTCTTCCAAGCAGGCCAGCGATCCCAAGGAGCGTGCGAGGCAGGCGGCGATTACTCGCAAGATGTCGCCGGACGACAAGGCGATTTACAAGAAACAGAAACAGTGGGATCAGCTGATTAGACGAATGGGGATCGATCCCGAACATGGCTGGCAGGCCAACTACGAGATTCTGCCGGGCAAGGAAAAAGTGGTCGAAGAGCTCAAGAAGCTCGCGGACAAGAGCGATACCATCTATCTCGCGACCGATCTGGACCGCGAGGGAGAAGCGATCGCCTGGCATCTGAAAGAGACCATCGGCGGTGATGACTCGCGTTACAAGCGCGTCGTGTTCAACGAGATTACCAAGAACGCCATTCAGGAAGCTTTCAAGCAGCCCGGTACGCTCAACATTGCTCGCGTCGAAGCCCAGCAGAGTCGCCGATTTCTCGATCGGGTGGTCGGTTTCATGGTTTCCCCGCTGCTCTGGAGCAAGGTCGCCCGTGGGCTCTCGGCCGGGCGTGTGCAATCGGTGGCCGTGCGTCTGATCGTCGATCGTGAACGTGACATCCGCGCGTTCAATCCAGAAGAGTTCTGGGATGTGCACGCGGATATGGTCACGCCCGACGGAGAGCCGATCCGCTTCGAGGTAGCCCGCGAAAAAGGGGAGACTTTCCGCCCCACTTCGGAGCAGGAGACGCTGGAACGCATCGCGCCGCTGCGTCGGGATGCCTTCGACATCACCAGCCGCGAAACCAGGCCGACCAGCTCCAAGCCTAATGCGCCGTTCATTACCTCGACCCTGCAACAGGCTGCCAGCGGCCGTCTGGGCTACTCGGTCAAGAAGACGATGACGCTGGCCCAGCGGCTCTACGAGGGCGGCTACATCACCTACATGCGTACCGACTCGACCAACCTGTCTCAGGATGCGGTCGTCGGCGTGCGTGATTATATTCAGGCGGAATTCGGCGAACGTTACCTGCCGGAGTCACCGATTCGCTACTCGAGCAAGCAGAATGCTCAGGAAGCCCACGAGGCTATCCGCCCATCCAACGTCAAGCAGCGGGCCGACGACCTTGCGGTCGAACGTGACGCCCAGCGTCTCTATGAACTGATCTGGCGTCAGTTCGTGGCCTGTCAGATGGTGCCGGCACAATATCTTGCGACGACGCTGACCATCGAGGTCGAAGGCTTCGAGCTCAAGGCGCGTGGCCGGGTGCTCAAGTTCGATGGCTACACCCGCGTGATGAAGCCGATGGCGAAGAAGGACGAGCAGGCGCAGTTGCCGGATATAGAGGAGGGTGCCACGTTGCAGGTCGAGCAGATCGATCCGCAACAACACTTTACCAAACCGCCGGCGCGTTATACCGAAGCCAGCCTGGTCAAGGAGCTGGAGAAGCGGGGCATCGGCCGCCCGTCGACCTACGCGGCGATTATCTCCACGATTCAGGATCGAGGCTACGCCAAGCTCGACAATCGGCGCTTCTATGCCGAGAAACTCGGCGAGATCGTTACCGACCGTCTGGTGGAATCGTTCACCGATCTGCTGGATTACAGCTTTACCGCTCGGATGGAAGACCGTCTTGACGAGGTCGCTGAAGGACATGAGCAGTGGCAGCAAGTGCTCGATATCTTCTACGCCGATTTCAAGCAGAAGCTGGAACGGGCTGAGGGATCGGATGGGATGCGTCCCAACGATCCTGTCGAGACGGATATTGCTTGCCCGACCTGCGGGCGCCCCATGCAGATTCGTATCGCCTCGACCGGTGTATTCCTGGGTTGTTCCGGTTATAACCTGCCGCCCAAGGAGCGCTGCAAGACCACCATAGACCTGATTCCAGGTGATGAGGCGGTGCCGGAGGAGGCCGACGAGGCCGCCGAGACGGAGGCACTTCGTGCCAAGCGGCGTAACCCGAACACCGGCACGGCGATGGACAGCTATCTGATCGATGAGGGCCGCAAGCTTTATCTCAGCAACGATGACGACGGCTATTACGAGATCGAGCAGGGCCGTTTCCGGATCAAGGGCTACGACGGTCCGGTAATCGAGTGCGACAAGTGCGGTTCCGAGATGCAGCTCAAGAGCGGTCGATTCGGCAAGTACTTCGCGTGCACCAATGAAGCGTGCGGGAATACCCGCAAACTGCTGAAAAGTGGAGAGGTCGCACCGCCCAAGATGGACCCGATTCCGATGCCGGAGCTGGCCTGTCGGAAAGTCGAGGATCACTACGTGCTGCGTGACGGGGCCAGCGGTCTGTTCCTGGCCGCAAGCCAGTTTCCCAAGAATCGGGAAACTCGCCCACCTCTGGTCAAGGAACTGAAAGCGCACGCTGACGCGCTACCCGAGAAGTATCACTTCCTGCTCGCGGCGCCGAGTGAAGATCCGGACGGTCGGCCGGCGCAGATCCGATTCTCGCGCAAGGCCAAGAGCCAGTTCGTCATGACCGACGAAGACGGCAAGGCAACCGGCTGGCGCGCGACTTATGACGATGGCCGTTGGCAAGTGGAGGACAAGCGCAAGTGACGTCGCTGGCCCGTACCAATCAATTGCTCTATCAGGTCGAGCTGTTGCTGGCGCTCGGGGCCGATGCTCAGACAGAGAAATCGGGCCGCGATGAACATGCGATGGCGAGACGCATGGCGCTGGAAGAGGCAGCGCTAGGGCAGCTGGAGCTGGCGTTGAATGCCGTGCTGCGCGAGGTGACCGAGCACACTGACCTGCATCATGATGATTGGCGGGGCTGGCTGCAGGCGACCACGATCCACGTCGCCGAGCTCGAGCGATTGCGGGCGTTGGTCCACGACCCCGAGAGCTGGCTGGCCATGTTGCTGGAACGATTGCGGGCCCTGCATGGTGACGATGGTGCGGCGCGGCGCGAGATGCAGCCGCGGTTGATTGCCAGCGCCGGAGAGCCGACGCTGGCCGAGACATTGCGCTGGTGCCACCGAGAGTTCAAGTCGCTGCTGCCGGCGCTGCGCGAAGGCAGCAGCGAATGGTGACTACCACGATCCCAGACCGGGATGCACTGAACGTAAAGACCTAGCGTAAAGTGCCGAACGTAAAAACCTGGCGTGAAGCACTGAACATAAAGCACCGAATGTAATGAGAGGTTAGCCGTGTCCGATACCACGATTCTGGAAATCGTCGAACTTGCCAACGGAGAGGTGGTGCTAAGGCCGGCGGAGGCGTCGAGCGAGCCGCTCGTCTCGATCCGATTTTCCGAGGAAGCTGCCGAGTTGCTGCGCCATAGTCGCTTCGATGTGGCCCGCGAGATGCTCGATCACGCGATTACCCGCACCCATCTGTGGGAGGGCGATGAGCATGAACTGTCGGAAAGCGAGCTGGCGACTGTCCACTAGGGCAGGCCCGCCAGGCCGATGGGCCCGATCTTGTCTCTGTCATGACCTCCTTTTGATTCTGCGCATTTACACCCGGAGACCCTGCGATGGCTCAACCGTTAACGATGCCGGTCTGTATCACGCCTGAAGATTTCGATGATAAGACGCTCGACAGCCAGGCAGTCGATAGCCAGGAACTCGACAGCCAGGAACTCGACAGCCAGGCGATCCGGGAGGCGCGGCAGGATCTCGCCGCCTGTTTTCGGATGGCTGCCGCTCTGGGCATGGGAGAGGGTATCTGCAATCACTTCTCGGCAATGGTGCCGGGACGAGATGATCTGTTTCTGGTCAATCCCTACGGGTGGGCCTTCGAGGAAATCACGGCGTCGAGCCTGCTGATCTGCGATTTTCACGGTCGGGTACTGGCAGGAGAAGGAGCCCCCGAAGCGACGGCGTTCCACATTCACGCGCGGCTGCATCTGAACAAGCCGGGCGCGCGGGCGGCGTTTCACACCCACATGCCCTATGCCACGGCGTTGACCATGACGGCGGGCGAGCCCCTGTTATGGGCGGGGCAGACTGCACTCAAATTCTATGGCCGTACTACGGTGGATGAACGTTATAACGGCCTTGCGCTGGATAGCACGGAGGGCGATCGAATTGCCGCAGCCATGGGCGATGCCGATGTCGTCTTCCTGCGCCATCACGGCGTGATGGTTACGGCACCGACGATCGCCGAGGCCTGGGACGATCTCTACTTTCTGGAACGTGCCGCGGAAGTGCAGATCAAGGCTATGGCTTCCGGGCGGGAAGTGTTGGGGGTGGATCCGGGCGTTGCTGCCAGCACGGCGGCGCAGATGCGGTTGGAAGATCCCGAAAGTGCCCGGCTTCACCTGGCTAGCGTGCGGCGACGTCTCGAGCGTTCTGCCCCCGAGTACGCTGATTGATCGGCAGGTTCTTATAACGCTAGACCTGCGGCCAGCGCAGTGATCACGGCGACGACCACTGAGGTGATTGCGATGACCAGTAAACCTCGACGGCGCGTGGCGCTGAAGATGAAGAAGGTTGGAAAGGCAATGGTCATCGCGAGCATCGAGATTATCCAGGCATAGTTGGCCATCGAACTTGCAGCTCCTGCATTGAAAATTTGAGATTCGTGACGGCTTATTATACAGATCATGCTGTCAGCGTCTGATCTTGCGTGGCCCTGGTCGTTCAGTACAGTTTGCTCAAACGTAGTTCGGCGAGTTGTGCAGGAGGCAGAAAGGAATCTGAACGGGCGTCCTCCCAGTAGTTCTGGAACACAGTGTGCTGGCTGTTGCCGTTGAGCAGCTCATCCGGCTTCAGAAAGGTGAACAGCTTGTCGTAGGACTGGATCTCGTCGGCTGAAACACGGCGGATGATATGCTCAGGGCCCAGTTCCGCCGGGTGTTGAAGGCCAGCGGCAGCCAGCATCTCGGCCAGACCCTTGAGCGTGTTGTGGTGGAAGTTGTAGACCCGCTCGGACTTGTCGGCGACGTCCAGGTGACGACTGCGACTGGGATCCTGGGTCGCCACGCCGCTGGGGCACTTGTCGGAGTGGCAGTTGAGAGCCTGAATGCAGCCCAGCGAGAACATGAAGCCGCGCGCGGCGTTGCACCAGTCGGCACCGAGCGCGAGGGTCCGGGCGATGTTGAATCCGGAGGTGATCTTGCCGGCTGCGCCGATCTTGATTTCTCCGCGTAACCCTGCCCCCACCAGCGTGTTGTGCACCAGCATCAACGCCTCGGTCAGCGGCACGCCCAGGCGATTGATGAACTCCAGCGGTGCAGCTCCCGTGCCGCCTTCGCCCCCATCGACGACGATGAAGTCGGGACGTTGACCGGTCTCGCGCATGGCCTTGACCATCGCGAACCATTCCCAAGGATGGCCGATCGCCAGTTTGAAGCCGACCGGCTTGCCACCGGAGAGCTTGCGCAGCCGGCCGATGAACGCCATCAGCTCCATTGGTGTGGAGAAGGCGCTATGGCCGGCCGGAGAGATCACATCCTTGCCCACAGGAACCTCGCGTGCTTCGGCAATTTCGGCAGTCACCTTGGCCGCGGGCAAAATACCGCCATGACCCGGTTTCGCGCCCTGCGATAGCTTGATCTCTATCATCTTGACCTGCTCGTCGCGCGCATTGGCGGCAAACCGCTCTTCGTTGAAGCTGCCATCCTCGTGGCGGCAACCGAAGTAGCCGGATCCGATCTCCCAGACCAGATCTCCGCCGTGAATGCGGTGATAGCGAGAGATCGAACCCTCGCCGGTGTCGTGATAGAAGCCACCTTTTCGGGCGCCGGCGTTGAGCGACTCGATCGCATTGCCGGATAGCGAACCGAAACTCATGGCTGATACATTGAACACGCTGGCGGAGTAGGGCTGGCTGCAGAGGCTGCCGCCGATCTGAACACGAAAATCGCTGCCGTCGATATGGACAGGCCGAAGCGAGTGATTGATCCATTCATGGCCGGGGGCATACATGTTGATTAGCGACCCGAACGGCTTCTTGTCGCTCTCGTTCTTGGCACGCTGATAGACAATGGCGCGTTGTTCACGGGAGAACGGGCGCTCGTCGAGGTCGGACTGAATGAAGTACTGGCGAATCTCGGGACCGATCGATTCGAGGATATAGCGGCAGTGCGCCAGAATCGGGTAATTACGGCTGACGGTACGGTGCTTCTGGCGAGTATCGTGGAATCCGAGCCATGACAGACCACCGAAGATGACGACGCCCCACCACCAGTTCGAGGACGACGCGAGCCCGACAAGGGAAACGACCAGCAGGCAGAGGCTGGCGATGAAGATGCCGTTGCGTAACGGCAGGCGTGAAAGGCCAGTGGCGATGCTCATGCAGACATTGGCTCCAGACAGGGTGGGATTGCGGCGACATGGCGTGCCGCCGCGACCGTCAAGGATAGCGCAAGGCCCGGCGTTGCGGCCAATCTCGCCGGAGGCTATTTTGGAGTACCGATTCGACTCACCGGATTCTGGCATGCTCGATTTTTCGCCCATTTGATACTTTGTCCTTTTGATACTTTGTCCTTTTGATACTTTGTCCTTTTGATACAAGGAATGCCTGAGCTTGCGACATCACCGATCCTTTCTGAGGTTACGACTGCTGCTGCTGGTGCTTCATGGTTACATTGGCTGGCGACTGCTGCCGGACCTTTCGACGGGGATCTGGGGGTGGTTGATCGGCGGCGGCTATCTGCTGGCCAGCGCCCTCATGATTCCGCTGGTGGTGAGAGTGACCTGGCTCAACGGGCGCTGGCTGGCCTGGCCGGTGGCATTGATGGCCGGCGTATTCTCGTTTCTATTTCAGCTCACGCTATTGCGCGATATCTTGCTGGTGACCTGGGATCTCGTAGCGGTGTTGTCGAGCCAGGCAGTTCATGCCAGCGCATGGACGGTACTGGCGGCAACGCTCGTGCTGTCCAGTTTTGCCCTGTGGCAAGCGAGACGGGTACCCCGTACGGTCGAGGTATCGGTGCCGCTGACCGATCTGCCGCCGGCGCTGGACGGCTTCATCATCGTTCAACTCAGTGACTTGCACGTCGGCCCGACGATCAAGCGTGGCCATCTGCAACGTATCGTCGAACGGGTCAACTCACTGGCGCCGGATCTGGTGGCGATCACTGGTGATCTGACCGATGGCCGTGTCGCGGAACTCAAGGCGGAAGTGGCGCCGTTGACAAGTTTGAGCGCTCGCCACGGTATCTACTGCGTGACCGGCAACCATGAGTACTACAGCGAAGCGGAGGCGTGGGTCACGGCGTTTCGACGGCTGGGAATGCGCGTACTGATCAACGAGTGCGACTATGTCGAGCATGAAGGGGCGACGCTGGCCGTCGCCGGAATCACGGACCTGTCGGCGGGGTATTACGTTGCCACCCATCACAGTGATCCCGCTGCGGCAGCCCGCGACATCCCCTCAGGCATGATACGGATATTACTGGCGCATCAGCCCAATTCGGCTCCTCCGGCTGCGGAAGCGGGATTCGATCTGCAGCTCTCCGGTCATACCCATGGCGGCCAGCTATGGCCCTTCAGCCTGCTGGCGCGGCGTGCCAATCGATTCCTGGCGGGATTGGGCAAGCAGGATCGAATGTGGGTCTATACCAGCCGCGGCACCGGTTACTGGGGGCCGCCGATGCGCTTTGGTGCGCCGGCGGAGATCACCCGGATTCGGTTGACGTCGGCTTAGCCCGCAGCTCACGCCGCCTTGGTTTTGCGGTTTAGGGTTTCCAGCAAGCCGTCGATACGTTGAAGGCGATCCTCCGCGTTTTCCATGTCTCCTAGGAAGCGCAGCGTGTCGGCACCATCAAGTTTGTACTCGCCGGGATGGTGCTGAATCAGCTCGACCAGCGTCATTGGATCGACCTGCGGATCCGGCCCGAAAATTACCCGGCCGCGCTCGGCGCCGGCCTCGAGCCGGGCGATGCCGAGACGTTCGGCACGCTGGCGGAGTCGGGTCTGCCGAAACAATGTTTTCAGCGGCAATGGCAGCAGCCCGAAGCGGTCGATCATCTCCACCTGCAATTCCTTGAGCGCGCCCTCGTCGGCCGCGCTGCTGATGCGCTTGTACATGACGAGACGCTGCTGAACGTCCGGTAGATAGTCGTTGGGGATCAGCGACGGCAGGTTGAGACTGATCTCGGTGCCCTCGTCGAGGGGGGCTTCGATATTGGGCGTCTTACCCGCGCGGATCGCCTTGACCGCACGATCGAGCATCTGCATGTAGAGACTGTAGCCGATGGTTTCCATCTGCCCGCTCTGCTCGTCGCCGAGTAACTCGCCCGCGCCGCGAATCTCCATGTCGTGACTGGCCAGGGTGAAGCCGGCGCCGAGATCGTCACTCTGGGTGATGGCTTCGAGCCGTTTGATCGCATCCCGGGTCATCGCTTTGGGCGGCGGGGTCAGCAGATAGGCATAGGCCTGATGGTGGCTGCGCCCGACCCGACCGCGCAACTGGTGCAACTGGGCCAGGCCAAACTTATCGGCGCGCTCGATGATGATGGTATTGGCGCTGGGAACGTCGATACCGGTCTCGATGATGGTCGAACAGACCAGTACGTTGAAGCGCTTGTGGTAGAAATCGGACATTACCCGCTCCAGCGCCCGTTCGGGAAGCTGGCCGTGGGCGACGCCGACGCGGGCCTCCGGCACCAGCTCGCGAAGCTTTTCGGCGCTGGCCTCGATCGACTTGACCTCGTTGTGCAAAAAATAAACCTGACCGCCACGCAGGATTTCACGCAGCAGCGCCTCCTTGACCACCGGTTCGTTGCGCTGCTGCACAAACGTCTTGACCGAAAGGCGGCGCGCCGGCGGCGTGGCGATGATCGAGAGATCGCGAATCCCGTTCATGGCCATGTTGAGCGTCCGCGGAATCGGCGTCGCCGTGAGCGTCAGAATGTCCACCTCGGCGCGCAGCTGCTTGAGTCGTTCCTTCTGGGCGACACCGAAACGGTGCTCCTCGTCGATGATCATCAAACCCAGATTGGAGAGCTTGACCGATCGCGAGAGCAGTTTGTGCGTGCCGATCACGATATCGGCGCGACCTTCCGCCATGCGCTTCAGCGCGTCGCTTTCATCCTTGGTGCTGGTGAAGCGCGACAGCATCTCGATCTGCACCGCAGTGTCGGCGAAACGATCGCGGAAGTTGTCGTAATGCTGCTGAGCCAGAAGGGTGGTGGGAACCAGAACCACCACCTGGCGCCCGGAATTGACGGCGAGGAAGGCTGCGCGCATCGCCACTTCGGTCTTGCCGAAGCCGACGTCGCCACAGACGACCCGATCCATCGGGCGTGGGGCGGTCATGTCGTCGATCACCGCCTCGATGGCGGCATGCTGGTCGGGGGTCTCCTCGAACGGAAAGCTGGCCGCAAAGCGCAGATACTCGTCGCCGGGCATCTCGCTGGCAAACCCTTCTCTGGCTTCGCGGCGAGCGTAGATGTCGAGCAGTTCGGCGGCGGTATCGCGGATTTTCTCGGCGGCTTTCTTGCGGGCCTTGTCCCAGGTGTCCGAACCCAGTTTATGCAGCGGGGCCAGCTCGTCGGTGGCGCCGGCGTAACGGGAAATGAGCTGCAGGTTGTCGACCGGGACGTAGAGCTTGGCTCCGCCAGCGTACTCCAGTGCCAGAAATTCGGCTGCCTGGCCGCCGGCGGTAATCATTTCCAGCCCCATGTAGCGGCCGACGCCGTGATGCTGGTGAACCACCGGCGATCCGGGCCGTAGCTCGGAGAGATGGCGCACGGCCAGCTCATTGTCGTCAGTCGCCTTGGCGCGGCGACGCGACTGACGTACCACGTCGCCGTAGAGCTCGGTTTCAGTAATGACCGCGACGTCGGGATCGGCTAGCCAGAGCCCTTCGTCCAGGGCACCCTCGGCGATCGCCAGGGGCAGATTGCCGTTCAGAAAATCCGGCCAGCCGTCGATGTGGGGAATATCTCGATGCAGCGGCGCCAGCGCCTCGTCCAAGGCTTCTCGGCGGCCTCGAGACTCGGCGACGAACAGAATGCGCAGATCGCGATGGGCGTCGAGAAACGTTTCCAGCGTTGCCAGCGGACGTTGGGCCCGGGCGTTGATCGCCACCACCGGCGGTGGCTGCGTCGCACTGGCGATGGTATGGCGCAACGCCGGATCCGTCACGAACTCGAGCCGTGGGTGCTGCTTGATCGCGGCGAACACTTCGGCTGTGGGCACGAAGGCTTTCGCTGGCGGTAGCAGCGGACGAGTAGGGTCGACGCCGAGATTCTCGTAGCGGCCCTCGATCGAGCTCCAATGATGCTCGGCGGCCTCGAACACGTCGGGAAGCATGGCAATGCGGGTCTCGCTGGCGAGATGCTCGAACAGCGTGGCGGTCTCTTCGAAGAACAGCGGCAGGTATTGTTCGAGTCCTGGCGAGGGGATGCCCTTGATTGCGTCGACATACAGGGGGCACTGCCGCGGATCGACCTCGAACAGCGTTTCGAAGCCTTCACGAAAGCAGGCGATCGCCGAGCGCGACAGCGAATATTCGTGTGCCGGCAGCAGATCGATGCGCTCGATCTTGTCCTGGGTGCGTTGGGTGTCCGGATCAAAGCGCCGCAGCGTGTCGATCTCATCGTCGAACAGATCGATGCGCAACGGTGCGCTGGTGCCCATGGGGAAAAGATCGATCAGTGAGCCGCGCATGGCGTACTCGCCGGGTTCGTAGACCGTCTCCACGGCACGATAGCCCGCCCTTGAAAGACGCTCACGAAAGCTTTCCCGGTCGAGTCGAGCTCCGGTTGCCAGCGTCAGCACGCGCCCGGCCACGTATTCCCGCGGCGGCAGGCGCTGCATCAAGGTGTTGACCGAGACCAGTACAATCCCCTGCGTTCCCTCCTGCAGTTCGCGTAGCGTTCTGAGGCGCGCGGAGACGATGTCCTGATGCGGGGAGAAGCTGTCGTAGGGCAGCGTTTCCCAATCGGGAAATGGCATCACCGGAACCTGGGAATAAAAGCGCAGGTTGCTTTCGAGACGTTGGGCGCTTGCCGTATCCGGGGTGACTACCAGAAGCGGCGCGTCATCTGCCAGGCGTGCGAGCGTCAGCGCGATCGCGCTTCCCTGAGGTAATTGGTAATAAGTGGTTTCGCGCGTGCCAGTCGGCAGAGGCGGGGCGAGCGGTGTGAAGTGCGACATGGGCCTTTCGGAGAACGAATTTGCGTGAGGGGATGATAGCAGGCTGCGGCTGATGCGGGGACGTCGAACCGGATTTCTTGTTGTCGTTCGACTGTCGCCGTTTGAGTCACGGCCTTCCAATCAAGGCGACTCTCGTTCGATGTTTGTAGTGAAACTACAGCCTCTGCGACTACGGAGAGATTGCGGTGTGTTCCGTAGGATGCGGATAATAATCGGGTTTTTGGTCAGTCCAACGGCGTTTCAGCGTGCCTAAGCGACCGATTCCACTGACCAGCCCATTCGACCAGAGAGGCCCGCTTGTGAGTAGTCAGCAACAGCTCGATACCGTCTTCCAGGAGTGGCAGGATAACGAGGCACGCGCGGAGGAGATGATTCCGCTACTCGGCAAGCTCTATCGCCAGTACAACGTGATTCCCTCACTATTCGGTCGCTCGTTGATCAATCGTTCCGTCACCCGGATTCTCAAGAATCATCGCTATGTCCGCAAGGTCGAGGGGACCGAACTGTCCATCGCCGATACGCTGCCGATGGTTCGTGCCATGAGCGAAATGAATCTGGGGCCGGCGCATATCGACATCGGGCGGCTGGGCGTCGCGTTCAAGAATACGGGTGAAACCGACGTTGTTGCGTTCCTCGAGCGCGAGCTGGCCGAGATCATCGGTGGCCACGACGGCAGTGGCATGGGCGGCGAGCCACAGGACGTGGTGCTTTATGGTTTTGGGCGTATTGGCCGTATTCTGGCAAGGATCATGATCGAGAAAGCTGGCGGCGGTAACCTGTTGCGCCTGCGCGCCATTGTCGTCCGCGGTAGCGGTGACGACCTCGAAAAGCGGGCCAGCCTGTTACGTCGTGATTCGGTCCATGGGCCGTTTTCCGGCTCGATCGATATCGATTATGATAACCACACGCTGATCGCCAACGGCCACACTATCCGGATCATCTACGCCGATTCCCCGTCTGAGATCGATTACACTGCCTACGGCATCGATAATGCGATCGTTGTCGACAACACCGGCAAATGGCGTGACCGCGAGGGTCTGGCCCAGCACCTGGAGTGCAAGGGCGTGGCCAAGGTGTTGCTGACGGCACCGGGCAAGGGTGATCTCAAGAATATCGTTCACGGCATCAATCACCAGACCATCGGCGACGACGATCGCATCGTCTCCGCGGCGTCGTGTACCACCAACGCCATCGTGCCGGTGCTGAAGGCGATCGATGACGAGTTCGGCATCGTTCACGGCCATGTCGAGACGGTGCACTCCTACACCAACGATCAGAACCTGATCGACAATTATCACAAAGGCGATCGTCGAGGACGCAGCGCGCCGCTCAACATGGTGCTGACCGAGACCGGTGCGGCCAAGGCGGCAGCCAAGGCGCTGCCGGTACTCGCGGGGAAGTTGACGGGCAACGCGATCCGGGTGCCGACACCCAATGTCTCGATGGCGATTCTGAACCTATCATTGGAAAAAGAGACCGACCGCGGGGCGCTCAACGAGTACCTGCGCCAGATGGCGCTGCACTCGCCGATGCACAAGCAGATCGACTACGTCGACTCGCCGGAGGTGGTGTCATCGGACTTCGTCGGCAACCGCCATGCCGGAATATTAGATGCCAAGGCGACCATCGCCGACGGCAAGCAGGCGGTACTCTACGTCTGGTACGACAACGAGTTCGGTTATAGCTGTCAGGTGGTCCGAATTCTTCAGTACATGTCTCGCGTCTGTCATCGGTACCTTCCGGTCACGGCTTGATTCGTCCATTGAACTTTAGTCTAAAAATTTTCGGTTTAGTTTAAAAAGTCCCGGTCTTTCCGGGACTTTTTCGTGATCCGGCGACCTCGTTAGTCTGTCGGTGAGTAGTCTTCCTGGGCCTGCGTCATTATAATGGTGCGCGTTTTTCGGCGTGGTCCATCGAGTGCCGGGGCCATGGAAATCACTCTTTCTGATAAGAGAAGTCTTCGGATCCGGTGACGTCTCCTTCCGTTGCTTCCGCTGCTTTTGCTGCGGCTGCCGCTAAGTAGGGAAATGCCTGATGTCCGTCGAGCCTTTTTTCTTATTGCCATCAGATTCGACAACTGGGCGAGACTATGATCGAAGTCAAACGAGGCCTGGACCTCCCTGTCGCCGGGGCGCCTGAGCAGCGTCTCGACGAGGGGCGCGCCGTGCGCCACGTCGCGCTGCTCGGGTCCGACTACGTCGGTATGAGGCCGACCATGGAGGTCCGTGAGGGCGATCGCGTAAAGCTGGGCCAGGTGTTGTTCAGCGACAAGAAAGTGGCTGGTGTCCGCTTTACCGCGCCTGGGGCTGGCGAAGTGGTTGCCATCCATCGCGGCGAGAAGCGTCGCCTGATGTCGGTGGTCATCAAGCTCGATGCGGAAGAGCAGAGCGAAAAGTTCACGGCCTATGGCACCAATGGATTGGCCTCGCTCTCGCGGCAGCAGGTCGTCGATCAACTGGTCGAGTCCGGCTTCTGGACAGCATTACGGACACGGCCCTTCTCGCGGGTGCCCGCGCTCGACGCAGTTCCTGCGGACATCTTCGTGACCGCGATCGACACGCATCCGCTGGCGGCTGATCCCAGAATCATCATCGATGCTGACAGCGACGCTTTCCGCTACGGGCTCGAGGTGATCCGTCACCTGACCCCGGGCAAACTTTTCGTTTGCCGCCGTGGCAATGCTCCGTTGCCGGGTGACGATCTGGAAGGCGTGCAGGCCGAAGGCTTCGAGGGGCTGCACCCGGCAGGTCTGGTGGGTACGCATATCCACCATCTTTCCCCGGTCGGTCTGCAACGTCAGGTTTGGCATCTCGACTGTCAGGATGTGATCGCCATCGGCAAACTCTTCGTCGAGGGTCGCTTCGATCCGACTCGTGTCGTCGCCATCGGGGGGCCGCGGGCCAATAATCCGCGCCTGGTGCGTACGCGTCTGGGTGCCAGCAGCGAGGAGCTGCTCGAAGGCGAGATCAAGAAGCCGGAAGATACGCGTGTCATCTCCGGGTCCATCTTCGGCGGGACTCAGTGCGAGGGAAGTCGACAGTTTCTGGGTCGTTTCCACCGCCAGTTCTCGCTACTGGAAGAGGGCAACAAGCGCGCTTTCATGGGCTGGCTATCGCCCGGGCGCCACCGCCATTCGGTCATGGGAATCTACGTTTCCCAGTTCCTGGGTCTGCACGATTACGCGCCTAATACATCGACCAACGGCTCCGAGCGTGCGATGGTGCCGATCGGCACCTATGAGAAAGTAATGCCGCTGGATATCATGCCGACGCAACTATTGCGCTCCTTGATCGTTGGCGATATCGAAGCGGCGATGGATCTCGGCTGCCTGGAGCTGGATGAGGAAGACCTCTCGCTGTGCACCTACGTGTGCCCCGGCAAGTATGAGTACGGTCCTATCCTGCGCGACAACCTGACCATGATCGAGAAAGAGGCCTGATGATGGGGATTCGCAATACGCTCGACAAGCTGGAGCCTCATTTCGAGAAGGGCGGCAGGTACGAGAAGTTCTATGCCCTTTATGAAGCGGTCGATACGATTTTCTATTCGCCGCCCAGCGTCACTAAAAGCATGACCCACGTGCGTGACGGGATCGACCTGAAACGCATCATGATCACGGTCTGGGCCTGCACGTTCCCGGCCATGTTCTTCGGCATGTACAACGCCGGTTATCAGGCTAATCTGGCCATCGCCGACGGCTTCGGTGCGATGGCCGGTTGGCGTGAAGTGCTGACCATGGCACTGGCGGGAAGCCACGACCCGGGCAGCATCTGGGCGAATTTTGTGCTGGGGGCAACCTATTTTCTGCCGATCTATCTGGTGACGTTCCTGGTCGGCGGCTTCTGGGAAGTGCTGTTCGCGGTCAAGCGGGGCCACGAAGTCAACGAGGGCTTCTTCGTCACCTCGGTGCTGTTCGCCCTGACGCTGCCGGCGACAATCCCGCTATGGCAGGTGGCGCTCGGTATCACCTTCGGTGTGGTGATTGGCAAGGAAATCTTCGGCGGCACCGGCAAGAACTTCCTCAACCCGGCATTGACCGGCCGTGCTTTCCTCTATTTTGCCTATCCGGCGCAGATATCGGGGGACAGCGTGTGGGTCCCCGCCGATGGTTATACTGGTGCCACGGCGTTGTCCAACGCCTCGCTCAATGGCATGGAAGGGCTGCACCAGCAGTACAGCTGGTGGGATGCATTCTTTGGGTTTATCCAGGGCTCCGTGGGGGAGACCTCGACGCTGGCGATCCTGATCGGCGCGGCGGTACTATTGCTGACCCGTATCGCGTCCTGGCGCATCATGGCAGGTGTCATGCTCGGCATGATCTTCACCGCCTCGCTGTTCAATCTGGTTGGCTCCGACAGCAACCCGATGTTCGCGATGCCGTGGTATTGGCACTTGGTGCTGGGCGGATTTGCCTTCGGCATGGTGTTCATGGCGACTGATCCGGTCTCGGCGTCGATGACCAATCGGGGCAAACTGATCTTTGGGGCACTGATCGGCGTAATGACAGTGTTGATCCGGGTCGTCAACCCGGCATTTCCCGAAGGCATCATGCTGGCGATCCTGTTCGCCAATCTGTTCGCGCCGCTGATCGATCACATCTTCGTGCAGGCCAACATCAAGCGGCGCCAGAAGCGACTTGCGAGTCTGGCGTCCGCCGACAAGGAGGCTGTCTGATGGCGAGTAACAACTCGATCAAGAAGACGCTGATCGTCGCGTTCTCACTCTGTGTCATCTGTTCGGTAGTGGTCTCTTCCGCGGCGGTGGTACTGAAGCCGAAGCAACTGCAAAATCAGGAGCTGGACCGCAAGAGCAACATTTTGCAGGTAACCGAGCTCTACAAGGCGGGTGACGACGTCGAGGAGAAGTACGCCGAGCTGATCACGCCGCGCGTGGTCAATCTGGAAACCGGTGAATATTCCGAGGATCTGGATCCGGGTAGCTACAATCAGTTCGATGCGGCTCGGGATCCGGCAACGTCGCGGACGCTTTCGGGTGATGACGATATCGCGGGGATCGGCCGGCAGGAGAACTACTCGACGGTCTATCTGGTCGGCGATCCCGATAACCCGGATCAGATCGTCATGCCAATCCGTGGCCAGGGACTATGGGGACTGATGGAAGGTTTCTTGTCCGTTCGGGGTGATGGCAACACCATCGTAGGCCTGTCCTATTATGATCAGTCGGAAACCCCGGGTCTCGGCGGTGAAGTCGACAACCCGCGCTGGAAGGCCAAGTGGGATGGCAAGAAGGTCTACGAGGGCGATGAATTCCAGGATCCTCAGATCCAGCTCGTGAAAGGCGGTGCCAGCGGCGATTATGAAGTCGATGCGCTGTCGGGAGCCTCGCTCACTAGTCGGGGCGTCAACAACATGTTGCGGTTCTGGCTGGGTGACGAGGGTTACGCCCCGTATCTCGCCCGATTCCATGACGATTCACAAGGAGGAGCGTGAAGATGGCTACGGACTCCATAAAAGACGTCGTCCTGTCACCGGTCTTCAAGAACAACCCGATAGCCTTGCAGGTATTGGGAATCTGTTCGGCCCTGGCGGTGACCAACTCCATGAGCGTATCGTTGGTCATGGGCCTGGCGGTGATCGCCGTCACGGCCTTCTCCAGCATGTTCGTCTCGCTGATCCGCAATCATATCCCGTCGTCGATCCGTATCATCGTGCAGATGACGATCATTGCCTCACTGGTCATTGTGGTGGACCAGGTGCTGCGCGCCTACGCCTATGAGATGTCCAAGCAACTGTCGGTATTCGTCGGGTTGATCATCACCAACTGCATCGTCATGGGCCGTGCGGAAGCGTACGCCATGCAGAACGGTCCGGTGATGAGCTTCCTCGACGGCGTCGGCAACGGGCTGGGTTACGCGGTGATTCTGCTGGTTGTCGGTTTCATTCGCGAACTGTTGGGCTCCGGCAGCGTGTTCGGCCTGACCATTCTGCCGACCGTTCAGAATGGCGGCTGGTACGTGCCCAATGGCTTGATGCTGCTGCCGCCGTCCGCGTTCTTCGTCATCGGTCTGCTGATCTGGGTGCTGCGTTCACTCAACCCCGAACAGATCGAGAAGACCGAATACCGCATCGTTGCCAACAGCAAGGCCAAGATCAAGGAGACCGCTAATGTTTGAGCACTATCTCAGCTTGTTCGTGAAGGCGGTCTTCGTCGAGAACATGGCGCTGGCGTTCTTCCTGGGCATGTGCACGTTTCTCGCGGTATCCAAGAAGATATCTTCGGCCATTGGTCTGGGCATTGCGGTGGTCGTGGTGCTGACGATCACCGTGCCGGTCAATAACCTGATCCTGACCTATCTGTTGAAGGCTGGCGCTCTCAGCTGGACCGGCCTCGAAGGTGCCGAGAATATCGATCTCAGCTTCCTGGGGCTGTTGAGCTATATCGGCGTCATCGCGGCGATCGTCCAGATCCTCGAGATGTTTCTCGATAAATTCGTGCCGGCACTGTACAACGCGCTTGGTGTCTATCTGCCATTGATTACCGTCAACTGCGCCATCATGGGTGCGTCGCTGTTCATGGTGCAGCGCGACTACACCTTCGGCGAGTCGGTGGTCTACGGTGCCGGTGCCGGTGCCGGTTGGGCGCTGGCGATCATGGCGTTGGCGGGTATTCGTGAGAAGCTCAAGTACAGCGATGTGCCGGGCAGCCTTCAGGGTCTCGGCATCACCTTCATCACGGCGGGTCTGATGTCGTTGGGCTTCATGTCCTTCTCCGGCATCCAGCTCTGAAGTCACGGCAGCGCTGGACTCAGGGCAACGACGTCAACGCAACAAGGAAATAGGAATCCGACATGGTCGATACATCCATCATCGTGCTCGGCGTCGTCATGTTCACCGTGATCGTGCTGGGGCTGGTAGCGGTCATTCTGGCCGCGCGCAGTCGGCTGGTCAGTAGCGGTGACGTGGCGATCGAGATCAACGGCGATCCAGATAATACGGTCACGACCCAGGCGGGCGGCAAGCTGCTCCAGACACTGGCGGCCAACGGCATTTTTCTCTCCTCGGCATGCGGTGGTGGCGGCTCCTGCGCCCAGTGCAAGTGTCAGGTGAGCGATGGCGGCGGCTCGATTCTGCCGACCGAAGAGTCTCATTTTACGCTGCGCGAGAAGAAGGAGGGCTGGCGTCTTTCGTGCCAGGTGCCGGTCAAGCAGGATATGAAAATCCGCGTTCCGGACGAAGTCTTCGGCGTCAAGAAGTGGGAGTGCGAGGTTACCGAGAATCCCAATGTCGCCACCTTCATCAAGGAGTTGAACCTCAAGCTCCCCGAAGGCGAAGAGGTGGCGTTCCGTGCCGGTGGCTATGTGCAACTGGTGGCACCGCCCTATGACATCAAGTTCTCCGACTTCGATATCGAGGAGCAGTATCGCGGCGACTGGGAAAAATTCGGCATGTTCGATATTGCCCACAAGAACGACGAGGAGGTCATCCGTGCCTACTCGATGGCGAACTACCCCGAAGAAAAAGGACTTCTCAAGTTCAACATTCGTATTGCGGCGCCGCCACCCAAGTCCAGCCATCCGCCTGGGTTGATGTCGACCTACGTCTTCGGTCTGAAGCCGGGTGACAAGGTCACCGTGATGGGACCATTCGGCGAGTTCTTTGCCAAGGACACCGAGGCCGAAATGGTTTTCATCGGCGGCGGCGCCGGTATGGCACCTATGCGTAGCCATATTTTCGACCAACTCAAGCGACTCAAATCGACGCGCAAGATGTCGTTCTGGTACGGGGCGCGCTCTTGGCGTGAAACGTTCTACAATGAAGATTATGATCAGCTGGCCCAGGAGTTCGACAACTTCGACTGGCATCTGGCGCTCTCCGACCCACAGCCGGAAGACAACTGGGAAGGGCCCACCGGATTCATCCATAACGTGCTCTACGAGAACTACCTCAAGGGCCATCCGGCTCCCGAGGACTGCGAATACTACATGTGCGGGCCACCGATGATGAACGCCTCGGTGATCAAGATGCTGACCGATATGGGCGTCGAACCCGAGAACATCATGCTGGATGACTTCGGCGGATGACCGAGCGGTTACAGCCGCGCACGACGGGGCCGATCCTTCTGGGGTTGGCCCTGTTGCTATTCGCATTGTTGGCCGGATGCGAGCGCGAACCTCAGTCCTACCGGCTGGAAGGCCCGATCTTCGGCACCGGATTCCATATCACTTTCTACGGTGATTACGACGACGAGCAGCTGGCCCAGATCGAGCAGTCGGTCAAGGATGCTCTGCACCGTGTCGACCGTCTGATGTCGACCTACAAATCCGATTCTGAGCTATCGCGATTCAATCAGTCGCCGGTCGGTCAGCCGTTCGAGCTGTCACCGCAGACGGCAGAAGTGGTTCGGGAGGCGATTCGGGTGGGCGATATGTCCGATGGCGCTTTCGATGTTACGGTCGGTGCCGCCGTCAATCTATGGGGCTTCGGCCCGGACAAGCACCCCGATCGCATACCCAGCGATAATGATATCGCCAAGGCGCTGGAGGAAGTCGATTACCAGGCACTCGAGCTCGACGGTAATAAGCTTACCAAGACCAAGCCAGTTTATGTCGATCTGTCTGGTATCGCCAAGGGTTACGGCGTCGATGCGGTCGCGCGGGCGCTGGACGACCTCGATGTGAATCGTTACCTGGTCGAGGTCGGCGGAGAGATTCGAACGCGCGGCGATAAGCCGGGTGGCGATCCGTGGCGAATCGCGGTGGAAAAACCGGTCTCGAATGAACGTAGTGTGCAGCGTATCATTGAGCTGGACGACTCGGCGGTGGCGACATCGGGTGACTATCGCAACTATTTCGAAAGTGATGGCAAACGCTACTCGCACACCATCGATCCGCGAACCGGGCGGCCGATCACGCATCATCTGGTTTCCGTGACGGTGATCACCTCCGACTGCATGACGGCCGATGCGCTGGCCACGGCAATCGACGTGTTAGGCCCCGATGCAGGCTATGCCATGGCGGAGCGAGAGAACCTGGCGGTCTATCTCGTCGTCAAGACGGCGGAAGGCTTCGAGACACGGGTTTCCACGGCGTTTCAAGGTTATCTCAAAGATTCGGACAAGGAGAATCAGTCATGACGATCTGGATTCTGGCCTTTGCCATCATGCTGCTGCTGGTGGCCGGGATGGCGATTGGCGTCATTGTCGGGCGCAAACCGATCGCCGGCTCCTGCGGCGGTCTCAATACACTTGGGCTCAAGAGTGGATGTGAGATCTGCGGGGGTAACGACGAAGTCTGCGAAGAAGAGAGCCGCAAGAACGTCGCCGGTGCGCGTCGGCGCAGTGATGAAAATCGTGGCGCGGATCTGGGCTATAACGCCGTCAAGCGTTGAGCTTGGTCGTACCGGGTTGGCTCGTTGTCCGCATCGAGTCCATCGATCGTTCCCAGTCACTAGTCAAGGAGTAGGCGAAACGCATGGCAGTACACAATTATGACGTCGTGGTCATTGGTTCCGGGCCTGCGGGGGAAAGTGCCGCAATCAACGCGGCAAAGAACGGCAAGCGCGTCGCGATCATTGAAAAGCAGTCTTCAGTCGGCGGTAATTGCACCCATTGGGGCACGATTCCCTCCAAGGCGCTGAGACATCAAGTCAAGCAGATCATGCAGTTCAATACCAACCGCATGTTTCGCGATATCGGTGAGCCGCGTTGGTTTTCCTTCCCCAAGGTACTCGAGCGCTCGCGAGTGACGATCGACCAGCAGGTCGAGTTGCGCACCAAGTTCTACTCTCGCAATCGTATTGATCTGTTCTTCGGCGTGGCACGTTTTCGCGATGAACATACCGTCGAGGTTCGGGACAATCATGAAGGGGCGGAAGAGCTCAGCGCGCCACAGTTCGTTATCGCCACCGGCTCGCGTCCTTATCGCCCTGCAGACGTCAATTTCCGTCATCCGCGAATCTACTGCTCGGATACTGTTCTAGGGCTCTCCCATACGCCACGGACCTTGATCATCTATGGTGCCGGCGTCATCGGCTCGGAATACGCTTCGATCTTCTCGGGGCTTGGGGTCAAGGTCGACCTGATCAACAACCGTGATCGTTTGCTCTCCTTTCTGGATGACGAGATCAGTGATGCGCTCTCCTATGAGCTGCGCAACTACGGCGTTCTGATTCGCCACAACGAGGAATACCAGAGCGTCGAAGGCGACGAAGCGGGCGTGGTGGTCAATCTCAAGTCAGGCAAACGTCTGCGAGCCGATGCTTTCCTGTGGGCCAACGGCCGTACCGGTAACACCGATGAGCTGGGGCTCGAGAATATCGGTCTGGAACCCAACGGCCGCGGCCAGCTTCAAGTCGATGATCATTATCGTACCTCGATTTCGCATATCTACGCGGTCGGGGACGTGATCGGCTGGCCGAGTCTGGCCAGCGCGGCCTACGATCAAGGGCGCAGCGCCAGCGATGAGCTTCTGGGGGCGGATTTTCGGTTCGTCGATGATATTCCCACCGGGATCTATACGATTCCCGAGATCAGCTCTGTGGGCAAGACCGAGAGCGAACTGACCGAAGCCAAGGTGCCTTACGAAGTCGCGCAGGCGTTTTTCAAGGACACCGCGCGCGCACAGATAACTGGTGATACTGCCGGGATGCTCAAGATCCTGTTCCATCGCGAGACGTTGGAAATTCTGGGCATCCATTGTTTCGGCGACCAGGCCTCGGAGATCGTGCATATCGGTCAGGCAATCATGCAGCAGAAGGGCGAGGCCAATACGCTACGTTACTTCATCAATACGACGTTCAATTATCCCACCATGGCCGAGGCGTACCGGATCGCCGCCCAGAATGGTCTGAACCGGCTGTTCTGAATCGACTGTTCTGGGTCGATCGTTCTGAGTCGATCGTTCTGAGTCGACCGTTCTGAGTCGCTGTCGCCCCGCCCTTGAATCAGACACCGTCACCCAAGCGTTGGATTCAGGGGCTGGATTCCGGGGCGATCAAT
>Ga0207878_100200_pt1 | contig 42107 bp, 36 predicted proteins | sample LinPmetageLP41_FD_184053 | JGI IMG/M metagenome (GOLD analysis project Ga0207878, IMG submission 184053) | Marine viral communities from the Pacific Ocean - LP-41 (SPAdes) | ecosystem: Environmental > Aquatic > Marine > Oceanic | place: Pacific Ocean | collected 2010-08-27 | reverse complement strand
AAATCATCATGTCGTTTGGTGTAGTGCAGCCATCTATTCGGATTCTTGAGCCTTAGCTCCATCCTGGATGAACTTCGCTAATCCGGTTCTAATCAGTTTATCGTTCTCGTAGAACGCTGTTAGGGACAGAGTTTCCGGATTACGGTCCTACCTGTTTCGACATCATTTACTTACCTGCGCAACTACAGAGTTCCTTAACTTATTGCGTATCGTTGTTCCTTGCTTAATAAAGCCCAAACGATACGTGCTAATTTATTCGCTACCGCAACGATAACGACATTGTTATGCCTACGCATACTTAATTGCTCTATCCATTCAACGGGAGCATTGTTCTTGTTCATATGTCGAACTACTGCTCTTGCCCCATGAATCAACATCTTTCGGATGTAGGCATCTCCACGTTTACTGATTCCCTGAAGGTTTTGTTTTCCTCCACTGGAGTACTGTCGAGGAACTAAACCTAACCACGCCGAAAACTGCCTACCTGATTTAAACTCTTTGGCATTTCCAACACTTGCGACGATCGCTGATGCCGCAAGTCGACCTACTCCTGGGATCTCTAATAACCGCTTACATCTTGTATCGACTTTATTCTGGTTATCGATTTCTTTATCCAGAATCGCTATCTCTGCTTCAATTAAGGACAATCGCTCTGTCATTCTCTCGATCAGCCTAGTCATTACTTTGGATAACTCAGTTTCATGATCTCCGTATGACTTAAGCATCCATTCCTTGAGTTTTTTTGGCCCTGCAGGGATAGCTATTCCAAACTCAGAGAACACAGCTCGTATTCTATTAATAACGGCTGTTCGTTCTTTTATCAAACCGTCTCTTTCTCGATGGACCAATAATATGCCCTGCTGATCTGGGCTTTTTATAGGTACAAATCTCATATTAGGTCGAGTGACAGCTTCACATATCGCTTCTGCATCGGCAGCATCTGTCTTATTCGTTTTAACATAAGGCTTAACAAATTGTGGGGGAATTAACTTAACGTTATGCCCCAATTTTTGGATTTCTCTCGCCCAATAATGAGACCCACTACAGGCCTCCATGCCAATTAAACATTGTGGTGACTTTGCTAAAAATGGAAGAACCTGATGTCGTCGGAGCTTTTTACGATAAATACATCGCCCAGATTTATCACTTCCATGCAGTTGAATAACCGACTTAGCTAAATCAATTCCAATAATTGCTATATCACTCATATCCTGCCCTCCCATTTTAAAATACTAAGTTAGCCAACTTAGGGGAGGGGTGTCCATTTCATTAGTTTATGCTACCTGTACTGGTCAGCGCGCATGTGTGATTTCGCCCACGTCCTGTCGTTAAAGCTGAGGCGGTTAAGCTTGTTACTGTGACAGGTGTTGTGGATTGTGTGGTGGTGCCGTCACCTAATTTTCCATTTCCGTTGCCACCCCAGCAACTGACAACGCCAACATTCGACAGCGCACAGCTATGCGTTATTGACGCATTGATCGCCACGATATTACTTAAGCCTAAGTCGACGGGTACTTTTGTACTCGTGGTGCTGCCAATACCTAAGCGACCATTGGCGTTATTACCCCAGCAGCTGACGGTTCCGGTGTTGGTTAGAGCGCAATTGTGATACGCACCTGCACTCAGCGCGATGACGTTGGTTAAACCGCTGACAGCGACAGGTGAGTTGGACGCTGTTGTTGTGTTGTTGCCTAGCTGACCATCTGTGTTTCTGCCCCAGCAGCTCACCGTACCATCATTAATGAGCGCGCAACTGTGATAGTCACCCACACTCACCGCAGTCACATTCGTTAAACCCGTGACACTGACAGGGGTGTCTGAATTGGTATTACTACTGTTGCCAAGCTGGCCATTGTTATTGTTTCCCCAGCAGCTCACTGTACCAGTGCCTATAAGCACACAGACGTGTTCGTAACCTGTGCTCACCGACGTTAGATTCGTTAAGCCAGACACTTCGAGGGGCGTATATGAGTTCGTTCGAGTGCCATCACCAAGCTGACCGAGGTTATTCTTACCCCAGCAACTGACAGTGCCTGAGTTTGTTAATGCACAGCTGTGATATTCGCCTGAGCTCACTTCGGCTATTGAAGTTAACCCGCTCACCGAAACAGGGGTGCCGGAGTAAGCGGTGACTTCGTGTCCAAGCTGACCTTCGTTATCACTCCCCCAACAACTGACCGTGCCGGTGTTGGACATTGCGCAACTGTGTTCATAGCCCGCACTAATGGCGACCATATCCGTGACCCCAACCACCGCGACTGGGATATTAGAGTTTGTGCGGGTACTATTGCCCAGTTGATCCAAATTGTTGTAACCCCAACAGCTCACTGCGCCCCAACTTGCCACTGCGCAGCTGTGATAATCACCGACGTTCAGGGCAATAATATTTGTCAGGCCATCGACCAAAATAGGGCTATTTGAACTTGAGTTTGTGCCATCGCCTAATTGCCCAAAGTCGTTATACCCCCAGCAATACACCGCACCTGTGTTAGTTAGAGCGCAGCTGTGGCGGTAGCCAGCGCCAATCGCCACGGCATTACTTAGGCCGCTTACCGTTACCGGAACTAAAGACTGGGTGGTAGACCCATCACCCAGTTGTCCATAGCCGTTTTCGCCCCAACAACTAACCGTGCCAGAGCTTGTTAATGCACAGCTGTGATTGTGTCCGGTGCTGAGTGCAACGACATCAGATAAGCCAGCGACAGCGGCAGGTGTAAATGAATCCGTTGTAGAGTCGATGCCCAGCTGCCCATAGTCGTTTCTTCCCCAGCAGCTGACTGTTCCATCCGCGCTTATTGCACAGGTATGGTAATCCCCAGCACTAATAGACACAGCGTCCGTTAAGCCAAGCACGTCGACCGGGACATTCGAATCTATTCCGGAAGTTACGATGCCTCCGAATTCGCCGTAGTCGATTACGCTTGTATTGTTATCGCCGAGCTGTCCCGATTCGTTGTTACCCCAACAGCTCACAGTGCCATCGGTTTTCAAAACACAGGTATGCGCATTGCCAGTAGTAACGGAGGCTAGGTCGCCTGAATCTAGTACGGTGACCGGTGTATACGAAGTGGTTGAGTTGCCAATACCTAACTGGCCACTGCCATTGTATCCCCAGCAACTTAAAATCCCCGTGCTACCTATTGCACAGCTATGATAATCGCCCGAGCTAATAACCGTCGTATCCCAACAACTAACTGCAATATTGGTTACATCTGAGCTTACTGTACCGCTTGCGTTTGCAATGGTGCATAGCTGGCTACTGGGCTGGGTGTCGACTGTTACAGCATAAGAGCTGCCATATTCGAAATCAGTAGCAAAGGTGAAGTTGCTATTTGAGGTGACGCTAACCGTTTCAGTACCGTTATCTAAAATGATGGTACCACTCAAACCGCTGACTGAGCCGCCAAGGGTGTAGCTTAGAATTTCACAGGCCACAGTGATGTTGGTCACGGCAGCACTTACGGTGCCGCTTACATTCGTAATGGTGCAAAACCGGCCATTGGGTTGGGTGTCCACAGCAACACTGTAAGCCGCGCCGTCGAGCAAAGCGTTTGCAAACGTAAACGTGCCATTAGCACCAATACTCAATGTATCGCTATTGTTGGACAGTACTAAAACGCCATCTAAACCACTATCTAAACCACTATCTAAACCACTAATAGTAACGCTGATGCTATAGCTGCTTTCCTCTGGGTCTACGCAGATATCATTCTCTAAAATTTGAGGCGCGGTGCAGGATGTATCTGTCGTATCTCCACTATTTGAAGTATCGGTCGTATTTTCATTACTTGCCGCCCCGCAAGCTGCAAGTAAGACAGAAAACGCAAATCCAAACACAGTCCGGTAGAGCTTCCTATACTGAAATAACACTTTATATTTGGGCATGTAACTCTCCGTAACTGCACCGGTTATTCGTTGGCATAGGCTGGTTGCTCTTGTTAATTGGAGGACTGACGCAAGTCTAGTTGAGCGTTTATTTATCGCTAGTTAACTTTGAAAATTAGTTGTTTTTTCAATGTGTAAGGACTTGTGTTTTTCAAACGACGACTTGAAAAATTCGATCAATCTAACTGACAGAAAATAAAATATTTATTCTAAGAAGATATTAGCTAGCGCTTTAGGAAGATTTAATCGTATGACGGGAGGGGAGGGAGCTTTTTATTTTCAGAAGAGGTGTTAATAGTAGGCTTTTTCCTAGGGTGAGTATGGAAATTTCCTAACGATTATTTTAAATATAATTAATTTTTTCGGATTTTAAGCCTAGGCATAAAAGCTTTAATACTTCCCGCTATTGGCAGTGATTTATGTCGTTAACAAATATAACGCATGCGATGCGGGCCAGGCTCGTCAATTTCTGGCGAAAAGCTGATAGTGCCAGTGCTCATGAGTGGAGTTTCTTCTCTACGTAAATAAAGCGGTTCCCTGCCATCCGCCGCAAGGTAGGTTCCATTGGTGCTTTTGTCGACCAACACAAACTTTCCGCGTCGGTAATCAATGGTGCAATGACTACGCGATGCCATATTGCACTCGATGGTTAAATCGACATCCGCTCCACGCCCGATGGTAAATGGCACATCATTTTTACTGAGCGTGATATTTTGATCTTCATATTCTATTTGTAAGCTGCGAGCTTCAATCGCGGCGGCGATTTCGGTATTAACGGCCGCCATGAACATAGTCGCGTTGGATTCTTGATCGTCTTCCCATTCGGCAATATAAATAACGGCAGTTTTTTTGCCACCTTTTAAGCGAATTTTATCAAATACTTCGAGTTTATCTTGTGATTCAGGTGGCAACGCCTGACGCGTTTGCTCGCTGGTTATAATCTGGCCGCCCTTGGCGATTTTTACTAAGTCGGCTGCATCATTAACCGCCTCACCGTAAACATCGCCAGCTTCTTCAATGATAGGGCCGAAGTGAAAACCAATGCGAATTGTTAGGGGGGCTCCGTAATATCGCGTGTCGATATCTTTTTGAATATCTGTCGCAGCATTTAATGCGGCTTGAGCCGTTGGAAATGAAGCCATTACCTCGTCGCCAATGGTTTTAATCACAGTGCCATTTTGTGCTTGGGTCTTGTCCATCATCATGGAGACGACTTTCGAGATGATTGCTCGCGCTTCGGCATCGCCCACTTCTTTGAACAAGCGTGAGCTACCCGAGACGTCAGAGAACATGATGGCTGCAGATTCATTCGACATAGGCGGAGATTCCTTGATGTAGCGTCGCGAATAACATTGGCTTCCATACCGGCATCTTGATGGGGCTGTCAAAACCAACATGTTTTATGCTGATGGAGCTGATCTTGGATATAGAAGTGAACTTTAACCGATTTTATACTTTGCTGGTGATTTTAGGGAAATAAATGAGACTTTCTTAGAGAGAATGGGCCAAAATTGGAAAATATGGGACATTGGTGGAGCAAATGAGCCAATTTTAGAATAGATGAGGCTGGATTAATGAAGGCTAGACCAGCGTAGAGTATGTGTGATGGTTAGTAGTCGCTCTAGCTCTAACCTATGGTAGCGATGATATCATCCATCCCATGGCGCGATATTTTTACTCAGAAATTATTTGATAGGAAACGTTATGTCAAAGAAGACAGTAAAATTTGAATACGAGAAAGAAACGAAAAACAGTGTGCGTTATCAGGAGGTTCCTGAGGATGGAATGGCTCCAATAATGGGGACTTTGTACATTCAAAAATGGTTTGCTGGTAATAGTAAAACCATTGAAATTACAGTTGAGAAGAAGGACTAACCTCAGTCTTATTTGTAAAGCTTAAGGTATTTGCGTTCTGCCGTAATGCTTTTTCGATGTAGGATTGCTTTGGACATTCAATTCGGTAAACTACGCACCAATTGGACACTCTATGCAAAGGACGCAGCATGACCTCATCTCCCGACTTTTCTAGTTTTCTTATTTACATCCCCAGTGACAATGGTCGAAAAGTGTATATCGACCCTGAACTGATGGTTACATTTACTGAACACGTTGATCCCACGGATGAATCTGGTAAGGCGATTGCAAATGCTATTCATGCCAAATTATCGGCTGATGCTAGCGGCCAGAATGCAGGGCAGGCGTCTGGTGAACCTAATTCGTTCTATATGGACTTTGGCGAGTTTACTGGTCGTTGTATTCGAGTGTTTTACAAAGTTTTTCAGGATGACGCCGGTGGCTTAAACAGGGGGCCGGGGGTTTATATTTATAATTTACGTGGCTTTGCTCACAATCGAAACAATGTCGGTGCAGGGTTGTTTCATATGACTGCTTCGGGTAACGAATGGAAAGCTACGCCACTTGCTAGCCGTCAACTTAATAATAAAGTTTTTCGTATTGGTTTTGCTCAAGATGAGGGCGGGCTCTTAACTTTGTCGAGCTTGGCTAACGAAATGCTAAAAATTGCTAATCAAGCAATGGATAAATCAGATTTTGATCTTTATCACAGCCCAGCAGCGGTTATCGAGCATGGTGTGGAATTTAGTCTCCCCGCGGTAAATAACAAGATAGCTAGCCCAACTGAATTGGCTGATATTCTAGTCAATACTAGTACTATTGATTCATGGAGCGGTAAGCAACACGATAAATATACCGTCTACGTATTCGACGAATCTGCTAGGTTGTTAGCGGAAGCACTGCGTTTAGTTAAGAACAAACATCAAGAGTTAAATAAATTTGAGTTTCGTTTGTTAGCGCCTCATATCTCATTCTCTATCGTTGAGTCGCTTGCGAGAGACTTAGGAGCTCAGGCGGTATTGGATCGTCGTGTCGAATCTGGCTTTTCTTCGCGTTACCAGATGCTTGATCAGAAATCTTTTGTCGATAATCATCCGGAGATTTACGCTAAGTTTCAACGGCAACTTGAAAATGTATCCGGCACTAGTTTTATTGAGTTGTGGAAGCATATGGATAAAGAACTGCTCAACATCAAAGAAAATCTTCTGAATTAGCAGTAATTAATTATTAAACTTAATTGACTGGGGGTTCTATGGATGCGCTTTCAAAACGGGAATGGAATAAGTTATCCGATCTCGCTGTTTATTGTTTTGATGTCAATGAATTTAGGATTGAAGCCCGTTGTAGTGATGAAGCGAGGTACGATCCAATCTATCAGTATTCGTTTTCGGTTACTAAGTCAGGATTAAATGAAAATCCTAATTATACCGGAGAAATTATGCCTGTGAGAGGATCAATACGTATTAACGATGAAAATCTTGATGCGCGGGGTTCTTTTGGGTATGTGTCTTTTTCAGTAACGGTTTGGCCAAAAACAGATCTAGGAATGTTGCAGGGGTTTTGGAGATCAGCGGATGAAATTTGCGCCGATATATTGAAATTTCACGGTCGCTATGCAGAGAAAGCTAAAAATTGGCCTCATTATGTTTATCCAAAAAATGATGCTGATGTTGAGGTGCTTACGGTTAAAGATAGGTTGTGGGGGCATGTGTCAGTAGGCGACTATAGAAGCATAGATCAATTTTTCACCGAACTTACGGAGCACTTAGTCGTTGTGGTGAGATTCGATGCCTCCTCTTGCTGGCCTAGCGAAGCGCTACCGCCGGCGGATATTAAAGCTCATGTAATGGCGTTTTTCTTAGATTACTTAAATCACTTCGATATTATTCTTCGTGACTCAGTGCCTGAAGAGCAATTACCGCCGCTGGGGTTTTATCCTTCAAGACGCGATGAAAAAGAAATTGATGCGGAAGGCAAAACGATTGAGTCTAGGTCTGAGGCTTATGCGTCGGAATCTTTGCTTAAGTGGTAGGTCGATAGCCTTAGAATTGTTCTAAGGCTTATTTTTTATCGCTGCAGCAAGCAACCACCACTTTATTGCGCCCAGTTTCTTTCGCTTCGTACAGAGCTTTATCAGCGGTTTTCAGTAGATCGCCCATACCACTGACTCCATCAGATGGATAGCAGGCGACACCAAAGCTCGCAGTCACTTTTATGATCTCTCCATCGACCATGACCTGAGTTTCACTGATTTTAACTCTTAGTCTTTCGGCAATGCGCTCCGCCGTTTTTATATTGGTGTTTGGTAGTAGTATTGCGAATTCTTCACCGCCATAACGGCCGACTTCGTCATTTCTGCGGGCGTTATTCATCATGATTTTGGAAGCAGCAACCAGTACTTCGTCGCCTGCGTGGTGGCCCCATTTATCGTTAATACGCTTAAAGTGATCTAAGTCGATCATGATGCAGGCTAACGGTGACATTGGATGAGCATGCTGCTTTTGTGCGCGCTCTATTTCTTCTTCACCACGGTTAATGAAAAAATTTCGGTTGGAAAGTCGGGTTAAGCCATCAATGGTCGACATTTCTTGATACAGGCTTTCTCGCTCGGTCCAGCGTTTCATAGCGAGAATGCAGAGATAAATTAGAAATGCGAGGATAAAGACAATGAGCGCACGAACGATAAGCCAGCCAAGCACAGGGTGTCCATCGGGTAATATCAGTGGTTTTTCTAATAAAATGGCGTAAGGCACGCTCGGTATGAAATCGGCAATACCCATCACCAACAGTGTTGGCATAACCAGCCAGTAACAAAATCGTATTTTATTAACATTCGCTAACGTACAAGTAATGTTTACGCCTAAGAATATGAGTAGTAATCCTTCGGTGAAGTGGCTACCGGTAAGGTAACCACTGATCAGTATCACGACGATGTAGCTGCCAATAATGAAGCTTTCAAAAAAGGGCCAGTCATCGGCATAGTGTCGTCGGTGGAAGGCTTCAACGATAAACCCAATTAGCACAAGAATATGAATGCCATACATCCATAACATGTAGGGTACTAATGACTGATTTAAGTATTCTGGGGCTAATACGTTGGTAACCCATAAGGATATGCCAAAACAGGCAGGGGCTAAAAATACGAGAGCAGATAGAAGAATATAGCGGTCGATGGCGCGCCAATCCATTGGGTTAGGGATCGATCCGCTACGCAGTCGATGTACGATGCCAGCTATGCTACCTAGATTCATATCGCATTTTTCTCAATGGCCATATTAAATTTGTTATGTTGATGCTCTAAACGCATATGTTTTGATGTTCTTATCAATAGATGGTTTGAGTATAGCCACTCTGACGTAACTTGGGCTGAATTCAATCGGATAGTCATTTGGTCGCAGCCTTAGTCTGGTTTATCATGTGCAGCGAAATTTCTGCTTCGACCACTCAAAAAACCACTATCAAGACGAGCAATGGGCCATGGCGATTAGCCTGAAGTACATTTGGACCACAGTTGCAGTGCTTTTGCTGCTGCTTCTTCAGTATCGCCTGTGGTTTGATGACAGCGGTGTTGTGGCGAGTAACGAGCTACGACAGCTAACCGATACTATGGAGAGTAATAATCTTCATCAGCAGCAAGTGAATCGCGATCTCATGGCTGAAGTTCACGACCTAAAAACCGGTACTGCTCTGCTCGAAGAAACCGCCCGTGAAGACCTAGGTCTTATTCGCGATGGTGAGACCTTTATACTCTTCGTTGACCCCAAATAATGGCAGTTACCCGCTAATGTCACGTTATTGGCCAATCCTTCCAGCAGCGGGAGTTGGGCGACGCATGATGGCGGATCGTCCAAAGCAGTATCTGCTACTGCAGCAGCGCTTCTTACTCGACCATACTTTAGAATGCATGCTCAGCTACCCTGATTTTGAGCAGGTAGTGATGGTGTTATCGGAAGATGACCCTTACTGGCCACAAAGTGATTTTGCGAATGATCCCCGCATTCTTCGTGCGAATGGTGGTGCTGAGCGCTGTCATTCTGTGTTGAATGGTTTGGCGGCGCTGGATGGGGTCGCGGCTGACGATGATTGGGTGGTGGTGCATGATGTGGCTCGCCCCTGTTTACGCCACAGTGATCTCGACAAGTTATTTTCCGTATTGGTAGCTCCCGGTGCGATATTAGCGACACCGACTCGCGATACAATGAAGCGAGGGGTGATCGTCGATAGCAGTGGAAAGGTGCGCATAGACCATACCGTTGATCGAGTGCAGCTTTGGCACGCGCTAACACCACAAGTATTTCGCTATGCTGAGTTGCGTGATGCATTAACAACTTGTTTAGCGCAGGGCTATGAAGTGACGGATGAAGCCTCAGCCATGGAATACTGTCAGCAATTTCCGTTACTGGTGGAAGGTCGAGCCGATAATATCAAGGTCACGCGTCCAGAAGATTTGGCGCTGGCTGAATTGTTTTTAACCCAAGATAGATAAATTCGCTTAGGAGTGTGTATGCGTATTGGTCATGGTTTTGATGTTCATGCGTTTGAAGACGGCGACTTTATTACATTGGGTGGGGTACAGATTCCGCATAGTCATGGATTAAAGGCTCACTCCGATGGTGACGTTGCCTTACATGCTTTAGCGGATGCGTTATTAGGCGCAGCGGCTCTGGGTGATATAGGCAAGCATTTCCCGGATACCGAAGAGCAGTGGGCTGGTGCTGATAGTCGCGGCTTACTGCGGCATGTGGTTAGCCTGATTGATAACAAAGGCTACCGCGTAGGTAACGTTGATATCACTATTATTGCTCAAGCGCCGAAAATGGCGCCACACATTGAAGACATGCGCTCGGCGATTGCGGCTGATTTATGCGTACGTATCGACGACGTAAATGTTAAAGCGACAACTACAGAAAAGCTCGGCTATGTCGGGCGTAAAGAGGGCATTGCTGTGCATGCAGTGGCCTTACTACTGGACTCTCGGGTGCGTTAAACCCGAGCGCCAACACAGAGATTAATTGCAGTGACAGAAACTTTATTGCCTAGCTGGCCTAACGCCTATCCAGAAACCGGTGCACATGGCTGGCTGAAACTTGAGAATGCCGATTTTCGGGTTGATGAAATTCCTCAAGAAATCCCAACAGGTGAAGGTGAGCACGTTTGGCTGCATATTGAAAAGGACGGCGCTAACACGGCATGGATAGCGGGCCGACTAGCCGAATTTGCCGGTGTGCGGGATATGGATGTTGGCTATGCGGGTATGAAAGATCGCAATGCGATTACGCGTCAGTGGTTCAGCTTATACCTACCACGCGTTCAAGAGCCGGATTTCTCTTCGCTAAATAACGAAGAGATGACCGTGCTAAGCCAAACCCGTCATGCACGAAAATTACGTCGCGGTGACTTACTTGGCAATCGTTTTACGCTGGTGGTACGCAAGGTCGAAGGTGATCGTGCCTTACTTGAAGCTAACCTCGAAGCGATTAAAGAGCACGGTGTCCCCAATTATTTTGGTGAGCAACGTTTTGGTTATGGCGGTGGCAATATTGAATCGGGCCGCGCCATGCTGGCTGGCGATTTACGCGTTCGTAATCGTAATAAAAAAAGTATTTATCTATCCGCTGTAAGGTCACTCGTTTTCAACGACGTGCTGGCTGAACGCATTCGACTTGGCTTATGGGGTAAAACCTTAGCTGGCGATTTGTTGGATGATACGGGGGCGGTTACTGGCCCTTTATGGGGACGTGGGCGTTTAACCTCCACTGAGGACGCGCTGGCACTAGAAACCTCGATTGCTCAGCAGCACGCAGATCTCTGTGATGGTATGGAACATGCGGGTTTAAACCAAGAGCGTCGTGCGCTTTCGGCAAAACCCGATGGTATGCGCTGGGAATGGCATGATAATGATGACGGTACTGTTGATTTAACACTCACCTTTTCGTTGGCTGCCGGTTATTATGCGACCTCTCTTATTCGAGAGCTCATGCAAGTGGATGAGCCAGAAAGAAGATCGTTCGATGAACCGAGTCCTGACTCCGCAGAATCATGAGTAAATTTTATAAGCAGGTTTGCCAATGACATTGATGCTAGCGAATGATGATGGCGTTCACGCATTAGGTTTACGAACGCTAGCCGACGCCTTGACGGCAATCGGCCATGAAGTGTGCGTGGTTGCACCTGATCGCGATCGTAGCGGCGCGAGTAACTCGCTAACGCTTGATCGTCCGCTTCATCCGGTTCATCTCGAAAATGGCTTTATTAGCTTAAATGGTACGCCAACCGATTGCGTTCATTTGGGCGTGAATACTTTCTTTGTTGATCGCTGCGAGCGGGTTATTTCGGGTATCAATAGCGGTGCTAATTTAGGCGATGACGTCTTATATTCGGGTACGGTTGCTGCGGCGATGGAAGGACGTTTTTTAGCGAAAACGCCGATTGCAGTGTCTTTAACCGGCCGCACCCACTTTGCGACAGCAGCGCGTGTATTGATCGAGCTACTGCCGAAATTAGAAAGCTTAGCGTTACCGACGAATTCGATTATTAACATCAATGTACCTGATCGTCTTTATGACGATTTGAACGGTATTGAAGTTACTCGCTTGGGTCACCGCTTAAGTTCTGATAACCCAGTATTAACCACCAATCCACGTGGTAAAGAATGCTATTGGATCTCTGCGGCAGGAGCGGCTGCTGATGCTGGGCCAGGCACAGATTTTTACGCCATTGAACAAGGACGTGTATCCATCACCCCGATTCAAATGGATATGACACTGCACAGTGCCATCGACACATTGAGTACGCAGTTGCGTTAATAGGAATAGGCGTGAACGAACAGCAGTTAACAGGTATTGGTATGACGTCGCAGCGCACGCGCAATCGCTTGGTTCAGCGTTTGCGTGATGCCGGCATTCAAAGCGAAGCTGTACTGAGTGTGATTGCGACGACACCGCGACATCTTTTTGTTGATGAAGCCCTGGCCCATCGAGCTTACGAAGATACAGCTTTGCCCATTGGCAATAATCAAACCATTAGCCAACCATATACCGTTGCTCGCATGACCGAAGTCTTGCTGGCGGCAGGGCCGTTAAATCGAGTGTTAGAAATCGGTACTGGCTCGGGTTATCAAACGGCGGTACTCAGCCCCTTAGTTAAGCAGCTTTATAGTGTCGAGCGCATCGAGCCTTTGCACTTACGTGCAGTGGAGCGTTTGCAGAGGTTAGGATACGACAACGTACGATTGTCTATGTCTGACGGCACTTGGGGTTGGCCCGAACATGGCCCTTACGACGGTATATTGGCTGCTGCTGCGCCAGAAGAAGTGCCAGAGTCATTACTTGAGCAATTAGTGGACGGCGGACGTTTGGTATTACCGGTTGGTGGTGCAGAGCAAAAGCTAGTATTGATTACTCGTCATGGCGACCATTTTTCGCGTAAATCGTTAGAGCCAGTGCGATTCGTGCCCTTTTTGCCGGGTGTGCAGCGTTAGTTCTTATTCAATTACTAGGACGCGCTTTTGCGTCCTTTTTTACGCCTAGTTAAATCGATGTAATAAAGGAGTGTCACGGAGTGAACATGTCAGCGGTATGGTTATTTTTAAAAGGTGTCGCGATGGGCGCTGCGGATGTTGTACCTGGTGTATCTGGTGGCACCATCGCTTTTATTACAGGTATTTATGGCGAGTTACTCGATTCAATCCGCAGTATTAATCTTAATGCACTAAAGACATTATTTCGCGACGGCCCTCAAGCCGCATGGAAAGCCATCAACGGCACATTTTTACTGACATTAGGAAGTGGTATTTTATTAGCGCTGGTGTCACTGGCTCGCGTTCTACACCATTTATTACTCCATTATCCCGTTTTACTGTGGGCATTTTTCTTTGGATTGATCATTGCGTCATGCTGGCATATGGGTAAAACCATAGCGCAATGGCGCTGGCAAGAGTTGCTTGCGCTCGTCAGCGGTGCAGTAATTGCGGCATTTATCAGCTTAGCTTCGCCAACGTCGATAGAGCCAACCACGCTCATTATCTTTGGGGCGGGCAGTATTGCCATCTGCGCCATGATTTTACCGGGGATTTCAGGTAGTTTTATTCTTCTACTGATGGGTTTATACGAACCTGTTCTGGGCGCTGTTCGCTCTGGAGATATCGTTCTTCTGGGTACGTTTGCTGCGGGCGCTGGGCTAGGCCTTATGTTGTTTTCAAGAGTGTTGAGTTGGCTACTGCACCACTACGAACACACATTAATGGCATTACTGACGGGATTTATGGCGGGATCTTTGGTCAAAGTGTGGCCGTGGAAAGAAACCATTAGCACGCGAGTGAACAGTAAAGGTGAAATTATCCCCTTTATTCAGCAAAATAGTTTGCCTGTTGTCGATGATATGTTCGCGGTGGCAGTGGTTTTGATGGTGATTGGAGCGCTTGTTGTGCTCATTATGGAGCGAGTAGCGGTCTCTCATAAATAACAAAGAGGACATTAAGCTCAGCACAAGATCACCAAAGCGGCCACCTCGATGGCCGCTTTTTTTGTTACACCCTAGTAAGTTCCTGTATACAGTGACTAATATGAAAAAATTCCTATATTTTTAGATTGTTTAGGAATAAGTAATTACTTTAAAAGTTCAAAAAGTTAGTTTTTGACATAACTTTTCAACATTGTAAAAAACCGTCATTTTGCAGTGTCAAAAAACAACCACATACGGACAACCATGAAACTAGCGGCCACTGTCATATTAGTCACATTAGTAACACTCGTCTCAGGGTGCCTTTCTAGTCGCGAATTTGTCTCAGTTGAAGAGAAGTTCAATAAAGGAGAAAGGGCGTCAGGTTTCCATCAGGTTTGCCGTGGTGACACACTGTTTTCCATTGCGTGGCGTTATGGATTGGACTATAGGGAGTTGGCGAGTGCTAACTCCATCTCTAGCCCTTATGTTATCTACCCTGGTCAAAAAATTGACATCTCGTATCCACCATCTCAAGTACGTCAAGGCGTCGTCGCAAGCGTCGAAAAACCGTCAAAAGCACCATCGGTCAAGGAAAGTGCGTCTAAACCTACCACTCAAAAAAGTCATAACGCGCCGGTTTTGCCGTCATCCGATGCGGAAACTGACTGGAAATGGCCGACAAATGGACGTCTGATTGGTTACTTTTCAGCCAAAAAGCCGGTAAGCAAGGGGATTGATATCGCCGGTTCTTTGGGTGAATCTGTGTTGGCAGCAGCGGCCGGATCCGTGGTTTATGCGGGAACCGGATTACGCGGTTATGGCAACTTAGTAATCATTCGACACAACGAAAAATTCCTAAGTGCTTATGCCCACGCTAGCCGCATTGTGGTTCGAGAGAACGAAAGTGTTAAAGCGGGGCAAAAAATTGCCGAAATAGGATCTACTGGTACCGACAAAGTGAAACTTCACTTTGAGATCCGAGAAAACGGCAAGCCGGTTGATCCGCTGAAATTCCTCCCCAAAACGGGTGGGGGCAGTGGATGAAAGTTAATCAATCGTTCTGGTACAAAATCTGTTTCGGTTCAGATTCAGGGCGATAACAATAAAGGCGGGAATGAACATGGCAGTACAACAACGGGAAATTCGTGAAGAAGACGTTTTCGATGATGTCGAAGCGATCGATGAGCAGATTGAAGAGGCAGCAGACGTTGAAGAGGTAGAAGAACGTTTTGCCGCTGACACTTCGCACAAAGCTCTTGATGCTACTCAGTTGTATCTCAATGAGATTGGGTTCTCGCCTTTGCTCTCAGCAGAAGAGGAAGTGCATTACGCTCGTTTAGCCCGTAAGGGTGACGAGATGGGCCGCCGTCGTATGATTGAGAGTAACCTACGACTGGTGGTGAAGATTTCACGCCGTTATGTAAACCGTGGGTTGTCGCTGCTAGATTTGATCGAAGAAGGCAATCTAGGCTTGATTCGCGCCGTGGAGAAGTTTGATCCGGAGCGTGGCTTCCGTTTCTCGACTTACGCTACTTGGTGGATTCGTCAAACGATTGAACGTGCCATTATGAATCAAACGCGTACTATCCGTTTGCCGATTCATGTGGTGAAAGAATTAAACGTATATCTACGTGCTGCTCGCGAGCTGACTCAGAAGTTGGATCACGAACCGACTGCTGAAGAAATTGCAGCCTTGCTAGAGAAGCCGGTAGAAGACGTAAAACGCATGCTTAAGTTAAATGAGCGTGTGACATCTGTAGACACGCCTTTAGGTCCCAATTCTGATAAGTCGATTTTAGATACCATCGCTGATGATCGTGTATCGGATCCTGGTGAAGAGTTACAACGCCAAGATATCCAATCGAACTTGGATCAGTGGATCGAAGAATTACCAGAAAAACAGCGTGAAGTCCTATCCCGTCGTTTTGGCTTGCGCGGTTATGAAACCAGCACCCTTGAAGATGTGGGCCGTGAGATTGGTTTGACGCGTGAGCGTGTACGCCAGATCCAAGTTGAAGCCCTGAAGCGTTTACGTGAAATCATGGAAAAACAAGGTCTGAACGCCATGACCCTGTTCGGTGAAGCGTAAGCAATTCGTAGTAAACATTCCTGATTAAATAAAAAACCCAGCAATTGCTGGGTTTTTTATTGGCCGCTAGTAAATACTAGCAGCGGAGCTAGCTCTCGATGAATTAGATGGGTAGTTTCCGTAAGAAACCTGACTTTCGAGTTGATGGAAATATGGTTATTCATATGTAAGTGCCTATTTTAAAGGTTTTTTACTTAAAATAATTACGTCAATGGTGTTCTTAAATTTACAAAAATAATTAATCTGTAAAAAAAGAAGGTGATTTATGTACATTCAGTCTTTTTTTTCAGTTTTAACTTTACACTTATTCAAGCTATCAAAGTCGAAAATTTGTTGATTGTGAAGATATACACAGACTGATCTGATCATGCTGTTCCTGCTGAATCAAATAAAATCATCTCAAAACCAACGTTAGAGGTTAATCGTATTCAGTCTTAAGATAGCCTTCCTTTTCTTTCGTTGAGAAAAATATTGCTGGTTTACAACGAATCTAACTTAACTAAAAGGAAAATTTCAAGAGTTCATTAATCACTTAGATAGCGATATCGTTAATTTTTGGTAATAACTCTACCGGCTCACATTCAAGCTCCTTCGATATCCTATATAGCTTCTCTACTGTAATGTTGACTTCACCTCTCTCGATCCTGCCCATATAACTGCGGTCTAGTCCGCATTGCAGAGCAAAGCCGTCCTGAGAAAACTTCTTCAGCTTTCTCATAGCTCGAATCCTTGTTCCTAGGCTTTCTGATAGAGACTGCATACAGTCCTCAATAAAATTTGAGGACTTACTATCTGTATTTGCGGTCTGTAAGGCCACGGATTATAATCCGTATTAATTTGAGATGTTGGTACCAAGATGAAAAAGCGAAGTTTTGCGATCGATCAATCGTTGTACGAAGTCATCAATTCAATGAAGGGCTCGCGGTTTACTACCCAGAGACTAAGAGATCTGTTTGCATTACGACTGGAAAAGGATGGTATTGAGGACGTGTCACTCGCTGAAATTCGACTATATGTGTATGAACATATCAGGAGGATGGAGAAAGCAGGTTGGCTTTCTCTGGATGGGCCGCAAAAGAAACGCGGCCAGGTATATCGCTTAAATGTGCTTCCAGATGACTTGCAGCTCGAATTGAAGCAAGGACGCTTTCATATTGCATCTTCTAATGAGAGTGAAGCCATTATCGCTGAGCCTGTCACAGAGAAAAGCGCCTACGTCCACTCTCTACATACCCTTTTAAAGGAGCTAGAGTTGGATATGTTGGCTACTATGGGAGAGGTTGAGCGCTACAAACTCCTCATTGAGGAAATGCCAGAACATTCCAGTAATTTGGAAAGCTACTTAGCCGTAGCACGTGAAAAAAGCTCGAAGTTGATTGGGCACTTCAGAGCAGTAGAGAACACTATTCACATGCTGAAGGCTTCTTAACAGTGCTTCGTCATTGGCAATTGGCATGCATCGAAAAGGCTATGTTTCAATTCAAAAGAGGTCAACGTCACTTCTTTTGTCAAGCAACTCCAGGGGCCGGTAAAACCAGAATGTCGGCAGAACTCTCTCTGCGTATGCTGGATGCAAACGTCATTGATCTAGTGATCTGTTTTGCCCCGTCACGCGAGGTTGTTCAGGGGTTTAAGTCCACATTGGAGCTCATCGTCGGTAAGCGCTTCGATGGTAAGTTGGGATCATTCGGAACAGCTTTAACTTATCAGTCAATGGACTACCTCGACGATAATTTTTGGTCTCTGTTTCAAAATTATCGAGTGCTGGCGATATTTGATGAAATTCACCATTGTGCTGAGCATGAATCCGGGCTCTCAAACCATTGGGGGCAGTTGATAGTTCAGCGAATTCAGGATCATGCATCTTACAATCTTGCGTTATCTGGAACGCCGTGGCGATCAGACGAGCTTGGGATTGCATTGGCAAGATACTCAACTCCCGAAGGTAAGCTGATATGTGATTATCGATATAGTCTGGCGAGTGCGGTGGCAGATAAAGTTTGTCGCTCACCACGGATACTGTTGTTGGACAATGAGGATGTACACCTCACAGTTTCAATTGCAGAAGATAAGGAGACAAGAAGTTTCGATAGCGTTGCTGGGTTGCTCGGTGATTCGGTTGTTCGGTATCAGGATCTGCTTGATAACCCTCAGGCTCTTCGCTATATGCTTGAGCATGCCATTGCGCGTCTGGATGAGGTTCGGCAATCAGTAACAGACGCAGCAGGTTTGGCGGTTGCCAGTACTATAGAGCATGCTTGGCAAGTAGCTGCCGTTTTGGAATCGTTGGGACAACAAGTTGTTTTGGTTAGCAGTGACAGTCCTGATGCTCGTGCTGAAATTCAGAAGTTTCGTATCAGTTCTGAACGCTGGATCGTGGCTGTTGGAATGGTTGCAGAAGGGACTGATATTCCTCGTATTCAAGTTTGCTGTCATCTGACTCGCATTCGTACAGAGCTTCATTTTCGTCAGGTACTGGGCCGAACTTTACGTCGCAGAGGGAACGCTGACCCTTACGCATGGATGTATGTCTTTGCAGAACCCACACTGTCGGAATTTGCATCAAGAGTCGCTGATGACCTTCCTGAAGATCTAGCCGTTTTAAATATAGTTGCCGCCTCATCAAAGATAGCGGTTGAAGTTACAGATGAAGAGCATCGGTTTGCAGAAAAAATAGACGTTACAAATGAAGTTCCACAAAATAGCGATCAACCGGAATCCGTTGAATTGCTTATGAAACAGTCATTAACACTGCTTTTATCTGAGCGATTCAAGTATCAATTACTCACAATTCTTTGAGATTGCTCCACCGATTATTTCTATCAACACCCGCTAGCCAGACAAAGAAGCTATTAGAATTTTTTGTGTTACCGACAATAACTTGAATAAATCCACTCATTCCTCCATTAAATACTTTAATTTAGTAATTTTATCTTTATAGAAGATATGAGGATTAGTTAAGTCGGCCATAATCCAAATTCACATAGATTTCTCTCAAAAATGGTGGTAATACCATTTATGGTGAAACAAACACCTTAATATCCACATCATTATCATGAGCTGTAGCAAGCCAACTATTTAGCAATTGATAAGCTTGTAAAGTTTCGCCATTTGCGCCGGACCCTAACCTTAACTGCTGTTCAAAGTGGGTCACAGAAAAACTATTTGCTGCAACAATCCAAATTTCTTTCTTAACGGCAGTAGAACGCCTTCTTGCAGCAACTGTACTCCAGAGATCTTCTAGAGTTTTCATCCTATCTTGTTCGTTCTGAGCATTAAATAGGTCGCCTTCAAAAAGTCTAATTCTTTCAGGAATTTTTTGCTCCGCACCCGGCGAAGGCCAACCTGTATTGAGTCTGTTCCAATTTGTTGGCCGCAATTGAATATCGCCGCTAATAAGCATTTCGATATTCTTAATAGCTTGAGATCCAACTCCCGCAAGACCTCCGGCAGACGATAAAGGATTAACGGAACTACCGCATTTTACGTGAACGAAAACCAATTTATTTAAAGAGGATATAATGAAGTCAGCAGGTTCTGTGCCCATATCGGTATTGATTAACAAATCAGCCTCCGGAATATATGGAGCGAATGGACCTATATCGATTAACGTAGGATTTTCTTGACCATTAGCTTTCAACATGTCGACTAAATAAAAAATAGAGTCAGGGCTGAAGCCTCCGTTTACTATTTGATAGGCACTATTTTGATAGCCCTTCTCATCCAGACTGTCTCCAGACAGAGATCTAAGGCCTATTACAACGTTAGCAAGGTTAGAAGTGCTTAACTCAAATGCGTCTTGAACTGGTAGTTTCAATTGATAAAACTTACCTTGCGAAAATCCTATTCCATTGGCAAGCAGCGCTTTATGTAGTTTTTCATTAAGAAGATCAGTTATCTCTTGGTAGTTCTCGCCGTCAGTTGAATAAAGTATCTCAGTTTCTGGGGCTATTACTAAAAATGGCACATCAGCTTGAAAATTAACTAGGAGTTTACTTTCGTTAACACCTTCAATTAACAATACACCATCTTGGTACTCGAAATATAAAAAAGAATTATCAATGCTGTACTCATAACCGTTTATCATTATGCTAAGCGGAGAATGAAAATCAGAGAAGTCGAAAATTAAGCTTTGTACCTCAAAGCTTGAATTAAACATTATTGGTTTTGCATATGAGTGAAGTAATGCATTATTAAGATCAATATTTTCTGATATCACTCTCTCAATATCTGATAACCAATCATTTAGTTCCTTTAGACTAAATGAAGATTCTTTTTGATCGGAAATTCTGCCAGAATCAACACCTATATAATAACTACCTTGCTTATTTTGCGATTGATCATATGTATCGCATCGCATAGTCGAAAGCCTATATGAAGCATTAGCTTGCATATCAACTATTTTTTCTAAATCCCGCCCTTTGATTGCTATGCTTTCTGGCCGTTTTCTAGCAGAATTAATTGATTTTCCGCTTGCTTCCTTTGTGGATGCTGATTCGCCCAGCGACATAACATTAAATAATTTATCTTGCGATAGAGCAGAGCCAAGTTTTAAGTCCTTATCGCCACTAAACTTGCGTCCGCGGCTATCGTAAATTGCGAGAATATTATTTGATAGACGTTTAAATAAAGTAATCTCAAGCGATGGCTCAAAGAAAAATTGGTCTTTTAAAAATCTTGATTTTTTAAATGCAATTGATACAACACCACGAATTTCTAGTTCTGTTTCAAATTCTTTAGCTAGTTCACCCGCGTTATTGCAGCGCCAATAAAGTTGGTCGGACATTAACTGACTGCTAAAACCAGCAAACTCATTTAGAAAGCAAATGGAAGCTGTTGGTATGTTCAATGATTCTTCGGGGTTGAATACGTTGAGGTCAAACTTACGAACAAATCGGTTTCCATAATAGCTAACATCTGGAAAAGCATCTATGTACCGTTCGATTAGTTTATTGCTATCTAGCGAGGCTATGAATTTTTTGACAGCATTTGGATTGTTAAGTGAGCGATCAAAATTCCTATAGTTTAGCCACATTTTTCGGTTTGTATCGTTGTTTATTTCTACAATTTTCGGCTCGACATTATTATGTAGGCGAACAATTCTTCCTATTGTCTGAACTAATTCTCTCCCACTATTTACTGTATAGGTTAGTACAAGCAATTTCGCCTGAGGAATGTCAATGCCTTCATCAAGTTTGCGTTGATGGATGATTACCTCGAAATCAGAGGTTTTCAGATCTGAAGGTACAGAAACCTTTACATTTTCTCTCTTATCGTTCACAAATTGTTCATGTATTGCTAGAACTTTAAGATTACTATTTATAAGATTATAGTAGTGATTTATATCTTCAAAACTCTCACATTTTACAATGCACTTGGAATCTGCGTTTTCAGTCAGAAAATTACGGATACTTGAATTTAAATCATTTAAAGCAATTGACTCAAAAGTTGGCTCTTTTAATATTTTTTCAGTAAGTGCTCTTTCAAATGTATAAATGTAACTAGAATCAGATGAAATATCGAATTTAAATAAATCGTTACGATAAGGAGTGGCTGTAATAATTACTTTATGAACACCAATTCCCCGAACTAAGGTGCTCCAGACGGGAGAAGGTTCGGAATGCCCCTCATCTATGATTATAAGGTCTATATCTTTCTTTAATTGGTCAATCTGAGTGGTTGTGAAAGTTTGTAATTTTTGGAATGTGGAGACATAAATTCCATTTTTAGATGTGTTATTTACTGAACTAAATACCAACTTTAGTGGGATGTCTTCATTTTCTGCGCGATCGATAAAAAACTTTCCACTTATATCTTTAATGAGCTGATCACATACAGCGCGTCGATGACATAAAACCAATACTCTTTTTTGGGTGGCCTTATGTGATAGAACGCTTATTACTCCAGATTTTCCTGCACCTGTCGGTAAACTAATTAAACACGAATTTGCGCTTTCGTCTAATGGTTTTTTTAAGTAACTGAGTGCAATTCGAATGCTTTCTTTCTGACAGTTCCTGAGGCTGTCCCATAAAACTTGATTAATCGAAAAACCACTAATGTTCATGAGGAAATCCTTGGTGTTATTCGTTATATAAAGACTATTATTAAAGTTAATTTAAAATTTCATGTTCGAATTTTTTTATCCCCTAACGATTAGAGAATTTCTAATTGACTATTCTAATAACAAATCACATTCGCCATCCCATCTAACCTTTCTTTCGTCTTTTCCCACTTAGGCATGACCTGATGCATCAGTCGGTAAAATCGTTCGCTGTGATTATGTTCTGCTATATGGCAAAGCTCATGCAAAATCACATAATCAATACACTCACGAGGCGCTTTCACCAAGTGAGGGTTCAGGGTGATTCTGCCTTTGGGTGAGCAGCTGCCCCATTGGGTTTGCATTGTCAGAATGCGCAGAGGAGGCCGATCAGTTACCCAAAGTGCTTGTTCTAGCATGGCATCTAAGCGTTTAGTGAAGGTTTCTTTTGCTCGAGCTTTGTACCAGTTGGCTAGTAGTTCTTTTACTTTTTCGGCGCTTTTTATTCGTACAGATACTTCCAGTTTCCCTCGAAGCAGTTTTACTCCCTGGGCTTGTTCCGGCGCTTCTATCACTTTCAGTAGGTACTGCTTTCCTAAGTAGTAATGACTTTCTCCGCTGATATATTTGCGCGGTGTGGTGTACTCATTCTGTTTGTGAAAATCGCGAAGTTGCTCGTAGATCCAGCGCCCACGTTTTTTAACTGCACAAAGAACTGCTTCGCTGTCGGTACCTTCTGGTGCCGATACGACAACGCGGCAATCCGAGTGAACCTTAATCAATACCTTATCAGTCGCTTGTATGCGATTTACTCGTTCAAAAGTAATGTGCTTGTCACCGTAGCGAAAGCTCATTAGTTGGCTGTTGGGTTTGATTGGTACGTTCATAGGTATCTAAAAACCACGTAACCCAACTCGCGTAATCTGCACAATCATCTCAACAACCCTCTTGGCCTGATCCATACCTCCGCCAATGGCTTTGCACTCTTGAAACATGCGTGGCAGCAGTTTCTTGCGTATGTCAGCTTCGATGTTCTGCGGATTAATGGAGTTTTCCGTTACAGAGGTTTCTACCGCCTGGTCAATCTCAAAGGCAACTTTGATCCACTTATCCTGAACTTGCTGATCGAGCACAGCTAAGGCTTCCGGCAATACCTTCTTGAATACACCGAAATATGCTTGAGCATGGCGATTACCTGCAAATGCATCGGGTATGTCGTTCAAACGTCTGTCTTGTACTTGCTCTTCGAATTCACGGAACAGCATGTACTGTTTCAGTGGATGGTCGAATAGCTTCTCGGCCTCTTCAATGGCCTGGCGCAGCAGCTTGGAGAACGCTTCCTGAGCATAAGGGTCATCCCGTAGCTCTTGTTCAATCATGCGGGTCACACGGGTTTTGATAATGTCGGTTTCGTTGCGGGTTTTATCTTCGCTCCAGTCTTCCGGCTGTTGCTTTTGCCCCATCTTACCCACTTCATACACGCCACCCGGTTCTTTAACTTCTACACCGACCACATGTTTATCCATCAGCTTTTTCACTTGTTCAGCGTATTCGTCGTAGTCGACTCTTTCGCCAGCATCTTGCTGTACCAATTGACGAAGGCTGGAGAACTGCTTAACTGTTTCTTTGTAGTGGCGGCGATCCTGATCACTAAAGCTATTATCCTCAAAGAAGGTAGCTGATTGTAATGCCACTTTCAGGCAGCTGGCGAAGGCAGTGAGAGCTTCATAGAAGTCTTCACGTACCTTTAGGTTTACATCAACCAATTCACCTGGAATACCTGCTGAAGGTTCACCTCCAATTTCTTTAATTCTGGGTACTAAAACCTGACGTAGCTGCTCAATGTCGTTCTTATTCTTCACTCCATCAAAGATTGCCCACAGCTGTTTAAAGAGTTGCGGTAAGCGCTTGTACTCCGTACTCATCTGATTGTAGAGGCCTGCAATATCATTGATGTCGAAGCCACCCTGAGTTCTCGAGGCTAAGTCTTGATACTTCTGAATGGTGGTATCCAGTTCAGAAAGAATGCCGCGATAGTCGATTAATAGGCCAAACTTCTTCTTAGGATGAAGGCGGTTTACACGAGCAATCGCTTGAATGAGGTTGTGTTCCTTAAGCGGCTTGTCGATATACAGAACCGTATTTTTCGGCTCATCAAAGCCAGTGAGTAACTTATCGACTACGATCAGGATTTTCAGCGAATCGTCTTCATCGAAGCGGCCAATCAGATGTTTGGTGTAGGTTTGCTCGTCTTGGCTACCGACATTGTCTTTCCACCATTGAGTGACTTCAGGTATGTCAGCTTCATCCACCGACGTATTACCTTCACGCGTGTCTGGCGGGCTCATCACCACGGCAGATTCAAACAGACCAGCTTCATCAAGGTACTTTTTGTACTTAATAGCTGATGATCTACAGTCACAGGCTATTTGGCCTTTCAGGCCATCGTCGATATTTTTGACGAAGTGATTGGCAATATCCAATGCAATCAAACGTATACGGTCATCAGCTCCGTATACTTGACCTTTTTTAGCGAACTTGCGCTTCAGATCAGCTTTCTGTTCATCCAAAAGCCCTTCCGTTATGCGTTCAAACCAGCTATCAATGGCGCGCTCGTTTACGTCTAAATCGGGAATACGCTCTTCATACAGCAATGGGGTAACCGCTTGATCTTCTACGGCGCGCTGCATGGTGTATGCGTGAACAATTGGACCAAATTTGTTGGTGGTTTTGTCGTCTTTTAATAGGGGCGTGCCAGTAAATGCCACAAATGCAGCATTCGGTAGTGCCTGTTTCATGCGGATATGATTTTCACCGCCTTGGCTGCGGTGGCCTTCGTCTATCAGCACGATAATGTCGGAACTTGTATTCACACACTCTGGCATTTTAGTGGCAGTATTAAACTTTTGGATCAGTGAGAAGATAATCCGCTCGGTGCCTTTGCCAATTTGTTCTGCTAAGCGTTTACCTGAGGTGGCCACCGACGCTTCTTTGTCTTTATCGCTGGCCAGTTCACCTCCAGAAGTAAAGGTGTTACTCAGCTGGGTTTCCAGATCTACCCGGTCGGTCACCACCATAATGCGACACTGTTTTAAGCTGTCGTGCAGGATCAGAGCCTTACTTAAAAATACCATAGTGAACGATTTGCCCGAACCCGTGGTATGCCAAATTACACCGCCTTCACGGCCTCCAGTTATGCTTCTGGTATTAATGCGTTCAATTAGTCGCTTAATACCAAATACCTGCTGATAACGGGCGACAATTTTGCCCACCTTTTTATCGAACAAGGTAAAGTAACGGGTCATCTCAATTAGACGATTAGGGCTAAGTAGGCTGATCAGTAATTGATCTTGCCCGGTTACGGCCAGTTCGCCAGCGGCAGTAAGACTTTTATACCAATCCAAATCTTTTAGATTGCGATGACCAAACAGGGCAATCAGCTGCTCTTCAGAGAGTTTTCTATTTTTTATCGCATACATTTCTGCATCAGAAATATCTTCTTCGCGCCAAGCGGCCCAGAACTTCTTGCTTGTTTCGCAAGTACCATAGCGACCATCAATTCCGTTAACTGATAACAATAATTGGCTGTAGACAAATAGCTGTGGAATTTCATCATGGCGTTGGTTGCGCAAGCTTTGCGAAATACCTTCATCAATGGTAGGGCCTTTTTTGCTATTGCCATCAGGTCGCTTGGCTTCAATAACAACCAAAGGAATACCATTCACGAAGCAAACAATATCAGGACGGCGGCGATCCTCTGATGAAGCACCAGCACCACCAGACCGAGTAACACTGAACTCCTCGGTAAAGGTGAAACTGTTATTCTTGGGGTTGTTCCAATCAATTAATGCGACGGTAGGATTGGCTTTACGACCATCGACAAATTCGGTGACCGAAATGCCATACAAAAGGTGGTTATAAAGGCGCTCATTTGCATTTAATAGCCCCTCATTCAATGCAGGGCTACAAACCTCGGCAATAAGATTATCAATGGCTTTATCAGACAGAGAATGGACATTACCGGCAAAGGTGAAGGTACGTTTCTTGAGTTCATCGCGCAGAATTTCACGCAACACAACCTGATTGTATTGATTGCCGCGCTTACGCAGCGCCTCTTCAGGAGAAAGGAACGACCAACCAAGATTAGTCAGCAGCGCAAGCGCCGGTAATTTAGCGCTGTATTCTTCTTGAAACTTGGGTAAGTTTTTCATTTAGCCAATAGTCCCTGCATTAGAATAGCGGTAGTCGATTTTATCGTTGTTCAATGTCACAGATAGATAATCTAGGTATTGAGGCCACTGCTTCATACTTAGCTGATTTTGGAGAATCCTTGATACGAATGTTGCCAAAATAGTGTCATGCGTGACCCAGATATGGAGACCATCAGGTTTTAACAATAAGTGATTGCGAATTTTCTCATCAAACATTGCCACCGCCTTGTTTAAGTCAGCAAACCCGTTCCAATGAGCAGTACCTGATAGCAGGTGCTCATTAACTTTTTGATGACCTTTATCTTTCCAATGGAGCCAAGCCAAGTCACCATTTTCTATGATAAATCCCGGATCACCGAGATCCGTATCCAAAACTATATCTCGAGAATGATAATCTGCTACCTCTGCAATGATTTTGGCAGTTTGATGGCAACGTTCAATGGGGCTGGAATGAATAGTGACAATCGGTTTGGTGATTTTTTTTGAAAACGCCAAAGTATCAGCGATCCCTTTCTTTGTTAATAATACTTCATGACCAACGGCATTCTTTGGGATTTCCGGACGCTCTGCGTGCCTTATCAAAAGTAACTCAGCCATATTTTTATACAGCCTCCAATACGATCAAAGATACCAAAGAAGGAAGTTCCGTTATTTGCTTAATCTGTAGCCCCGCTTTTTTAGCTAAAATATCAAACTCAGCGGCGGTCCTCTCCCTCCCGCCTGATGCTGCCAGTAGGTGTAGGTCGCATAAAGCACCGAAGCATGATTCCTCACTCATTAACATCTCTAAGATCATTATTCTTCCTTTACCGCCAAGTACTCGTTTAGCATTTTCCAGAATTTTTACAGCATCCAAATCTGACCAGTCATGCAAAACACGCGCAAGAACCACAATGTCATAAAAACCACGCCAGTCACTAAATAGATCTAACACTAATTTATTTGAAAAATTTGACTTAGTAATAACTTCCTTAAAGTCACCTAAATGAAAAATAGAATCGGGAAATTGAACTTGCATCATATTGGCAAGAGTTCCTGTTCCTCCTCCCGCATCCAGAACAAGGTTCCCTTTTTCTATCGGCAATAACGGGGTGATAGAGCTGTAATCATGTAAAGCATAACTCGCTAACATTCGGTGATGGGAAACAAGTCGCTGAGGGTTATTTGCTACAGAAGAAAAAATATCAGATATAGCTGGTTGTCCTTGAATTAGCTTTGGTAAATATTCCCAACGCTTTAACAGATCCTCTCCATATTCAATCGCCGCATCACATAAAGTTTTCTCGTGACCCGAACAAAGATAACCACCTTTTTCAGTCACAAAATAGCTATCGCCTTCCATATAAACCAGTTCAAGTTCAGAAAGCCCTCTCATTAATCGAGCAAGTCTCAAACTCTCACTGGAACAACTTATCGCTAAATTCTCAAGTGAATTTGGTAAGTGCTCAAATACCTTTAGCTTTACCGCTGTATAAATCGTGTAGGTCTTCCAGTAGCCAACCATATCCGCCGATAGTTCAGAGAATTTGTCAGTAAAAGAAGCTCGAAGTTGTCGGACGGTTTTACCCGATTCGTCTATTATTACCAAGCAGCCATCGAATGTTTCGCAACGTGCGAAACCGTTATAAAAAGGTTCAACAGATGCAAATCGACATTTGTAGGTTGCTTCACCTTGGCCATTAATGTGACACCAGCCACCACTGCTTTTTGCTCGAGCAAAACCCTTATGATACACATCCAAGTCAAGAAACCATTTTCCATGTAACAAGCTACCGTTGTTACGGATGTGAGTGCTCAATCCTTTAATAGATTGGACAACTGCAATACCATCACGGAAATCTCCGCAATATTGCCACCGGCTGTCATAAATAGGTTTGCCATGCTCATTAATGTGAAAGTATTGAGATTTCATGTCTGTAACAACTGAAACTTTCTGCTGATAATTACCTACAAAAGCATAACGCTCTTTGTACAGGGCACAACCGGTTTGATCGATGTGATACCAGCCATCATGATCCATAACAGCAGCTAGACCATCATAGAAGCCAAAACATCGCAAAAAACGATCGTCATAAATTGGCTTACCGGAGAGATCAATATGAAAAGATTCGCAGCCTACTTGCGCTGGTGCAATCCAGCGTCCACCAACCTCATGGTAGGCCAAAACCTCATCAAACCTAGGTTCGTAAATAGGTATTCCCAAAGTGCTTAAATGAAATCGACCACACTCAGATATTAATGGTTTTTCCAAGAGACTCATTTTGGCCGCCTCATATTACATGACTTGCATAATGGGTGATCCTGATAAGTCTCTGTCAGTGTCTGGTATTCAGGACGACTGATTAGCTCTGAAATACTTGCGCCATTTAGGTTGCCAAAATCCCCCAGAGTTTTACGTTGCTGGTCAGGAGCGCAGCACACATTAAGCCTGCCTCCGGGATCAACCCATAATTCCTTTCCGAGGAAAGGGCATTCGCCTCCTGGTGAAATATCTTCTAGTTGCGTCAGGTCAAGTTCGAAAAAGTTATCTAACCGAAATGGGCGTAAAGTAGTCTGGTTATGAATAGCAACACGCTGATGGCAATAATGTACAATCTGGTTCCATCGTTCCGCATAAACAAGATCATTTCGCAGGCTTTCTTGTTGTAACGCGTCAAAATGAGTCCAAAGTTGATGGCCTTTCAATCGATCAAAGCCTAACTCCAAAGCTAGCTCCAGCATGTCTGGTATTTCTTCGAGATTGCTACGCATAAAGGTCATCTGCATAGTTATCGAGCAATAGTGTCTGGATGACCATTCATCTCTGATGGCGATAAAACGTCGAGCATTATCAATATGTTTTTCTAGTGACGTTCCTTCCATAATTTGAGCTTGAGTGCTTTCACTTACACCATTCCAAGAAATTTTCACATCACTGGTGATGGGTACAATACGATTTGCCCAATACTCAACATTTTGGTGCGCCTTAGGCGCTGGAAATGTGCCATTGGTAGTAAGATTAAGCGACAGTCCAAGCTCTGAGCAAAGATCCAGAAAAGTATCAAAATAAGGATAAAGCAGAGGTTCTCCCATCGTAGAAGGAATTATCTCTCGTACTCCAATTGCAGCAGCGTCCCGAATGATCTTATCGAGCAAAGCAACATCCATTAAAGGCCGTAACGTGCCTGCTTTCTTTCTCTCAGCACGGCTTTCCGCATAAGGGGAATGATCCTCACACATCACACAGCGCAAGTTGCAAAAGTCAGGATTGGTATCAAGCGTGATTCGCCAGAAATCATTTGCCATCAGCTCATAACCCTCGCATAACAGGCTTCTAGGTCTAGAATGTGCTGGTCAATATCAGGAATCTGACCATCTTCACTGAAGAGATAACCCCGCTGACCAAGCTTTTGAGCAAAATCAGGATTATCAAGCAAACGTTGCATTTGCATTGCTAGGTCCTCGGAGTCACGATGCTGATAAGTCAGACCATTCACTTCATGGTGAACGTACTCTCCCATACCTCCTGCACATGCGGTGATTACAGGAACATGGGCTTGCTGAGCCTCATGAATAACCAGAGGGGAGTTTTCCACCCATACTGAGGGCACCACAATCGCATCTGTAAGACTAAATACGTCAGATGCAATCAACTGGTTTTTATATTCAGTCATCCACTCAACAGATGCGGCCTTCTCAGCGGGTAAAGCTTCTGCAATTGCTCTTAATGATCTGGAGTCCTGACCACGATCCCGCCCCCAGATTCGTAACCTTGCTTCCCCTTTGAGCAAACCGAAGGCTTCTATTAACTGATGAATTCCCTTGGATGGAATATGTGTGCCAATATACCCGAAGGTAAAAGGCTCACTTTTCTCACGACTGCGCCCCTGCATTCGGGAGCGGTCGAAGCCGTAATCCAAATAGATACTTTTCTCTTTTGGTAAACCGAATTCTTTTTCATAGCGGTTTTTTAGATAGTTGGCAGGAGAAATAAACAAATCTACTTGGTCTACGACCTCACGAATATGAGACATCCGGCGGCTAACCCAGTTTTCCCAGTAAATAAGGTCTTCAGTGGCCTCCTGATCATTACCTGAGAAGTAGCGTGCATAGCATTGGGTTGCACACTTTTTGTCATCCTGCCCATCGCAGGCTGCCCAAAGATTGTTGTCCTCAGAATGCATTTGCATAAACTGCCCGCGCGGACACATGAGCCAATAGTCGTGCAATGTATACACAATCGGGATATTGCGTTTCTTGGCTTCAAAAACCAAAGAGGTTGAAAGGTGATTCAGGTGTCCAATATGTACCAAATCCGGTTTCAACTGATCGAGTAGCTCTGCGAAACGCTGATCTATTATTGCTAATCGATACCTGTCGCGCATTCTGGGGTTATTAACTAGGTGTATAGTGATTTCAGGCACATCAACATCCTGACTGACACGCATTGCGCCATCAGGACGAAAAGAATCTTCTTCACGCGTAAAAACATGAACGTCATGCCCACGTTGAACCAAACCATGGCAGATGGTCTGTGAATACACCTCAGATCCAGCGTTATAAAGCATGGGATAACCATGAATGACTTTCACAATCTTCATGCAAAAACTCCTTTTACTGCCTTTTGTTTGAATGCTTCGACGAGCTGCTCAATACCTTGTTTCGGTGATATCTTTGCCTGCCAGCCAAAGAGTTCTTTTGCTTGTGCTGGATCACCTATAAAACGGCTCACGTCATAATGACGGGGTGGAGCCTCAATAATTTTAGAATGGCTACCCGCAGCTTTAATTGCTATAGCTGCGGCATCCCCTAGAGTCGTACCGATACCCGGTAACAAGTGAGTGGGGGGCAAGTTGCGTTCGTTATGCTCTAGCTGCTCAACAACTAGAGCAAGGCCTAACACCGTATCCGAGATATGAGTAAAGTCGAATAAATGATCACAGCCATCTACACGCAAATCCTGCAGATTGGCAGCGTTAAAACAGAAGGCAGGCAGAACACGGTCTGAATGATCTTGCGTACAACCATAGATATTCGCTAGGCGGATAATTGCAGTATTAATACCAGCGATACGCACTTGAAGCGCCTTTTCTTCCATGTAAGCTTTTGCGTGCCCATACACGTTCATCGGCTTAACTAACGCTGTTTCGGGAACAGGCAAAATGTTTGTTTCACCATATACTTCACGGCTACTCGCAACCAATACCCATGGTTTTCTTTTATTGTTAGCGGCAACCATTAACATCCGCTCACTCGCTAGTGCATTTGTGTTCCAACATAGTTCGGGGTCTTGCTCTCCCCAAATAACGCGAGAAACTGCGGCCAGATGAATAATTCCAATGGTATCCTTTATCGCACCTTTTAATTGCTTTGTATTACGAATATCACCACTGTTATCCGCCAGATCGTACCCCTGAACTGAGTAGCCCTTACTTTCTAGCAGAGGAGTTAAATACCGCCCCACCAATCCAAGATGGCCTGTCATTAAAATTTTTTTCATAAACTAAATGCTAAGGAAGCTCCTTGTTAATCTCGAATGAGCTATAAGCTATCGATATTTAATTTTGTAAAAATCGTTCGAGTTGCCATTCATTGCCACTAGGCAGTAAACCTCTGCAACCAGGTTGTCTATGGCTTTTTCTAATATTGGGTAGTTCTTGCTCGAAAAAGTAAAGGTGCGTTTTGCAGTTCCTTTCGCTGTACTTGGCGCAGAACTACCTCGTCAACTTTACTATTACGAGCAGCCATCGCTTTTTCAGAAGAGAGAAAATACCATCTTAGGTTGGTCAATAACTCATGCGCCGGAAGCTTGGACCTGTACTCTTCCTGAATTTTATGGGCCTTAATTTTATCCATCATCCATTACTTCCTATCGTTGCTTGTTCTTTGCGGTGGCTCAAAAAATGCGCCTGCCAAGTTCCTGAAACAAGAGTGCTTGTTTCCAGACAAAATGGAACCGCCCACACAGCTAAGTTATCTGAATACCAGAATGCCGGTAATGGCTCGGTAAAAAGATCATGCTGTGGGTAAATTAGCATCATGTGACCGTTGCCATTTTGGTACTTATGGCCATAGGCAAACATCTGATACAGATCACTTTGCTTAATGTTGTATTTCTGTTCTGACATTGCCGCGTTCTGATCCAGCAGTTTCCATTTCATGTCCAATACCTGACTTCCTGCCGATGTTTTTAACAATAGATCCGGCTTTAGCTGGAACATTCGAGCCGCGATATCACTTCCCTGAGCCTTATGTTTCAACAAGTACTCTGAACTGGCCTGGGCCTTTAATTGGCAACCTGCTGGAAGGCTGCGACGCAAAGATACTTCAACGTATTTTTCAAACAGCTGCTCCATAGGAAATAGCAAAGCGATACCAGTATGTTTTCCCTGCTGGAAATTAGGATTCAGCTGTTCCAATATCAACTCACACCAAGGACGGACATTATCGTAGATCTGCATCAGTTTGCCGCTCTGCCAGCGGGCCATTCCCCATATAGGCTCAGCTTCTGTGGGGATTTCTGCCATCAGATGAGAGAGTTCATTCGCTAGTCGCCAGTTTTCCCCGCTTTTGCAGGTTGATAAAACATAACCGAGTGCTGTTTTCAGCAAACGGTTTTCCAAACGGTTAGGCGTGTAAATATCGTGACTGATATGAAAGAAATGCTGTCGCCCTGGAGGCTGTCGCTGTTGCTGATCCAGCCTGAGTTGACCGCGAATAAAACGACTTTCTTCGTCTACCCTCTGATAATCAAATCGAAGCCCACGACTAGCTAGGCGCTGAAGTTCAATCAGAAACTGACTGAAAATCCACTCATGGATAGGCTGGCGCATACGCAATAAGTCTGCTGCGCCAGCGGTACGGGGCTTAATGCCGAGAGATGCCATCAATATACGTTGCAGAATACTACGTGCGGCCATAGGGTCTTGTTTGCCTAAGTTGGTTTTAGGCAGGATTTCAATCGCATCACCAGCAGGGCTTTGCAAATAGCCTACATAGCTACCGAGCTTCAACGACTGATGTCCATCAATCAGCGCAACATGCTCGGCTTTCTGCCAACCGGCTGCTAGATTCTGAAGCCAAGCAAAAGTTGCTGGTGAAATAACTCCGCAATCCAGTGATACTTCAGCATTGGTATTCGTAGTTAAACGGGCATATTCGCGAACTTGAATCATTAGGCGGACTTACCTGGTGCTGCCAAAACCCCTTGATAAGCTTCAGGTTCCGCAAAAGCATTCTTGTTTATCCGATAACGGCGGTCACGGATTTCATTAATCACACTTTCTGGGAAAAGCTCTGGCAACGACCGACCGATGGCTACATGCTGAATGAACTGTGATTCAGGATTCTTCGCTGGATCATTTAATACCCAACCAATCCTTTCCCAGTCAGCAAAGAAATACTCCTGTAAAAGTGGAATAATGCGTTTGGCGAATATATCTGCTAGTAAAAACTCTCTTTCTTCTTCAGATTCCTCCGTTTTTAATGGCAAAAAATAGGCATGCCCTATCATATGATCGCGGTCGAGTAACACCTCAATACGCTGATTCATTACGTCTAGTAGCTCAGCAATGTCTACACCATGCACTATAATACCGTCCAATAATTCTGGTTCTGGCATTAATTCCAAAAACTCGAACCGGCGGCGTAAAGCCAAATCCAGCTGCGCCAATGATTTATCGGCCGTGTTCATAGTCCCCAGCACATATAGGTTATCCGGAACTGAAAATGATTCTTTCGAATACGGCAGTGTTACTGAGCGCTCATCCGCTCCACCTTTACGTTTATCCGGCTCTAATAGAGTAATCAGTTCACCGAATATGCGGGAAATATTGCCACGGTTAATTTCATCGATAATTAACACATAATTATCAGATACAGATGAACGTTCCTCTGGTGCGGATAAAAAATCTTTCAGCTTCTCAATTTTGATGGTTGATGGTTTTAATTCGTATAGCGTCATTTGTGACAGTGACTTATTGAACAAGGCCTCTTTGGGAATGCTAGTATCAAAAATCCTCAACCATCGCACAGGCCGACACTGATTGTAATAACGCTCCTTTGTATCATCGGCATATGCATAGTCACCAGTAACCTCAGCAATTGCTCTGAACTTTTTATTACCATCCGACACAATTACAATATCGCCGTTCTTAATAACATTTTTTAAAAAATTCACTGCCGTCACACAGTAAGAATTACTGTTGTATTGTTTACTGGTATGCTCGGAATAAAGCTTTTGTACCGCTGAACGGTCGTGACACTGACTGAAATCAATATTATCGCCCCAGCCTAAACCGATATAGTTTTGTTCGATGCAATCCTCGTAGGCTTGCGTTTCACTCTTTGATGTATCGCCCAACGACATTTTCCAGATCTGACGACCGTCCAATGACAGGGTATCGATTATCCCTGAGGTTGATTTCTGGGCAGAGGCGAGCAAAGCCAGTGCTTTGAAAACACCATCCTCGATGTTATAACTGAGCTGACCATCCTTAGTTTCTGCCCGGATTCCTTCGATAAAATCTTCGTATGAAAAACTCTGATGGAAGGTTGTGAACAGCACTCGACCTTCTTTGACAAGCTCATCGTAACGCTCTTTACATCCTTGAAAGAAGTCCGGCCAAGCAAGCTCATTATATAATTCTAGATAATAGTCTGGATCAGCCATTTTTACTGCAAGCGCAGTAGTTGCAAAAGTCTTTCCTGTTCCTGGCGGACCATAAAGTATTGTATTTAAACCAAGGATTGCATCAGGCTCATAAATATTCTCATCCCATATATCGTCCATTTCTACCTCACCAAACCAACCATAATCTTTAGGATTTAGAGCCAAATCATCGCTGTATAGAACCATCATAAAGCCATAAGGAGTCAGCTCAGGTACCTGTTCTTTTATTTCCTCAAACACCCTATACAGTAGGTTGTGTCGAGCAAAAATCTGCTGCTGAACGGGTATTTTTTCATTAATTCCAAAAGTATTTAAAAAGTATTCATAATGCTTAGTTGCATATATTGGAATAATCTTGTCTGGATTATAGAGAGCAACCATCCTAAGTTTCCGAGCTGGACTTAAAGAGTAGTTACTTGGAAGGCGTGTCTCAACACGGCTAATCAAATCGTTATCTAGCGATTCTAATTTTTCATGATCGACATCATAATTTGCAAAAAAACTATGCAGCCTAGCGACATTCTGCATCGCCTCAGAGTCTTTAAGTTCGGATAGTGCATTAACTTTGTAGATAGAACCGTCAGGTTTACGATAAATAACGTGTCCTTTAGCATTCCCCGGAGCGTAGCGCCCCAAAGAATTTTTCAGCCCAAACTCCAGCCACCAACAGAAGCTCTCGGATTCGCGACCTCCACCTAAGGCATAATCATCGATACTCATGGATGCCAACGATGTCAGTGGAAACTTTGAATAAAATCTCTGTAAGGCAGCATCATCCCCTGAGCGCTGAATATATTTTTGGTCACTACGTGCGATTTCAATTACTTTGCTTAGTAACATCTTCCCTTCGGTTGTTCCTATAACTGATTCCATCGCTTTACTTATCCTTTGTCGGAGTTTTTTACTAATTATTAAGTCAACAAATCACAGTTTATTGATCACCATTGGCGACACATCAATTTCAGTTATAATTAGATCAATGACTTTAACAGCTATTTGGTCACTACAAAATTTGTGTCGACCATGCTCGCCTTTAAATCGAAGTTCCTTCTTATTGAATGGCATAATTATTACCATCCCATTCTCTTTAGTGCTGATTTATATCAATTCCCGGCATAACTGGCCCACGTTCGTTTATCAGAAGACCAGTTTAACTTCTAATAATAGTGCTTAAGTACAATCTCACGAGAGTTTTCGTCAACGTATGTGTCGATCGATAAAATTAAATAGAGATAGATAAGTTGTTCTTGTTCCTCTGCATCGCGTTACTTTTTGGCCATGCCACAAATAAGTGTCGTAATGTCCGAAATTGAGAAAACTAACCCAATCGATACAACGAGTATCGTTAGCCAAAGTGATAAGGGAATCTTGTCGCGGAAAAAATTGAACTTAAGCTGCTCGCTTACCCATTCAATTTGGTGTTCCCAATAGAACTTATAGTGTGCATACCAGTTGCTAAACAAAATTTGTTTGCTGATACATGCCGGATAGTAGCGATTCTCAATGTCGGAAAGCTCTTTCTGTAATTCTGAAAAGTCACTTTCTTCGTCAATATTTTTAACCTTGAGGTAAAGTGCCTTCAGCTCGTTATACAGTTTGGTAAGAGCTACACCTGACTGTTCATAGGATGATTTTTTATGGTCATACAGGCTGATGTAGAGGCCAACAACACCCAATACGATAAAAATTGCTGAGATTAATTCCGTTGATAGCCCTTTTACAGCAAGTGCAAAAATGCCAAAGGCCATAGATGAAAAACTAATCAATCCAGGTGCTTTTTCAATAATGTCGTAGGTGGCAAAGTGTTTCTTAGCCCCAAAGCCAACGTCGTAGCCTTTTTCAGCAATGCTTTTTAAAAGATCGGATTTGTTCATATTATTTCTCTACTGAATAGGGACATCAATGGATGCGCGAGCCACAACGACGCCACCTTGGATTGCATAGCACTCAACAAAGTGTTCGCCTTGGAACGTTGTAGATTCGTTTTTCCTTCTGTAGCCTTCGTCGTTGACGATTTGACCTCGAACTTGGTCTTTTCGCTGAGCTATAGTGCCACGATTGAGGACTTTCCATTTTAGAGTGAAGCCTCCTGGCACATCGCACTCCGTAACTCTGAATAGGAGCTTTTTATTGGCAAGAAGAGGGATTTTTTTCATTAACATATGCCCAAGTGAATTCTCCCTGAAACCGTTTTGGGATACATCGCAGTCCAAACTGATGTTGTATCGAATATCCACTGGGTATTGATCTTCGATGAATTCTTCAGTGTTTCGCCAAGACGCCGAAGCTTTCTCTACAGACTCTTCCACAGCTTTCACTGACGGGAAAGGTCGTCCATAAACCTTCTTCCACTTGTCATTTTGATTGCTGCTTTCTTCTGCTTTTATCGCATTCAGGCAAAGTTCATAGGCTTCCTTGGCCTTCTTTTGAAACTTTTTCTTAACCTTTACGTTTTGGTTGCTACCAGGGGCTTTATAGTGATCTTGATCTGGTAATTCGGATAGGTACTTGAAAAAATCACGACTCATCCAATCAAAGTAGATATAGCCTTTATCATCATATTCACTGGTTGATTTTAAAAAGTTAAAGGCAAGCGTATCTATCAATAGCCCACCCATTACTACGCCATGCTTGTTTCGCCAGGCTCTGGCCATTTTACACAGCAGTCGTAAATTCTTGTTTTTCTGATCATTAAGGTCTTTTACGGCTTTCATCTCTTGACGCGGTTTGGTGACCTTCCAACTGCCGCCATTGTAAGTGTCAGGGTATTGGAAGTAACTTTCACCATCTTCCCCTGTCTCTTCAAAAACGGGCTGAACTTCGACATGGAAGTTCTGGTATGTGACCGTTACAACTAGACGATCAACCCGAACGTCTGTTTTAGGGTATCTAGCCTTAATTGCGTCCTTAACATCGGTAAGAAGCTGGGATTGTTTTCCATTCTTGTATGTATCCCACTTAGATTTAGGCATGATATACAGCATATCAAGGTCCGAAATTCCCTTGATACCAGTGTACCTACCATAAGAGCCAACTTGTAACGTATTGGCAGTAGTTGATTCTGAATCACGAAACTTTTGATTCAGGCTTTTCGTAATCTCACCATAACGAAGCGAAACCTGTTCTGCGTTATCAACCTTCAGGTTGTTGAGAAATTCCTTGAATATATCCGCTACTGACATTACTACCTCACTTCTTATCTGTCGGTGGGTGAGGGTCATTACCGTAGCTATTACCAGCTCGGATTTTTCCGTCAGTACCGTGAATTTTGGTATCGGATTGCTGATTGCGAGCGATCTCCTCAGCAACCTCGATGGCTTCTTTCTGAGTCTTGGTGACCTTGGTCGCTTTTGAGTTGCCAGCGCCTTTTACAGCCCACCCATCTGGATGCTTAACTACGTGTTGATTCTTACCTTTTGCCATCACGCAACCTCCTTATTATCAATTTTTACCCGTCGCTTACCTGTTAATAACTGCTGCATCAGCGCTTTTTTCTCTTGCTTTAATGCTTCCAGCTTTTGTTGCAGAGCAGAGATTTCCTGATCGGCGGTGGACAGGACGGCGGCGATTTTTTGTTGTTCTTCAAGTGCAGGAATTTTCACCACGTGAGTTTTTATACTTCCCGTAATCTGTGGCTGACCAGATCCTGATATTAAGTACGACAGGTTACTTCCATCCAATACATAGAAGAGGAACTTTTTGCTTATAGCGGGAAAATTATCGGTATTGATAACCATTGCATTCCCTGTAATCCATGACTGAGCCTGAGTCCAGTTAACAACGCCGCATGTACTACCCCGACAAGTAACCGCGATTTGCTCAGTTGCGTGATTAAATTCTTCGTAGAAGCCAATAATTCCGTTTGCGCCATAAACGGGATAACCAGTTTCTGTCAAAATTGACTGCGATATAGTCTTTGGCTGATAGACTTCTGCTATGTCTGATAGAGACTTACTTTCCCACTCCCCACAAAACCTAACTCCATTATCATCCAGTAGGCGTTTTTTGCCGGTGAGCAGTTGTTGCATCAGGGCTTTTTTCTGTTGCTGGCTGTTGGCGAGCAGCTGTTCGGTGGTGGTGATGGCCTTATCCCAGGTAGAGAGGATCTGGGCGATTTTCTTTTGTTCGGGATATGGGGGTATCGGTGCCGGGAGATCCTGAACTTGCTTGGCTGATAAATTTGCCTGCTTCGTCCCGCCAGGGAAGGAATAGAGACGCGATAATATTATTTCGCTTCTCAAAAGGCTGAGTAGAAAGCCCGTACTAGTCTTATCTTTAGGGACGAACTTCATCACTCGTTGATTAAGAAGTGACTCCGGCGCACTTTTAGGAATTTCAACAGTGAATCCATAATCTCGCTTACCCATTGTGCCAGTCATCGACATGACTAGGTCACCAGGTTTTACGACGAATCGCTTGTATTCGTCTTTATACGTCGCGGGAAGAAATACTGGGCTACGTTCAAAATCAAGAGTATTTTGGTACAGATTTCCCATCCTTAATAGAGGAATCCCATTTGGCGTAAAGTCCGTACTTTTGAATGCATAACCCATAACAGTATCTGCAAGGTCACTCAGTGAACCAATCGTCCAATCCCTAGGCACCATATCCCAACTCCTCCAGATACTTGGCCATCTCGGTTTCCAGCTCGGTCAGTTGTGCTTTCAATTTCTCACGCTCCGCGCGAACCACCATCAGGTCGATTTCTTCCTCTTCTTCAAAGGTATCGACATAGCGCGGGATGTTCAGGTTGTAATCGTTCTCTTTGATCTCTTCGAGACTGGCGACGTAGGCGTACTTATCGACATCGTTGCCAGCGTGATAGGTGGCTACAATCTTGGCGATATTCTCTTCAGTCAGCAGGTTCTGGTTTTTACCGGCTTTGAAGTCGCGGCTGGCGTCGATAAAGATCACGCTGTCGTCTTCTTTATATTTGCTAAAAATCAAAATCGCTGCTGGTATGCCTGTGCCGTAAAATAGCTTTTCGGGTAGGCCTATCACGGCATCTAGCAGGTTTTCTTCAATCAGCTGTTGGCGAATTTTACCTTCGCTCGAGCCACGGAATAATACGCCGTGTGGAACGACCACACCCATTCGGCCAGAGCCGGGCTTAAGTGTTTCGATCATGTGCAAAATAAAGGCGTAGTCGCCTTTGGTTTTAGGCGGTACACCGCGCCGAAAGCGGCTGAATTTATCGTTGTCAGCTTCGTCGTGACCCCATTTATCTAGGCTAAATGGCGGGTTGGCGGTGACGATATCAAACAGCATTAAGTCGCCGTTTTTATCCAGCAACTTGGGGTTACGAAGAGTGTCGCCCCATTCGATTTTGTGGTTATCCTCGCCGTGCAAAAACATGTTCATTTTCGCAAGCGACCAAGTAGAGCCAATGGCTTCTTGGCCGTAGAGGGCATAGTTTTTACTGTCGTGATTTTTGCGAACCTTGCCACCGCATTTCATTAATAACGAGGCAGAACCACAAGCCGGATCGCAAATGCTATCGCCCGGACGTGGGTCTAATAATTCGGCAATTAAGTCAGAGACTTCTGGCGGGGTATAAAACTCACCGGCTTTTTGGCCACCGCTTGCGGCGAAGTTTTTGATAAGGTATTCGTAAGCATTACCGATGATATCAAGCGCACCAACACGGCTAGGTTTTAGGTTGAGTTCGGGCTTAGCAAAGTCTTCAATTAGGTGACGCAGAATGGTGTTTTTCTGTTTTTCTTCACCGAGTTTGTCGGTGTTGAACGAGATGTCTTGGAAGACGCTTTTACCGGCGTCTTTTAGTTTTGTTCCATTAGCTTCTTCAATAGCGTGTAGAGCTTGATCGATGCGCTCGCCGTTGCCTGGTTCATGTCGGTGCTCGTGTAGCGCATAAAAGCTGGCTTGAGGTGGCAAAACAAAGCGCTCGTTTTTTAGCATTTCGGTGATGAGCTCTGGCTCGTCGCCGTATTCTTCTTTGTAGTTGTCGTAGTGATCCTGCCATACATCGGAGATGTATTTAAGAAATAGCATGGTGAGGATGAAGTCTTTGTACGTGTCGGCGCTGACGGTTCCGCGAAAGGTGTCGCAGGCATTCCAGAGGGCTTTGTTGATTGCGTCTTGATTAACTCTTTCGTTTGAGATCATGGTTGTGTCGTTCATCCGTTGTTTCCTTTAATTAGGACCAAACTGCAGGCTGGCCCGATTTAATTCTTGCTACTTACACTGTGCTGGTTACTTAATTGTTGTAAGACTGGTGTAAGTCGTTGGCAATCGAATTCATCATTCGCTCGCCGTTGTTTACTAATTGTTTTATCAACTGTTGTTCTTCACGCAGTGTGTTTGCCATGGCAATTATGGCTCGTTGCCTCGCTAGTGGCGGAACAACGATGGGAGTCTCTTCCAGTACACTACGGCGGATACTTTTTGTCAGCGTTCCCTCTGCATTCTGCTCAAAATAACGTTGGGCTGGTATCTGATTTAGCAACCAAACCATAAACTCTGGCAGTATGTCTTTCTTAATCAGACGGACCACAAAGAAATGTGGTGCGGCCACGGCCTGCTTACCAGAAGTAGTCAGCGATTGTCCGATAGATATGGCGTAGTTATGACTACCGCGTGCTGCCACTAAAATATCATCTGCTGTGAGGTAGTCGGGTTCACGTTTGCCGGTTAGTTCTGTTTCCAGACACTCTGGCCAGCGAATCCCTTCGGTCAGTGAAACATCCTTCATCTGAACAGCGACCACAGACGAGCCTGCGACTTCTGGGATTTTGCCCCGAAATGGATAGCCTGCGTTGATGGTTGCGATCTGTTTAAGCTTCACACCTTTACCTATTCATAGTCAATGATGCAAAAATAATCTACCGAATAGGATTTAATGTCAAGTTATTTTGTTTCATTGGTATTGATGCAAAAAAACTGAAATCTTATTAGGGGGGGGGGGGCTAATAGCAA
>Ga0207878_100195_pt1 | contig 43535 bp, 41 predicted proteins | sample LinPmetageLP41_FD_184053 | JGI IMG/M metagenome (GOLD analysis project Ga0207878, IMG submission 184053) | Marine viral communities from the Pacific Ocean - LP-41 (SPAdes) | ecosystem: Environmental > Aquatic > Marine > Oceanic | place: Pacific Ocean | collected 2010-08-27 | reverse complement strand
ACGACGAGATAACGACGAGATAACGACGAGAAACCTTTTTACGATAGTGCTAATTCAAGTTAAGCCCAGGATTACGGTTTTGTGGACACCCGCCGATAAAACGTAATTAGATCGGGAAGATAATGTACAAAGCACATCAAGGGCTTCGGATATTCATGGTTTCACGCTGGCTGGTTCTGCTTTCGACACTGTCTTTCCTGCTGCTCGGCTTTACCGGGTGGCACGCCTGGGAACGGCATCATGCCAACGGCCAGATGTTGTCTCGACGGCTGCAGAGCATCAATCGCGTCTTTACGCCGTCGCTGGCCGAAGCCGCGCAGGACGAAGACATCGCTCAGGTTCATGAGCTGCTGACCCGTTTGACCAGCGACCCTGCAATCCTCAACGCCACGCTAAGAGATGAAAGCGGCAATGCCCGCGATTTCACGGGGTCGATACCGCCCCCTGCCGCATTGGAGACGCTGCCACCGATACTGCACACCGGGAATCACGCTGGGGTTCAGCGATGGGTTCAGCCGCTGGAGAAATTTTCCGGCTCGCGATCGACGCATCGCTATTGGCTTGACCTGAGTCTAGATCCGCGACGCGCCATCCCTCTGTCGGAAGACCGGTTCAACTGGTGGACGCCGCTGCTGGCGTCGTTACTGGCGTTATTGCTGGCAGCGTTGGCCAGGTGGCAATCAGGACGTGCCGCTAGTACAGGGCACCATCGCATACAGATCGAGGCGGAGAACAAGAGAGACAGCGAGACGTCGTGCCCCCCGTTGACGCGATCGTCGGTGGCGCCGAAGGCCATTCCGGACGCTGATCTCAGCTACGTCAGTCACGAACTACGTGCGCCACTGTCCGGCGTGCTGGGGTTTTGCCGGCTACTGGAGAATAGCCCCCTCGATGCTCAGCAGCGGGAATGGCTGCGCCATATCCATCTGGCTTCCAATGGGCTGCTGGATACCGTCGACCATGTCCTGGGAGATAACCGCCGCTGCCGAACAGATAATATTTTTGATATTGCCGAGGTACTGTGGGAAGTCCTATGTCTGCAGACGCCATTGGCGCAATCCCGGGGTATTACATTGCTGCCGTTCGTCTACGACGATGTTCCCCCCCGCCTCATCGGCGCCGACATCGGCATCCGCCAGTTACTGACCAATCTGATCAATAATGCCATCAAGTACAGCATTGAAGGTGACGTCGTCATCCGCATCATCCTCGATAGCCGTGAAGGCAGTGCCGTCCGGTTGCGCCTGAGCGTCAGCGATGGCGGTAGTCGTGATCCGTCGGATCGCGAGCGTCTTGTACAGGCGATTGAGCGTAGGCAAGCCGCGACGGTCGATGCTGGAGCCGGGGTGGGTGTCGGCATCTGCCATCGCCTGGTTGCGGAAATGAATGGAACACTAGCGCTGAGTACACGCCCAGGAAAAGGCCACATGATCGTCGCCAATATCGGGCTGGAAGCGTGCGAACCCTACGTTCGTCCGGCCGAATTTGACCTGGAAAGCGCCGAAATTACGCTGTGGCAACCCCACCCACGCCTCGCCTACTTGATCGATTACGCACTCAAGCGTTGGCACGCGCGGCCGACATCATTAACCCAACCGGATTTTTTGATCGCTCCAGGTGACACGTGTCAGTTGTCGATCATCGGCATTGACGGCAAGGCTCTCGAGCCCGAAGCCTATCGAGCCTGGCAGTTGCGTTTCGATGCCATGGATCGCCCTTGTCTGGTGATCGCCAACCTCGCCCCAACCCAGCCGCTCACCTGGCGTCTGCCGACGGGAAGCATCGTGTTGAGGCTACCGATATCGCGCTACATTCTCGGCCGGACATTAGCAAAAATGCTCGCCGAACGCCGTCAGCGGAAGCTCCCTTCCAGCCCTCGCGTTCTGGTCGTCGATGACGATGAAGTATCGCAGCACTATCTCGACGCGCTGCTCCCCCTGTTCGGTGTCGACGTGGTGGTCGCCGGAACCGCCGCGGAAGCCGTCGCCGTTGCCACAGAGGAGATAATCGATCTGGTGTTGATGGACCTGCATCTACCCGACACCAGCGGCTTCGAAGCCGTCCGTCGCTTGCGGCGGTTGAACCATGACTGGAAACACAAGCCCATCATCGCGATGACGGCCGAGTCGAAGGCGCAAGGCCGGCAACGGTTGGGCGATGACGATATCTTGAGTGATGACGGCACGTCAGACGATGAGCGTATCAACGAAGTGTTGATTAAACCGCTCGACGAGTCTCTGCTGAGAAGCGTGCTGACGCGGTATCTGTCAATGGCGAGGGAATATCAACGTTCGGGAGAGGCGGCCTCGCCAACTTGGGCCGACTCGTCACGAGTCTGCCCGTCGTTGCACGCCGGTGATCTACCGATTATCGATAAGAGTCTGGCCCGCCGAATCAGTGGCAACCGCGAAGCGCTCGTCGAGGAAATGCTGGCGATGCTGGTCACGAGTCTGCCCGCCTATCGCCATCAACTACAGAGCGCGTGGCAGCGCCAGGACGCCGAACAGCTCGTGGAGATCACGCATCAGCTCGGCGGGGGTTGCCGTTATTGCGGCGTACCGCAACTGTCGGCGACCTGCGAAGCGCTGGAGAGTCGAGCCCAGCGCTACCCATTGAACGACTGCGGCGGCGCCTTTCGCGACTTGGTGGCTGCCTGTGATCGCCTCATCATGTGGGCCGACGACCAGACGATCACCGCAAATCGCTGAGGGTTTTACCCTTGAACGTGGCCGTGGCCGTAGCCGTGGTCGTGACCATCGCCGTGGTCGTGGTCATCGCCGGGGGCGTGGTTATCGCCGGGGCCATGGTCGTGCTCGAAGGACTCGATCTGGGCGACGAGTCCCGACTCCTGACCGGCGACCAACAACCGCTTCATCTCCGCTACCGCTTCCTTGAGGCCGACGAACAGCGCCCGTGCGATGATCGCATGGCCGATATTGAGCTCGTGGATACCGGCAATCGCCGCGATCGCCTCAACATTGTGATAGTGCAGACCGTGACCGGCATTCACCACCAGCCCCAGTTCGTCGGCGAACTCCGCCGCTGCCGTCAGGCGCGCGTACTCGAGGCGCTGGGCCTCGCCGGTGGCCTCCGCATAGGCGCCAGTGTGCAACTCGACGATGGGCGCACCGGCCTCGAACGCCGCCTGGATCTGGGCCGGTTCGGGGTCGATGAATAGCGAAACCCGGCAGCCTGCGGCCTCGAGTCGCGCACAGGCATTGGCGATGGCGTCACGGCTGGCGGCGACATCGAGCCCCCCTTCGGTGGTCAGCTCCTCCCGTTTTTCCGGCACCAGGCAGATATCACTGGGCTTCAACCGCTCGGCCAGCGCGATCATCTCCTCGGTGACTGCCATCTCCAGATTCATCCGCGTATTGAGCACGGCCGCGATCAGCTCGACGTCGCGCTCCTGAATATGGCGGCGATCTTCGCGCAGATGCAGCGTGATACCGTCGGCGCCGGCTTCCTCGGCCAGCAGCGCCGCCTGGACGGGATCGGGATAACGCGTGCCCCGCGCCTGGCGCAACGTCGCGACATGGTCGATATTGACTCCCAACTGGATGCGGGTAGCGATCATCGGCTCGAGCTCCTTGAGGTAATTGGCAAAAAGAAAGTTGTGCTGCAACTGGTCTGCAACGCCGAAACCGGTATCGAACGCGATCAGGAACTTCCCTGGCGACGACGCTGGCCGAGGCGCAGCATCAGCTCCCGAGAGCGCAACGGTTGATTACCGATCAACGGCGCCAACGCGGCGCGGGTCAGCGCCTTGCTCAAACCCGCCAACCCCGGTGAATCCCAGTCGCCGCGCGCCAACAGCTTGAGACTGCGACCATCCCATCCGGGATGTTGCGCGGCAATCGGCGTGAAACGGCGACTCTCGGGTAGATAGGTGTAACGCATGGAAGGGTCGAGCGGGCCATCGTCCAGATCGAGAAACACTGGCTCGGCATCCAGCGTTTCCAGCAGCGTGATCTCGAGGCGGCGCAGGCTGGTGGCGCGCTCGGCCGGGCGAGTCAGGCGCTCGATCGCCCAGGCGTAAATGGCGAACACGTCCCCCGCCGGCAGACCCACCGGCAACGCTCGCGTCAGCAGCTCGTTGGCGTAGAAACCGCAGAGTAGCCCTTCACCGGCCAGCAGTACCGCGCTCCGGTTGGTTTCCATCATGCGCAGGCGCTTGAGATCACCGTCACCGACCCAGGTCAGATGCAGCGGCGCAAAGGGCTGCAGCTTGGCGCGAGACTTGCTTCCCGCCCGCTGTACACCCTGGGCCACGGCGCGCACATGGCCGTGTTCGAGCGTGATGACATCGACCAGCGCGCTGGTTTCCCGATAAGGCCGCTTGTGCAGGAGATAGGCCGGCTGTGGTTGCATGCCGCTTAGTCGAGATTGTAGCCAAGACTCTTCAGCGCTCGGTCATCATCCGACCAGCCGCGTTTGACCTTGACCCACAGGTTGAGCATGACTTTGCTGTCGAACGCCCGCTCCATCTCCTGGCGAGCCTCGATCCCGATCTTCTTGATCCGCTCGCCGTTGTCGCCGATCAGAATCTTCTTCTGCCCCTGACGTTCGACCAGCATCAGCGCGCTGATGTGAATGACCTTGCCTTCGTCGCGGAACTCTTCGATCTCGACAGTCATCTGATAGGGAAGCTCGTCGCCCAGCTGGCGCATGACCTTTTCGCGCACCAGTTCGGCGGCCAGAAAGCGCTGGCTCTTGTTGGTGATCTGGTCGTCGGGGAAATAGTGCACGCCCTCGGGCAGACGTTTGGCAACCTCACCCTCGAGCTCGGGCACGTTGGTCCCGTCCTTGGCCGAGATCGGCAGAATCGCGGCGAACTCGCGTCTCGCCGAGAGCGATTCCAACCACGGCAGCAGCGTCGTCTTGTCTTCGAGCCAGTCGACCTTATTGATCGCCAGGATCACCGGCGCCTCGACGTGGGTGAGCTTGTCGAGAACGACCTGATCCTCATCCGTCCAGCGCGTGCGGTCAACCAGGAATACCACGCAGTCGACATCACGCAGCGCCTGGGTGGCGGCCTGATTCATGAACCGATTGATCGCCTTGTTACGATCGCGAGTCTGCAAATGAATACCGGGGGTATCGACGTAGACGAATTGCACTTCATCCACTGTCTTGATCCCCATGACCTGGTGGCGCGTGGTTTGCGGACGCCTCGAGGTGATCGAAATCTTCTGCCCCAGGATACGATTCATCAGGGTCGATTTGCCCACGTTGGGACGCCCGACGATAGCGACGAAACCACAGTTCTGTGTCATTGGCGTTTGCCCTTTGAGGGTTCGAGTTGGGACAACGCAAGCTCGGCGGCCTGCTGCTCGGCAAAACGCCGACTGGCACCCGCTCCCAGCGTCGGCGATTCGCTCAGCATGGAAACGTGACACTCGACGCTGAAAGTCTGGGCATGCGCTTCACCCTCCACCGAAATCACTTCATAGCGGGGCAATGCCTGCTGACGAGACTGCAGAAACTCCTGCAAGCGCGTCTTCGGATCCTTCTGCGTATTGTGCAGATCGATCGCTTCCAGACGCGTACTGAACCACGCCAACACACGGCTGCGGGCGACATCCATGCCGGCGTCGAGATAGATCGCACCGATGACCCCTTCCAGGCCGTCGGCGAGAATCGAATCGCGCCGGTGTCCGCCGCTTTTCATCTCGCCAGAACCTAGACGCAGGCATCCGCCCAGTTCGAATTCGCGGGCCACCACGGCCAGCGTCTGTCCTTTGACCAGGCCGGCTCGCAATCGAGATAACTGTCCTTCCCGCGCGGCTGGAAAGCGCTTGAACAGTGCTTCGCCAATGACAAAATTGACGATCGAGTCTCCCAGAAACTCGAGTCTTTCGTTATTGGCACCGCCAACACTTCGATGTGTCAGCGCCAGTTCCAGCAGCGCCGGATCACGAAAGTCGTGGCCGATACGACGGCTGAAGCCTTGCAGAGGATCACTCACGTCATTCCCATTGAGTCGTTATCTTTGAAACAAGGAATCATAGTCTTGAAGCAAAGATTCATTGTCTTTGAAACAAAGCGGGCGCGGGATAACCCGTCGCCCGCTTTACGAGTTGCGCGTCTTGCCACCTCTCGCGAGCGGGGCTGTCATGGCCCCGCATCCGGACGTGCACTTGATATATAAGAATCAGTTTATCTGGCGCACCGTGCTGAAGCTAGGTAATCCGCCATCCCAGTGCATCCACACCGCGAACGCCTTGCCGACGATATTCTTCTCCGGCACGAAGCCCCAGTAACGGCTGTCGTTGGAGTGATCGCGGTTGTCGCCCATCATGAAATATTCATGATCGGGAACGACGATCTCCCGCATCTGCGGCCCCGGGCTCTGCGGATTGTTGTAGATACTGTGGTCAACGTCGCCGAGATGCTCTTTGAACAGCTCCTCACCGGGGGCTTCATCAGGATCGGAATCGGTCATCGACTTGGGTACCGGTTCGCCGTTGACGTAGAGCTGCTTGTTCTCGTAGCGAATGCGATCGCCGGGTAGACCGATGACGCGCTTGATGAAGTTGACCGACGGGTCCTGCGGGAATCGAAAAACCATTACGTCACCGCGCTCCGGCTCACCGAGGTCCGCGATTTCGGTATTGATGACCGGTAACCGCAGACCGTAACTGAACTTGTTGACCAGGATGAAATCACCGACCTCAAGCGTCGGGCGCATCGAACCGGAAGGAATCTGGAACGGCTCGATGATGAAGCTGCGCAGCACGAGTACGATCAGCAGCACGGGGAAAAAAGAGCGGGCGTAGTCGACAGGCCAAGGGTCCTTGTAAACAGCCGGCTTTTCACTGCCTTGCTTTTCAACACTCTGAGTGTCAGCAGCAGCCTGCTGGCGTTGATGACGCGAGCGACGCCAGAACAGGCTGTCCAGCAACCAGACGACCCCTGTGATGGCGACAGCCAACACCAGTAACAACGAGAAATCCATGCGGTGTTTCCTACTCGTTCATTTTGAGAACGGCAAGGAACGCATCCTGGGGTATTTCGACACGACCCACCTGCTTCATGCGTTTCTTGCCGGCTTTCTGCTTCTCCAGCAGTTTCTTCTTGCGCGACGTATCACCGCCGTAACATTTGGCCGTCACGTTCTTGCGTAGCGCCTTGACCGTCGATCTTGCCACGACATGACCGCCGATCGTCGCCTGGACAGCGACGTCGAACATCTGACGTGGTATCAGCTCTTTCATCTTGTCGACCAGGATGCGGCCGCGAGCGTGGGCATGGTCACGGTGAATGATCAGCGCCAGCGCATCGACGCGCTCCCCGTTGATGAGAATATCCAGGCGCACCAGCTTGGCCGCCTCGAAACGCTCGAAGCTGTAGTCGAGAGAGGCATAGCCCTTGGAGATCGACTTGAGTCGATCGAAAAAGTCCATTACGACTTCGGCCATCGGCAGTTCGTATACGAGCTGCATCTGGTTGCCCAGCACCTGCATGTCCAGCTGCACGCCACGCCGATTGACACATTCGGAGATGACGTTGCCCACGTACTCCTGCGGCACCAGAATGCTGGCGCGCACGATCGGCTCGCGCATCTCCGAGACATTGGCCATGTCGGGCAGCTTCGACGGATTGGAGATGGTGACCAGCTCGCCGTTGTCCATCAGGATTTCGTAGTTGACCGTGGGCGCCGAGGTCAGCAGATCGATGTCGTATTCGCGTTCCAGCCGCTCCTGGACGATCTCCATGTGCAGCGTGCCGAGAAAACCGACACGGAAGCCGAACCCGAGCGCGTCGGAATTTTCCGGCACGTAGTCGAGCGAGGCATCGTTGAGCGCCAGCTTCTCGAGCGCGTCGCGGAAGTCTTCGTAGTCATCGGAGCTGATCGGGAACATGCCCGCATAGACCTGAGGCTTCACTTTCTGAAAACCGGGCAGGCGCGGGACGTCCTTGGTCTTGGTATGCGTGATGGTGTCACCAACCGGCGCACCCTGGATATCCTTGATCCCGGCGATGACGAAACCAACTTCGCCGGCCCGCAGGATGCCGGTGGAATTCTGCTTGGGCGTGAAATAGCCGATATCGGTCACGTCCCAATCACGCCCGGTCGATTTCATCCGGATCTTGTCGCCCTTTTTCAGCGTGCCGTCGAACAACCGCACCAGCGACACGACGCCCTGGTAGTTGTCGAACCAGGAGTCGATGATCAGTGCCTGAAGATTGCCTTCTCGATCACCTGTGGGCGGCGGTATGTCGCGGACCAGACGCTCGAGCAACAGATCGATATTGAGACCGCTCTTGGCCGACACGCGTATGGCGTCATGTGCGTCGAGGCCGATGATCTCCTCGATCTCGTGCGCCACTTTCTCGGGATCGGCCTGGGGCAGATCCATCTTGTTGAGAACCGGGATCACTTCCAGATTCTGCTCGATGGCGGTGTAACAGTTGGCGACCGACTGCGCTTCGACCCCCTGGCCGGCATCGACCACCAGCAACGCCCCTTCGCAGGCGTAGAGCGAGCGCGACACCTCGTAGGAAAAATCGACATGGCCGGGCGTATCGATGAAATTGAGCTGGTAGGTATGACCATCCTGCGCCTGGTAGTCGAGTGTGACCGACTGCGCCTTGATGGTGATGCCCCGCTCGCGTTCGAGATCCATCGAATCGAGCACCTGCTCCTTGAGCTCGCGATCCGTCAGGCCACCGCAGAACTGGATGATGCGATCCGCCAAGGTAGATTTGCCATGGTCGATATGGGCGATGATCGAGAAGTTGCGAATGAACTTCAGTTGCTCGTTACTTGCAGCGTCTGCCATTTAAGCCTTACCGGTCATTTGTACACGCGCAGTCCGCACGGAGTGCTATAGCCTAGTCGCGCGGTTGAATTCGAATTGGGCGCATTGTACCGACATGGCCGGGGCAAAGACAGCGACAACCGGAACGCACACAGCCCCGCTTCCACGGGGCTGTGTGAGGCCACAACACGTTGCTGTCGTTTGAACCTGCTCAGTCGTTGGACTTCAGACGCAATGCCACGAACAACGAGTTGCCATCACGCACGATTCGCACCGGAATCGCACGATCGCCATCGGCTTTCTTGACCTCGGCGATCAACTGATCGGCACTGTCGATCGGCTTCTGATCGAAGCTGACGACCACATCACCGGGCTGAATGCCAGCCGCCGCCGCGGCACCACGCGGATCGACACGACGCACCAGCGCGCCCTTGTCGATATCCAGCTGCTGTTTTTCCTGATCGCTGAGATCGCTGATCGCAATACCCAACTGGGTCTGATCATCGGAAGACTTGGTGGAAGGCGAGCCATCAGCGGCCATTTCTTCCGGCCAGTCACCGACGGTCACGTCGACTTCGCGCTTGTCGCCGTTGCGCATGACCTGAAGCTTGACTTCATCGCCCGGCGACACCCGACCGACCACTCGGGGCAGTGTGGTGGAGTCCTGGATATCCGAACCATTGGCACTCAGGATGACGTCGCCGGCCTCGAGACCGGCCTTCTGGGCCGGACTATCATCGCTGATGTCCGAGATCAGTGCGCCGCTAGTGCCATCGAGTCCGAATGATTCTGCAAGATCCTTGGATACCGGCTGAATCACCACACCCAGCCAGCCGCGGCTGACATGACCTTCGGTGCGCAACTGATCGGCGACATTCATCGCAACGCTGATCGGTACCGCAAAAGATAGGCCCATAAAGCCGCCACTGCGCGTGTAGATCTGCGAATTGATACCCACGACCTCGCCATCGAGATTGAATAGCGGCCCGCCGGAGTTGCCCGGGTTGATCGCCACGTCGGTCTGGATGAACGGCACGTAGGTCTCGCTCGGCAAGGTTCGATTGATCGCACTGACGATGCCTGCGGTCACCGAATGGTCGAAACCAAAGGGAGAGCCAATGGCGGCGACCCACTCGCCGGCTTCAAGATCGTCGGAGTCACCAATCTTGAGAGTCGGCAGATCGTTGGCATCGACCTTGAGCAAGGCCACGTCGGTACGGACATCGGAACCCACCACCTTGGCCTGCAGCTCACGCCGATCATTCAGCCGCACCATGATCTCGTCGGCATCCTTGACCACGTGAGCGTTGGTCAGGATATAACCATCCTTGCGAATGACAAAACCCGAACCCAGTGATTTTCGCTCTTCTTCTCCCTGCGGCCCACCTGGCATCGGCGGCATCTGATCACCGAAGAAACGTCGGAAGATCTCGGGAACTTCCTGCTGACTGTAAGGTCCGCTGGACGCGCTAACGCTGCTGGTCGTAGCAATGTTGACCACAGCGGGCGCGGCCTGTTTGACCAGTTGCGTGAAATCGGGCAACTCGCGCGCTTGCGCCGTCTGGAAAGATAGTAACGTCACGGCCATCAATAGCCACGGGGCGACCCATCTTGTCATGCGTTCCATTAAACACTCCTGAACATCGATGAAGACTCTTGCGAGTCACACGTTGATAAAAGCGACACCCGTGAGAGGTAAACAGCACCGATGAACCTCACGTTATCGCATCATCGCCGCGCCTATCGACAGCACGCGGCGACCACCTTAATTGATACGGAAAACCGGCAAGAGTTCAACGAGATGTAAAGTTTCTTCGCGGCATCCGAACCTGTAGCCAGTCATCGCGGATGGCAAGCGGAAGTATTGGAGGCCGTCAGCGGTGCGATGAAGACCGTCAGCGGCGTGATGAAGAACCGTCAGCGGAAATATCGGAATCGCTGGGGGTATTCCCATCATCCCACGCCACGCTCGAGGCGATACGTGCCAGAACCTCTGCCGGCGCTTCACCCAGAACCAGGATCTGCATCGGCCGACCTCGATGGATCACGTGGCGAACGGCGGCATACGAGATGCCCAGGCGATGGATTCCCGCCAGAAGCGCGCGCCGATCATTGGCCATGGGTTCGACGAACAGGCTGATGCTGGTCAAGCCATCGCTGTAAAGGCGGTGATCAACCCGTGCACTTTGATCGGGACTCTCGGGGGGAATCGGCTGCGCGGTAAAACCGGCAGGCAGCCATTGCGCATGCCACGGCGAATCCGAAGGCTGAAGGCCAGGTCCGAGACGCAACGTGCCGGAGTAGAGTTTGGATTCCTGCAGATCGGTTATCTGAAAAGTTTCGAGAATCTGACCCTCAATACCGATCATTTCGCGCTTGAGCGGCAGTGCCGTGTCGCGGTCGAGCCACAGACGGTAGCCATAACGTAGCCCGTCCTGCGGTTCGACATCGAGTCGCCATGCTGGGCGCCCGGCGATTCGCTCGAGCGCCATCGGCTGCAGCTCGTAGTGCGCTGCAATCTGGCGAGTGAGCTCACCAGGCGCGACGCCGGACGAAAAACCCAAGGCGCCCTTTCTCGTGCCCTGGCCCACGCCGCCCCGTTTTTTTACGGCGATAGGAGGGCCGTCAAGAAATCTAGCGGACTCGGTCTCGATACCCTCTTCGATGCTATGTGTCAGCGCCAGCGTTCTGACGCCATCGAAGCCGATACGCACGGCACGCGCGCCGAAATTATAGCAGTGGCTGGCCCAGAGGCTGCGCTCAAACAGCGCTGCGGGTTTAATATCGCTGCCGGGATCCGAAGCAAGATCACCGCAATCGAAGGTTTCCGAAGCAGCTAGACCATCGGCGACCGAGGGCGTCGACACTACAGCGGACGCCACGGCTACGGAGAGTACCGCAATCCAAGACGTCCATGGAGAGAACCGAAACATCAACGCGCTTCCGTGGCTCCGGCGCCATCGACCTGAGCGGATAGACCGCCCGGCGTACGCAACAACGGCATCCAGTTATCGCCCGTGCTGTAGGCAGCACCGACCGAATGGCGCTCGAGATAGGACTGCAGTGTCTGCGCCTGCTCTCTATCGACATTGGGAGACTGACGCGTACTCGGTGACAGGAACATCGGTTGCTCGAACTGCTCACCCACAGTCATCACTCCGCTGTTGTTACCGTTACCACCAGGATTGCCGCTACGAAAACGACTACTACCAAAGCTACCATTGCCCAGCTCGTAGGGCAGGCCGCTGGAAATTGGCGCCTGCATGGAGGCCTGCATCGCACCGCTCTGGGCACCATTTCCACTTTCCGCTGCCGCCAGCGAAACTTGTGCGTCTGCTGCCGATGAAGAGGATGTTCCGGCACTGCTAGTAGACGCCACGTCAGCCGTCGTCGTGGTCTCAGCGCCAAATTGGCCGTTGTAGACCTGAACACCTGTGATCACCATCAGCGAAACGGCCGCCGCAACGGCGGCGCCACTCATCATCGAAAATGAATGACGCTTCGTTGACTCTCCGACAGGTTCACGAACGGGCTGCGGTTCATCGGCAATGGCGGCCATCACGTCGCGGGAGATATCAATATCGACGATCACATCACGCTCACGGCGCATCATGCTTCTCGCCAGATGATATCGACGCCAGGTATCGCTCTCTTGAGACGCCGTACCCATTGTCTTGAGAACCCGTCTCAGATCGAATTCATCGGCTTCGTTATCCATCAGTGCGGAAAAAGATTCATCCACCTGTTTCATAATCACACCCTCGCACTCGGCTTTGCGGCTCGTCACGTATTGAATGACGGCAACGTTCAGAGTGACATCCGGAGGCACGTCATCCCGATCTATATCTTTCGAGATGCGCAAGCTCGACCTCTGTGTCACCGGCCCATCGTGACTGAGTGGGCTCAGTCGACGACGCTCTGGCCATCACCTGTCCTTCTAGGACGACAAAAATCGACGACAGTTCATTTTCGATTCATCTTTCGTTGCCTGAGCACCGCCGACTTCTGTCCGACAACCGATGAATCCGCTGAATCCGCTGATCCGAGACCTCCGAATTGCTCGTCCCGATATCGATGAACCGGACCTGGCGCCGCTCAGGTCCCATTGGCCGCATCACCCGTGCCGTGTTCCAGCAGCGGCTCGATATGTTTATCGACGGCTTCCCGAGCCCGAAATATCCTCGATCGCACGGTACCCACCGGACACTCCATAATTGTGGCGATGTCTTCGTAGGAGAGCCCATCGAACTCACGCAGCGTAATCGCGGTACGCAGATCGTCGGGCAGCCTTTCGATCGCCTCGAACACCGCCGCTTCGAGCTGGTCACGGGCAATCGCCGCTTCAGGCGACTCGATATCCGATAGCCGCCCGCTCTGGTCGACGATTTCAGCATCGCTGATGTCGAGATCACTGCCGGGTGGGCGGCGTCCCCGCGATACCAGATAGTTCTTCGCCGTATTGATGGCGATGCGATACATCCAGGTATAGAAGGCACTTTCGGCGCGGAAACTTCCCAAGGCCCGATAGGCCTTGATAAAGGCTTCCTGGGCAACGTCTTGAACTTCGGAATGATCCTGAACATAACGGCTGATCAAGCCGAGAATCTTGTGCTGATATTTTTTGACCAGGAGATCGAAGGCTCGATTATCTCCTTTCTGCGCGCGTTCGACGAGTTGTTGATCGGTCTCTCGGACACCCATTCAACCCCTCCCCGTAAAACTGGACATAGAATGCGACGGGAGCTGAAGTCGAGTGACAGCACGGCAATAGCAATGACAAGTGTGATGACTGGTAAACAATACGCTCATGATCCAACCTGGAGCACTGGAAGCTCACGATTCAATGACAGGCGTGCAACTTATAACAGAAACACTGGATTAGCACGCGAAGCCGGGGCGATGTTGCTGTTCTTACCCATCTCGTCGGGCAAGCATTCCGTGTCGGTTTCTTGAAATCCGCTCGAGTCCCAGGAACAGAATCAAGATCAGAGGAAGAGCAGAAAGTTGATTTTTATACCTCGCAGCCTCCATAGTACGCACTTCACGCGCAGTCACTAATCAGAGTCAACGGGTCCCAGTATGCCGGAACAGCAGGTCAACAATCTCAACGTTCTTTCCCAGGATGTACTGATTACCCCGGAAGCGTTGAAGCAGAACGTCCCGCTCACGGAATCTGCCGAGCGTACGGTCATCGAAGGCCGTCACACCATCCAGCGTATTCTCGATCGTGAGGATCCTCGTCTGCTCGTGGTCATCGGCCCGTGCTCGATCCACGACCCGGACGCGGCGCGCGATTACGCCAGGCGCCTACGCAAGCTGGCCGATGCCGTCAGCGACAGCCTCTATATCGTGATGCGTGTCTACTTCGAGAAACCCCGTACCACGGTCGGCTGGAAAGGCCTGATCAACGACCCCCACCTCAACGACTCGTTCGAGATCGAAGAGGGCCTGCATATTGCTCGCCGGCTACTGGTGGACCTGGCCGAGATCGGGCTGCCGCTGGCCACCGAAGCGCTGGACCCGATCTCGCCGCAATACCTGCAGGACTGCATCAGCTGGTCGGCGGTGGGCGCACGCACGACGGAGTCCCAGACTCACCGCGAGATGGCCTCCGGCCTCTCCGGCCCCGTCGGATTCAAGAACGGCACCGATGGTAGCCTCGATGTGGCGGTCAACGCGCTGCAGTCGGTGGCCAGCCCCCACAATTTCCTGGGTATCGATCAGGCCGGCCAGGTCGCGGTGATCCGGACCCGGGGCAACGCCTATGGACATGTCGTTTTGCGCGGCGGCAACGGCAAGCCCAACTATGACAGCGTCAGCGTGATGCTGGCCGAACAGGGGCTGCATAAGGCTGGGTTGAAGGCTAACCTCATGGTCGACTGCTCTCACGCCAATTCCAACAAGGATCCGGCGCTGCAGTCGTTGGTCATGGAGAACGTGACCCACCAGATTCTCGACGGCAATCGTTCGATCATCGGCCTGATGATCGAGTCGAACATCGGCTGGGGTAGCCAGAAGATCCCCGAGGATCGCAGTCAGCTCCAGTATGGCGTCTCGATCACCGATGCCTGTATTGACTGGCCGACGACCGAACGCACATTGGTCCAGATGGCGGAGCAGCTGAAATCACCGCTCCAGACCCGCCAGCAATCCGAAGACTGATTCACGAACGATCGCCGTCAAAAAGAACAGACCTCAAACAAGACGCCCAGTGCTGTGAACTCAGCACCGGGCGTTTTCATTAGAGAGGGCATAACGCGAAATCGAGATTCAAGGCTTGACTGTCTCTCCTACGTCGACGCCCTCGATCTGGCGCCGAAACGGCGGCAACGCATCCAGCAATGCCTTGCCGTAGCGACGGGTCAATACGCGTCGGTCCAGCAGCGATATTCGCCCGCTATCGTCCTCCTTGCGAATCAATCGCCCGCACGCCTGCACCAGCTTGATCGACGCGTCCGGCACCGAGATCCGCATGAACGGATTGCCGCCCTGGCTTTCGATCCATTCGGCCAGCGTAGCCCCGACGGGATCGTCCGGCACCGAGAACGGCAGCCGGGTAATCACCACATGGGTCAGGTAACGACCGGGCAAGTCGATGCCTTCGGCGAAACTCGCCAGGCCGAAGATCAAGCTCCCGTTGCTGGCATCGACCGCCGTGCGGTGCCGCTCCAGCAGCTCGCGCTTGGGTAATCGATCCTGGGAGAGCAATCGCGATGCCCACGGCTCCGGTAGCGCATCCGCCACGCTGCGCAGCTGTTTGCGCGACGAAAACAGCACCAGCACCGCTTCGTCGTCGGCCAGGCCTTCAATGAACTGCACGATGGAGCGGTCGTGTGCCATCGCATCGCCGGGTTCGACCGCCTCTCGCGGCACGCTGAGCGTGGCCCGCGAATAATCGAACGGACTCGGCAGGCGCTGATAGCGATAGCGATTGGCGAGACCGGCACGCTCCTGCAGGCGTTCGAAGCGATTGAGCGCCGTCAGTGTCGCCGAAGTGACCACCGCCCCGTAGCAGCTTCCCCAAAGATGACGCGCCAACGTCTCCGCCGCCGACACCGGACTGGCGGAAAACGTCAGCTCCGGTTCGCCGCCGAAGCTCTGGAATGTCAACCAACGCGCCTGGGGCGCTTGTCCCGCCGGATCGGGCTTGGCCATGGCCGACCACAGCGCATGGGCCTCGAGCGCGCGCCCATGGAGCAGCGCCGTCAACGGCAACCATGGCTCCGCCTGCTCCCGCGGGAGCCCAGTGGATTTATCCGGGTCGAGGCTTTCGCGCAGGATGTCGCTCATCGTCTCCAGGTCCCGCGAAAGCTCGGCGAACGGAATGACCAACTGCTGGGCGAGATCGACCAGCGGCTCGGGTGCACGGCCGTTGGGGAAGCGGAAATTCTGCGTTTCATCGCCGGCTCCGGCACTCAGCCCGGCGATCTGATGCCCCATGGCATAAGCGTCGCCGAGCCGGGGCTCCAGCGCTGCTATCCGATCCGGAAAGCTCGCCAGTAGCCGTGCCAGCGTGGGCTGAGCGCCCAACGCAGTGTTCAATTCGGTCAGCGACTTCTTCAACGTGCGCAGCCAGCGCAGCGTGGCATTGATGCCGAAGCGATGATAGAAGTGATCCAGTGCCTTGTCTGGCAGGTGGTGTCCTTCGTCGAAGACGTAGATGCAATCCTTGGGTGATGGCAACACCATACCTCCGCCCAGGGCCAGATCCGCCAGTACCAGATCGTGGTTGGCGACGATGATATCGGCCTGCTCGAGATGTCGGCGCGAACGAAAATAGGCACAGGCGCCGAAATGACCGCAGCGGCGATTGGTGCACTGACGATGATCCACCGTCAGCCGACGCCAGTCGCGATCATCGATGGCGACCGGCCAGCTATCACGGTCTCCCTCCCAGTTCCCCGAGGCGTAGGTATCAGCCATCTCCTGAATCAGCTGCGGGAAGTCACCCCCGGCATCCGTGGCGATGGTCTGCTCGAACAGCGACAGCGTCGGGTTGGGTTCGGCGCCTTCCAACGCCTGGTCCAGCTTGGCCACGCAGAGATAGCGGCCACGACCCTTGGCCAGCGCGTATTCGAAATCGAGTCCGCTGTGCGCCTTGAGCATGGGCAGATCCTGATTCAGGACCTGTTCCTGCAGGGCGACGGTCGCAGTGGCGATGACCAACCGCTTGCCGCGCGCCTTGGCCACCGGCAACGCCGACAACAGATAGGCGAGCGTCTTGCCAGTGCCGGTGCCCGCCTCCAGCACACAGACATGCTCGTTGGAGGTTCTCCGACCTTGCTCGTCCTGCTCGATCGACGCCAGCGTGCGCGCGATTTCCGCGATCATCAGGCGCTGTCCGTAGCGCGGGGTGAGTTCCAGCCCCTCGAGCACGCGCCGGTAAGCCTCTTGAATCTGTTGCTTGAGGGGTTCGTCGAGCATGCGCGTTCCGGGGAGGACAATCAGGAAGAGATCGCCCACCAGGGGTGGGCGATGTCAGGGGCAGAGGTCAAACGAGCCTCGCCCGTTGATGGCATCTGCGGTTCAGGGCCGCATCGGCTCAAGGCCTCATCGATTCGGGCGGATGCTCGCAGGGGAGCTTGCCATTGATGTAGTTCTCGATCTCGGGCAACGAGAAAGCGTCTTCCTCACCGACGAAGCTGATCGATACACCCTGTGCGCCGGCCCGGCCGGTACGCCCGATACGATGAACGTAGTCTTCAGGGTCTTCCGGCAGCGTGAAGTTGATGACGTGGCTGACGTCTTCGATGTGAATGCCACGACCAGCGACATCGGTCGCCACCAGCACGTTCACTTCACCTTCACGGAAACGCTCCAGCGTCTTGATACGCTGACTCTGCGGCACGTCACCGGAGAGCATCGCGACATTGATGCCCTGCTCACGCAGCAGCTGATCCAGCTCACGCACCAGATCGCGACGGTTGGCAAACACGATGACCCGCTCCATCGCTTCCTGATTGACCAGATTGAACAACAGCTTACGCTTGTCGCTGTCGCTGACCAGATAAACGCGCTGATCGATATTGGCCGCGTTGTCGGTGGTCACCTCGATCTCGACATGAGCCGGATTCTGGGTCCACTGTTCGGAAAGCGAGAGAATATCCGGCGTGAAGGTCGCCGAGAACAGAAAGGTCTGGCGCTCCACGGGCTTGGGCGTATAGCGGATGATGCGTTTGACGTCGGGAATGAACCCCATCGACAGCATCCGGTCGGCTTCGTCCAGCACCAGCACTTCCACCTGAGACAGATCGATATCCCGTTTCTGCTGAAAATCGAGCAGTCGCCCCGGTGTTGCTACCAGCACGTCCAGATTCTTGCTCAGCTGATCACGCTGCTTCTGGTAGTCCATGCCACCGACGACGCTCGCCACGTTCAGCGACGTGAACCGCGCCAGGGCCTTGGCGTCTTTCTCGATCTGCAAGGCCAGTTCGCGGGTCGGGGCGACGATCAGGGCTCGCGGCGTCCCCGGTTTCTGTCCATCCGGCACTTCCTCTTCGAGGAAATAGGCCAGCATCGAGATCAGAAACGCGGCAGTCTTGCCGGTTCCGGTTTGCGCCTTGCCGACCACGTCGCCGCCGAGCAGCGTGTGCTTCAGCGCCTCGGACTGGATTGGCGTGCAGTACTCGAATCCCTCGGCCTGGATCGCCCGCATCAGCGGCGTCGGCAGGTCGAAGTCATGAAACCGCCAGCGCCCGGCAACGGGCTCGACCTGAAACTGTTTCAGCGACCAGCCGGAAGTGCTGCGCGACGGCGATTTGCGTGGCTTGCGCCGACGCCGCTTGGGTCTACGGTTCTCTGCCGGGGCCTGGGTGTTGTCAGACTCACTCATATAATGACGAATGTCCGATATCGATTGACGGTTTGACTCGCGACGGCTGGCGCCCTGTTCGGCAACGCCGGCATCGGCGCCGCGGGACAGGCATTCACGCCCTCCAGAACGGTACTTCTAGCTAGTACCTCTAGATAGCTAGTACCTCTAGACAGCATCTCGACGCGACGATTGACGACTTCGCAGGGGCTACGCCCAGCGCGAGCCGGAGGCATTATACCAGCCCAGCCCGCTAACGTCGCGAGCCCAGTCGATCAACGTCTTGCCGCCCAGTCGATCAACGTCCTGCCGCCCAGTCGATCAACGTCACGAGGGGCTGGCTGCGGGCGCGGTCGTTAAGCGCTGGCACCTGCATCGCTGGCTGTTAGAATACGCGGTAATGTCTCGACACGGCATTGCCGAGATTTCCGATGGAAATCGTTTGATAGAAACCGCTATAGGTCGCGCGCATGACTCGCAGAAAGAAGACCAGGTCGCTGGCCGACAAGGTGACGATTCGTACCGGCAAGCGCAAGGATTACCGCCGCTGGCGCCACGACAACCCCGATGAGGTGGCGCCGTCGCGTCGCTACGTCGACAAGAAGACCCAGCAGCGAAAACTTCAGGCCGAGCGCAAGCGTCAACGCCAGAGCGCCCCACCGCTGCCGCTGCATTCAGCCAAACTTGACAGCGACGCTTCCAGTGCCGACAGCCACGCCTCGAACAATGAGGATTCCCACTGATGCGCCTGGTTTCCTTCAATATCAACGGTATCCGCGCCCGGCTGCACCAGCTTGCCGCCTTGATCGATACGCATGGACCGGACGTCATCGGCCTGCAGGAAACCAAGGTCCAGGACAGCGAATTTCCCCGCGAGGCGGTGGAGGCAATGGGCTATCACGTTCACTTCCACGGTCAGAAAGGTCATTACGGGGTGGCGATGCTGACCAGGGCGGCCCCGGAATCCGTGCATTACGGATTACCCGATGACGGCGACGACGCGCAGCGCCGGTTGATCGGGGTGACGTTGAAAATGCAAGACGGTGAGCCACTGACGGTCTGGAACGGCTACTTCCCGCAAGGGGAGAACATCGCGCACCCGACCAAATATCCCAACAAGCGGGCGTTCTACGCCGGGCTCAATGCCCTGCTCGAGACGCAGCACGAGCCTGCCGAGCGCGTCGCGATCATGGGCGATTTCAATATTTCGCCGGCGGATATCGACATCGGCATCGGCGAGGACAGCCGCAAACGCTGGCTACGCGAAGGCAAGACCAGCTTCCAGCCCGAGGAGCGGGAATGGCTCGAGCGTCTCAAGGCGTGGGGCCTCGAGGATAGCTATCGATGCTGCCATCCCGACGACAGCGACCATTTCAGCTGGTTCGACTACCGCTCCAAAGGCTTCGATCGCGAACCCAAACGCGGCCTGCGGATCGATTACATCCTGGTCACCGAACCCTTGGCGCGCGCCACTCGGGAAGCCGGTATCGACTACGATCTGCGCGGCATGGAGCGTCCGTCCGATCACGCACCGGTCTGGACCGAGTTCGCACTGGAATGAAAGGAACGCGGGACCGAGGGGAACGATGTGCTGAGCGATGACGTGAGTTTGCTGAATCAAAACGGCGACGCCTGGGAATTCCGGGCGTCGCCGTTTCCGTTCGAGATCCACTCGAGACTGCGCTTTTCCTAACCCAGCGAATCCAGCCATTGCTGCGCCTGCGCCATGCCGGCGGCCTTGGCCTGGCGAAATGCGCTCCTGGCCCCCTCTTCATCGCCAAGCTGTATCGAGGCGATGCCTTGCAGCAGCCAGTCCCGCCCGGACATGTCTTTGCCCGCATCGCGCAGCGCGGAGAACGCATCAAGCGTCGTCTGCCATTCGCCCCAGCCGTAGGCGAGCTCGGCGAGTTGCTGCCAGTCGTCGCCACTACCGCTCTGTTCGGCAAGCTTGCGCCACGCCGTAAGCGCCTGATCGTGATCGCGAGCCGCGGTCCAGGCCTGAGCAGTCAAGCGCAGTGTCGCGGGGCGGGATTCCAGCTGGCCATCATCCAGCCAGCGCTGCAGATACTCGGCGGCTCGTGCCGGCGTTCCCCCGGCGATATGCAATTTGGCCAGCTGCAGCAGATCGTCGCTCGAGGTCAACGCGCCACGGCGCCAGCCGCTTTCCCAGATCGCAGCGGCGCGACCTTCGTCTCCGGCCTGTTGCGCCAGTCCCGCCGCGCGGCGCCAAACGTCTGGCGAACTCGCATCGTCGCCCAGCAACGCTAAAGCATCATCGAATCGTCCCGCCTGCTGATAGACCGTGCTCGCCAATTGCCGCTGGGATTGGCTCCATCCGTCGCTGCCGGATTCGCGCAGGCGATCGAGCGAATTGGCCGCGGCCGACCACGCCTTCAGCGAGACTCTCGCCTGAACCAGCAGCCAACGGGAAGCATCGTCGCCACCACTGCGTTCGACCCACTCCGTCAGTCGATCCGCGCCTCGTTTCGTCTGACCCGCGCTCAAACGTAGCCGCGCTTCCTGGCGCAGCCAGGACAGCTGGCGGGCGTCGGGGACCTCGTCGATGCGTCGCGCCTCGGCCAACTGATCCGCCGCCTGGCTATCGCTGCCCTGCCGGGCATTGGCCGACGCGGCAAGTTGCAGGAACAGCGCCCGGGCCCAGCGGTCGGCAGCGTTCCCTCCTTGCAGCCGCGAGGCCGAGGCCGCGGCACGCGAGGCCACCGTCGCGTCGTCGCCGGCCTCGAGCTGCGACTGTATCGAGTGCAGCGTTCGAATCATGTCCGGGCGCAGCGCCGGCCCTTCCGCCCGGGCCGCAGACATGCCGCCGACAGCGAGCCCGACGAGCAGTGCCAGCGCGACGCCGTGCTTGCCCAGACGACGCACAATCGGAGACGAATACACGGTCAGCCCTCCAACTGGAACTGGATACGCTGCGTGGCGCGCCGAACGTCATCGGCCGGCGGAAACCGCCATTGCGACACGGCCTCCTCGACGGCTCGATCGAAGACGTTGGCGGGATCGGCATCGATCACACGCAGACTATCGGTATCGACCCGCCCGTCGGGCTGGATGATGAAGCTCACCTCGACGTAGCCCTCCATGCCCCGCCGGCGTGCACGCATCGGATAGGACGGGTTGACCCGGCTGGTGGGCTGGAGCTGACCGACATCGCGGGGGGACGCCTGCGTCCCTTTCGGCGGCTGTTGCGGCGCAGGATCGGGCTGAGACGGCCCGGGCTCTGACGTCGGCTGCGGCGACGCTTCCGCCACGGTTTCCTGCGGTTGCGGCTGGGGTTCGGGCTCCGGCGCCGGTTGAGGCTCTGGCTCCGGCCGTGCCTCGCTCAACTCGGGCAACGAGGCATCCAGGCTCACGTCCGGCGTTTCCATTGGCGGCGTCTCGGGCTCCGGAATCTCTACCGGACTTGGCGTATCTGTCGCCGGAACCGGCGCCGCCGCAGGCGGCGGTGGCGGCGCAGGCGGCGGTGGCGGCGCACTGGGCGGCGTCGGCAACGATGGAGAGGTCGGAGATGGCTGCGCCTGCTCCTGCTCCGGCGACTCGACCATCGAGATCGCCGTGGGCGTCACGATCTGGGTGCGATCCGGCTCCGGCGGCGCGACCAGCAGCGCCAGCAGGTAGAACACCAGCAGCGTCAGCAGCGCGCCACCGACGAGACCAGCCACTTTGCCCATCAGCCGGCATCCCGATTGGCGGCAACGGCCACGTTGTCGACGCCGGCCTGGTGAATGCGATCCATGACCTGAATCAGCAGGCCGGTGGTCGAATTCTTGTCCGCCTGGACCACGACGCTGCCGTCACCGGATACCAGCTGGGCGACTCGCGCACCGACACGATGGGCATCCACCGCCTCGCCATCGACCCATACCGCACCCTCGCCGGTAATCGCGACCAGCACCTGGGTATCCTGACGTGCCGTCGCCTCGCTCGACTCGGGGCGCTCGATCTCGACGCCGCTCTCCTTGATGAAGCTGGTGGTGACGATGAAAAAGATCAGCATGATGAAGACGACATCCAGCATCGGCGTCAGATCGATGCCGGTCGAGTCGTCACTGGCGTCCCGCAGTCGGCGTCTACGCATGAGAGTCCTCCACGGCGCGGGCCATACGGTCATGCAACCGCTGGTCCTCGCGCCGAATGATCTGTTCCAGACGCGTGACGAAAAGCAGACCCACAACGGCGACGGCCATCCCGCACAGGGTGGGCAGCGTGGCCTGGGCGACGCCATCGGCCATGGCTCGGGCCTGGCTGCTTTCGGTCAGTGCCAGGCTGTCGAAAACCTGAATCATCCCGGTCACCGTTCCCAGCAAGCCCAGTAGCGGACAGATCGCGATCAACAATTTAAGCCATGGCAGCGGCAGGCGTAGCCGCGCGATCAGTTCACGCGTCCAGACTTCGCGCAGCGTCAGCGCGCTCCAGCTCGAGTGATCACGGCGCCGGATCCAGGCCTCGATCAGCACCCGGCGCGCGCGCCGATGGGTGAACCGCCAGTAGAACAGCCGTTCCAGCGAAATCGCAAACAGCGCCATCGCCACCAGCATGATCAGGACCAGCACCTCGCCGCCAGCACTGATCAGCCAGCGAATCGGCTCAAGCGTGGGCACCATGACGGCGCTCCTCGGCATCGGCGGCAGCAGCGGTCTCGGCCTCGAGATGCTCGGCGAGCACGGCGCTGGCACGGCCTTCCAGCAGGCCGATCAAACGCCGGCTGCGACTGCTCAGGGCGGTATTGACGAACAGCAGCGGCACGGCCGTGATCAGACCCAGCACGGTCGTTACCAGCGCCTGACTGATCCCGCCCGCCATCAACTGCGGGTCACCGGTGCCGAACACGGTGATCGACTGGAAAGTGACGATCATCCCGGTCACGGTACCCAGCAGCCCGAGCAGCGGCGCCACCGCGGCGATCAGCTTGACGATCGGCTGACCGCGCTCCAGCCGCGGCTGTTCTGCCAGCAGGGCTTCGTCGAGCCGCGCCTCCAGCGCTTCCGGGGCATGATCGCGCCCCAGTGCAGCGAAGCGCCCGAGCACACGTCCCAGCGGATTGTCGTCGCGCAGCGTGTCCGGCGACTGCATCTGCCGGCGCATTCGGCCACTGACGATCACGAGGTAGAAATACTGCGCCAGCGCTATCAGCAGGCCGACGATCCCCAGCGCGACGATCACATAGCCGACATAGCCGCCCTGCTGGAAGCGCTGCCACAGACTGGGCCGTCGAGACAGCGCCTCCAGAACGTCGCCGTCGGTGGGATCGACCACGATCTGGTTGCCATCACCCCGCTGAAAGGCCTGCAACGCCTGTCGGGCATCGCCGGGCGTCACCGGATACACCGCCAGCCTTCCATCATCGCCGACCCGGTGCAGCAGATCGCCGTTGCTGAACGCGATGGTGTCACCCAACCGCACGACTTCCCGCTCGGCGACGTCGCCGTCCTTGCCCGCTACCGGCGCCTGAAAGCGCACGCCGCGGCCGCTTTCCGCGACCAAAGCAGCCAGATCCTGACGTACCCGATCGAACGTCTGACGATCGATCAGCCCATGATCATCCAGCCGCGGCGGCAACTGAGCGTCACCGCCCACGGTCAGCCAGCTCTCGCCAAACGCATCTCGCAACTCGCTGGCCTGCTGCTTGATAATGCCGGAAATCTCGCCGATATCGCCGGCCTGATCCGATCGCTGCTGCTGGAGCTCCCCCAGCTGCTGTTGCTGCGCGGACTGACGATCGTCCAGCTGTTGCCGTCGAGCCTGCGCCTGCTGTAACCGCTGCTCGGCATCGGAAACGGCCTGCTGCAATGCCTGGCGATCATCCAGCAACGTCTTGAGCCGCTGGCTGTCGCGCTGTTCGGCGGCCTGACTATCGGCGCGGAATGATTCGAGCACCTGCTGCATCGACGGCGCAGCAGCTCGCGTGGCGTCGCTTCCTGCGCCGGACTGGGCGTCGGAATGAGCTCCGGACTGAGCAACGGCAACGCCCGGCGCGAGCGTTGCTACTGCAAGAGGCAACGCCAACCACCATGCCTGACGCCTCATGATCGATCCTCCGCCGATGACTGCGCCGAGTCCGAAGCGCCATCTTCGACAACCAGAGACGCGGGCAGGTGCAGCAGCGCCGGCGCGCCCTGATCCTGAGCGATGTGGATACCGCGGCGAACCTCGTCGACCTGATCGCCATCCAATGCTTCCCACTCGCCGTTGGCGACGCTCCAGACACCGCCTGCCTGATCGTCCGGGGTGACGTAGTACCAGCCCGTGCGGCCCACGCGCAGATAGTCGACTTCCCGCGCCATTTGGCTACCCTGGCTCGCCGCTTCGGATTGCGCGCCGTCGAGCGGACCGCTCCACTGATCCATCTCCCGGCCGTAGTCGAGCTCGGTGCGCCATACGGCAAAAATTCGCTGCAGCTTGTCCGCCTGAGAAGCTTCGTTGCTGGTCAGCATCTGTTCCAGATCGTCGACGCGTGCCAGACGCTCGTCACGCAGGAACGGCATGTCCGCCTCGATCATCGCGCGCAGCTGCTCGACCATCTGGCGCAGTTCGCCCGGCAACGCTTCACGCGTCACCGATATCTGTGCCAGCGACTTTTTCTCGGCAGCGATCCGCCTGGCCTGGTTGTCGACGATCGGCGCCAATTCGGCGTTGTAACTTTCCAGGCGGTCGGCCTGCTGGTTGGCCTGACGCAGACGCTCCAACGCCTCGCGCGTGGCGTCGTCGGCGTTATCAATACGGGTCTGAAGCTCTGCCTGGGTCTGCTGAGCCTGAATGCTGGCCTGACTGAGCGAGTCCTGGGCCGATGCCGGACCGGCAACGGCCAGACTCATGGCGGCGAGACAGGACGCCAGCAGGCACCTCTTGCCTCGCTTGCGCGAGAAATCATGCACCACGCTATCTCCTTGCGTATGAGCAGTCACCAGCCGGTGACGAGCATCGCCGAGTTGACGATGTCACGCCGCTGAATTCGATGCGTCACGCTAATACAAACAAGAACAATTATCAATCCGCATGCCATCGCGCCGCTTTCCCGACGTTGACGCTACTCCCGCTACTGTTTTCGCTGCCGCACATCTCGTCGAATCGGCGCCCCACACCAAAAAACAACGCCACAAAAAAACCGGCGCCCTCGGGCACCGGTTGGGTCGAACGCCACTCGCGGGCGCGAGTCGTCTAGAGCTTCTGTTCCAGCTCGGGCAGAATCTCGAACAGATCGCCCACCAGGCCATAATCGGCAACCTGGAAGATCGGTGCGTCGTCGTCCTTGTTGATCGCCACGATCACCTTGGAGTCCTTCATCCCCGCCAGGTGCTGAATCGCGCCGCTGATGCCCACGGCAATGTAGAGATCGGGGGCGACGATCTTGCCGGTCTGGCCGACCTGCATGTCGTTGGGTACGAAGCCGGCATCGACCGCCGCCCGCGAAGCGCCAACGGCAGCGCCCAACTTGTCGGCGATTCCATCAAGCAGTTTGAAGTTATCGCCGTTGCCCATGCCACGACCGCCGGAAATCACGATTCGGGCCCCGCCCAACTCCGGACGTTCACTCTGGGCAAGCTCTTCACCGATGAAGCGCGAAAGATCGCTGTCGGCAATGAAGTCGAGCGCTTCGATGGCTGCCGCGCCGCCCTCGCTCACCGCGTCGAATGCCGTGGTACGCACGGTGATCACCTTGAGCGGATCGCTGGACTGCACGGTGGCGATGGCGTTACCGGCGTAGATCGGACGCTTGAAGGTATCGGCGCTCTCGACACTCACGATCTCCGAAATCTGGGAGACATCCTTGAGCGCAGCCACTCGCGGCAGCACGTTCTTGCCATCGGTCGAGGCCGCGGCGAGCACGTGGCTGTATTCATCGGCCAGCTCGACCAGCAGCGCCGCCAGAGGCTCGGCCAGCTGGTGGGCATAGACTGCGTTTTCGGCCACCCGTACGCGAGCGACACCGTCAAGCCTGGCAGCGGCTTCCGCGACGCCGCCAACGTTTTCACCCGCGACCAGAAGATCGATGTCGCCACCGATGGCTCGCGCGGCACCAACGACATGCGCGGTGCTGGCGGCCAGTTGACCGTTGTGGTGTTCGGCCAGAACCAGAATGCTCATGCGATCAGCTCCTATCAAAGCACCTTGGCTTCGTTCTTGAGTTTGTCGATCAGCTCATCCACGGAGCCTACCTTGATGCCGCCCTTGCGCTCGGCCGGCGTCTCGACCTTGAGCAGCTCGAGTCCGCTGGATACGGCCACGCCAAGCGCTTCCGGCGTTCTGGTGTCCAGCGGCTTCTTCTTGGCCTTCATGATGTCCGGAAGCTTGGCATAGCGCGGCTCGTTCAGACGCAGATCGGTGGTCACCACGGCGGGCAGCTTGAGCGCGACGGTCTGCAGCCCCCCATCGATCTCGCGAGTGACGCGAACCTCACCCGCTTCGACGCCCTCGCCGAAGGCGACTTCGGAGGCAAAGGTACCCTGCCCCATGCCGGTCAGCGCGGCCAGCATCTGGCCGGTCTGGTTGTTGTCGGTATCGATCGCCTGCTTGCCCAGAATGACCAGGTCGGGCTTCTCTTCGTCGACCACGCCCTTGAGCAGCTTGGCCACCGTCAACGACTCGACACGCTCGTCGGTCTCGACATGAATGGCACGATCGGCACCCAGTGCCAGCGCCGTGCGCAGCTGCTCCTGGGTGGCCTTGGGGCCTACCGTGACAGCAACGATCTCCGTGGCGACGCCTTTTTCCTTCAGACGAACGGCCTCTTCCACCGCGATTTCGCAGAACGGATTCATGGCCATCTTGACGTTGGTCAGATCGACGTCGGAGTGATCCGGCTTGACCCGGATCTTGACGTTGTAATCGATGACGCGTTTGACCGCGACGAGTACTTTCATGAATGGCCTCGCATGGTTGTCCTCGCAGGCTATTGACAGACCGATCCGCAGACGCTGGTGGGGGTCAACACGAGACCCGCTTTCGCTCCAGCATGGTTCAGCGCCAGCGGCATCGACGGGCGAAAAATGCGATGATAGCGCATCAAAGGTGTACTGCCGATGACTAACGTCAGGCTATAACAATCGGTGGCAGTCGCCGTCGACGAACAGAGCGGGCGTGAACGGCTACCGTATATCCACCAACGCTCAGCCAGCCAGCCAGCAAGCAAGCAAGGAGATCAGGTTTGGAACGTGAAGCCATGGATTTCGACGTCGTGATCGTGGGTGCAGGTCCCAGTGGTCTGTCGGCGGCGTGTCGTTTGATGCAACAGGCCAATGAGGCAGGAAGAGAACTTTCGGTCTGCGTGGTCGAGAAGGGTTCGGAAGTGGGCGCCCATATCCTCTCCGGCGCCGTGTTCGAGCCACGCGCCCTGACGGAGCTGTTCCCGGATTGGGCCGAACGAGGTGCGCCACTGAATACGCCGGTGCTGCGCGATGAGCTCTACCTGCTCAAGGACGCCGCCAAGGCGCAGAAACTGCCCAATGCGCTGGTGCCCAAATCGATGCATAACACCGGCCACGCCGGCTCGAACGGTGCTATCGGCTCGAACGATACCAGCGGCTCGAATTACGTCATCAGTGCCGGCAACCTGTGCCGCTGGCTGGGCGAGCAGGCCGAAGCGCTGGGCGTCGAGATCTTCCCCGGCTTTGCCGCGCAGCAAGCGATCGTCGATGATGCGGGTATCGTCCGTGGCATTATCACCGGTGACATGGGCGTCGCCGCCGACGGCAGCGAAACCGCCAATTACATGCCGGGCATGGAACTGCGCGCCAAGTACACGCTGTTCTGCGAAGGGGCGCGTGGCCATATCGGCAAGCAGTTGATCTCGCGCTTCGATCTCGATGCGGGCCGTGACCCCCAGCACTACGCCATCGGTTTCAAGGAGCTATGGGACGTACCCGCCGAGCAGCACGAGCCGGGGCTGGTACTGCACGGTTCCGGTTGGCCGCTGGATGACAAGGACCATGGCGGCGGTAGCCACGGCGGCTGGTTTCTCTACCACGGCGATGACCAGCAGGTAATGGTGGGGCTGATCGTCGATCTGGCCTATCGCAATCCGTATCTGTCGCCGTTCGACGAATTCCAGCGCATGAAGCACCATCCGCTGCTGAAGCGTCATCTCGAAGGCGGGAAACGCGTGGCCTACGGCGCTCGCGCGATCACCAAGGGCGGCGCCAACTGCCTGCCCAAAATGACGATGCCCGGCGCCCTGCTGCTGGGCTGCGACGCTGGCACGCTCAATTTCGCCAAGATCAAGGGGATTCATACCGCGATGAAGTCAGGCCTGATCGCGGCCGAGACAGTATTCACGGCAATCGCCGCTGATGATGAGGGAGGCAAGGAACTCAGCGAGTTCACCCACGCCTGGGAGTCGAGCTGGGCGTGGCAGGAACTACAAGCCAGCCGCAGCTTCGGCCCGGCCATTCACAAATTCGGCACGGTGGGCGGCGGTGCTTTCAACTTCGTCGATCAGTGGCTCGGCGGCAAGCTTCCGCTGCAACGCGATACCACGCCGGATCATCAGCTGAAGAAGGCGGCAGAGTCAGCGCCAATCGATTATCCCAAGCCCGATGGCAAGCTGTCGTTCGACAAGCCGTCGTCGGTCTTTCTGTCGAATACCAACCACGACGAGAACCAGCCCTGCCACCTGAAGCTGAGCGATCCGGACATTCCGATTGCCAGGAATCTGCCGGAATATGCCGAACCCGCTCAGCGTTACTGCCCGGTCGGCGTCTACGAAGTGGTCGAGGAAGCGGGCGAGCCGCAGTTCCGGATCAACTTCCAGAACTGCATTCACTGCAAGACCTGCGACATCAAGGACCCGTCCCAGAACATTACCTGGGTCGCCCCCGAAGGCGGCGGCGGGCCCAACTATCCCAATATGTAGCGTCCGCTTTCGGTGTCACCGGCGGTGTCAGGCATCGCCGGTCGCGATCGGCCGCGACGGGTCGCGAATCCACTCGCTCCAGGAACCGGCATACAGCCGCGGTAGCGGCAAACCCGCAACGACGTAGGCCAACACGTCATGACATGCCGAGATGCCGGAGCCGCAGTACACGGTGACCCGCTCCGCAGTCGGCAATTCCTCCGCCAGCTTTTCCGGCGATTTGAAACGGCCATCTGCCTCCAGGTTCGCATGACTGGGGCGACAGACAGCGCCGGGGATATGCCCTGCAACGGAATCGATGGGTTCCTCTTCTCCGCGAAAGCGCGCTTGCCCCCGGGCGTCCAGCAGTTGCCCACCCTCTTGCAATAGACGTTCAACCGGGACCCTCACAGTGTCGTCAAAGGCGGGCTGCCATTCGCTAGCGGATATTGCCCCTGGCTCACCAGATACCAGATCGCCTCCCATTTCCTGCCAAGCTGATAACCCTCCATCAAGTACCCGCACATCAGGATGACCTGCCCAACAGGCTAGCATCCACCAGGCCCGGGCGGCCGCCAGTTGCCCACCTCTATCGTCATAGACCACGACGGGTCGCCGAGGTTGGATACCGAAACGCTGAATCGTGGCCGTGAAAGCTTCCCGCGTCGGTAGTGGATGGCGACCGCCTTCACCAGGCGGCGTCGAGAGATCCCGATCCATATCCAGGTGATAGCTTTCGGGAATATGCGCCTGCTGCCAGATCTGCCGGCCTGCGTCGACATTTTCCAAGCGAGCTCGGCAATCCAGAACCAGCGGCGGCCGTTCACCGGCGAGGCTATCGCGCAGCGCTTCTGGCGTGACAAGAACGGATGTAGTCATGGTTTATCTCCCCTTTCCGGACAGTCTGGTCACGGGCGCTCGCGCTGCGATCAATCGGCGGCGACCGGCAGATTCGAAACGCACATCGATCACCGGGTTGGCGGCATTGCCCTCAACCACTAGCACTTCGCCTTTGCCGAAGCTTGCGTGTTGCAAACGATCTCCGACCTGCCAAGTGGCGGCGGGATCGGCCCCTGAAGCAGCACCCGTGCCGGGCTCGACAGTCGTCGGCGGTTCCCGGGTCTCGAGTGTCAATCGCTGACCGCCGCGTTCCAGGCCGATGCGTGCCAGATAAGTACCGATCATCTCCGGCTCGCGCACCGCGACGGCAGTTTCAGCACCGCTCTGGATCGCCCGGTCGATTCGGGAGCAATCTTCCAACGCGGTCTCGTCGAGGAAGCGACTCGGCCGGTGATCGCCGCCATCATGAACCAGCAGCAAGTGCTCCCGCGCTCGGGTGATGGCGACGTAATAGAGCCGACGCTCCTCTTCCAGCCGCTCCGGCGAAAGCGGGTTGTCGCGGCTGAAATGGGGGAAATCCTCTTCATTGAGCCCCCATACCGCGACCAGCGGCCATTCCAGACCCTTGGCGCCGTGAACGGTACTGATCAGCACGCCGTCCGGCCGGTTTTCCACCGGATTGCGCAGCAGCTCGATGAACGCATCAGGGTCGTTGGCCAGCTCGCCGGCCTGTTCGATCAACACGTCGAGCAGACGCACGTCATCGTCGCCCTTCTCCCGCCGTGCGGCCGAGCGACGCAGTATCTTTTCCGCGTCGATGGCATCGACGACATGTTCGAGCAGCTTGGCCGGCGGCCAGACAGCCATTTTGGGTAGCTCGCAGAGCAGCTGCCAGCGCCGCTTGAGATGGCGATGTTGGCCCGGCTTGAGTCCGGCCAGCACCGAGGCGTCGCGAGCCGGCCATTGCTGAGTCCGGACCAGTTCATCGACCAGACGACGCACGCGATCCTGGGCGACGAAGGTGGTGGGCTGAGAAAACAGCAGGACCAGATGGGCCGGGTCGTACAGACGCCGGGGATCACGCGCCAGCTGGAGATAACCCGCCAACGCTTGCACTAATGGCAGCCGGAACACGAAGCGCTCTTCCTGAGCGAGACGGAAAGGAATGCCGGCCCGCAGCAGCTGAAGCTGCACCGAGACCGACAGCGACCAGCTGCGCACCAGCACACAGGCTTCGTCGCTGCGTCGGCCTTCGGCGTGCCAGCGCTGCAGCGCTTCCAGCAATGTGGCTGCCCCTGCCCCCGTCTGCAGCCGGGTCAGCGGATTACCAGGGGCCGCCAGACAGAGCTGATCCCAGCGCTGGCGATTGCCGCGAATGGCATGATTGGCGGCCAGCGCCAGGGCATGACCGTGGCGAAACGTATACGAGAGCGGGTACTCGCTGGCCCGACCGAACAGACCATCGAAGCGCGCCAGCATCGCGTCGGGCCGCGCTCCGCGCCACTCGTAGATGCACTGGTTGGCATCGCCGACCGCCATCACCTGGGCCTGATCCGCGGCGAGCAGCTTGAGCAGCCGCAGCTGGGCTTCGTTGATATCCTGATATTCATCGACGATGACGTGACCCAGAAAGCCCTCGACCCGACGCCGTGCGTCGGCGTGGCGTTCGAGACACTGCAGCGGCCGGTAGAGCAGATCGGCGTAGGTCATCGACGCGGAGGACTCAAGCAGCGACTCGACCACGTCGAAGGCATCGATGAAGTGGCGCTCGCTGCCGGAGTAGCCGAGCTTTTCGAACAGCTCGGCGGGCGTGGCGACTTCGGCCTTGACCAGATCGCAGAATTGGCCGAAAGCCTCCAGCCGATCCGCATCCAGCGCCGCCTCGCGGGTTTCGCTGTCGCTCGATTCCAGGCTCTGCATCACCGCCTGACGTAGCAACCGCTCTCGCTGCCAGTCCGCCTGCAGCAGTTGGCGCGCCGGTAGATAGCCCCAGCGCGTCAGGCTCTGGGTCAACCGATGGCCGATCGAGTGAAACGTACGCACTTCCGGCAACACGACGCCCGAGGGCGCCTCCCGCGCCAGCTTGGCCCGAAAGTCGTCGCGCGCCGCGCGGTTGAACATCAATACCAGGATTCGGCGCGGATTTTCGCCGCCGGCGAGCAGATGAAGCACCCGCCTGACCAGGGTCGTGGTCTTGCCGGCCCCGGCGACAGCCGCCACGCGGGCATGCCCCTCGAGGTGGCCGACCACGGCGCGCTGCTCGGCGGTCAACCCGGCGCCGAGTGTGTCATCGGGAGTGTCTACGCTTATCGAATCGTTCATGTCTTCTCGCTGTCGACGCGACCGAGACAATGCCAGACGCCGCCGCTCCACAGTCCGATCTCGTCTCTGTCACGCTCGGCGATCTCGACCCAGCGATAGAACAGGTTTCGGTGCAAACGGGCCTGTAGGCCGTGACGAATGGGCAGCGCGGGCAAAGACTCGCCGCTTGGCGTTATCGACAACGACAGTCGATGAGAGCGATCCAGCAACACACGATCACCACAAGCGGTTGTCGCCCACCAGTCGGCTCCCACCGGGTCGGCGTCCGTCACTACCAGCGGAAGATCCTCGACACGGATGCGCAGTTTTTCCCCCGGCGTCACCAGAAAATAGTCACCGTCGGCTTCTCGTCGGAGCACTCGACTCAGCAAATTGACCAGCGCCGGTCGCCGGATCGGCGTGCCCTCGTGAATCCAGTCACCGTTGACCATGATCACCAGATCCATGTCGCCGCACGAAGGCGGATCCCACTGCTCGAGCGGCGGCAGGGTCTGTCCATCGAACTGCTGAAACAGCGAATCGAGTTTCATCGTGGCCCCCGGATCATGTCGTCTTCACATGAATGAAACTTCGTTACCCGAACTCGTTACCCGAACGGATTGTCACCCTGAGCGTCAGGCGCGCTGGCGGGGAATAGCCGATAGAAGTTGGCGCGGGTCTGCATCGCCACTTCGTCGACGGTAATGCCGCGCTCGCGCGCGATGCACTCGGCGACTTCGACCACCCACTGCGGCTCGTTGGGACGGCCGCGATAGGGAACCGGCGCCAGAAACGGGCTATCGGTCTCGATCAACAGGCGATCCAGCGGCACCTGACGGGCAACGTCGCGCAGCGCCTCGGCACTGGCGAACGTCACGATCCCCGACAGCGAGATATAAAAGCCTGATCTCACCGCCTCCCGCGCCATGTCGAGATCCTCGGTAAAACAGTGAAGCACGCCACCCACTTTCGGATCGACGTGTTCGCGGATCAGTGCCAGCGTCTCGTCGCGGGCCTCGCGGGTATGAATGACCACCGGCAGCTCGAGCTGACGCGCAGCCTCGAGGTGGGCAACGAATCGTCGACGTTGAACGTCCCGCGGCACGCTGTCGTAATGGAAATCCAGGCCGGTCTCGCCGATGGCTACTGCGCCGTAACGGTCCGCGCAGTCCTGAATCGCCTCGCTGTCGGGCTCCGCTGCACCGGATTCTACAGTCACCTCATGCAGCGGATGCAAGCCGACGCTGATATCGACATCATCGTGGCGTCGCGCGATCTCGGCCAGGTTCGGGGCACCTTCCAGCGAGGTCGAAATCGCCAGAAAACGATGGACACCGCGGGCCCGGGCGGCCTCCAACGCCAGATCGAGGTCGCCGTCGTAGGGCGTCAGGTCGAGGCGATCGAGATGACAATGGGAATCGACGAACATATACATTTCCATAATGGGATGAAGCGTGGAATGAAATGCGGGAAAACGGTAGCCCCAGGCAAATGCCGTGCGCTTGGGAGCGTCGGCACCGGTTTCAGGGCCGAGTGGCAGTCAAAGCGTATAACTGGCGGCACCACCGCTGGCGTATGAAGAACGCAGCCGGGCTTCGATACGCTCGCGCAGCGCGTGATCAGCGGCACCGAAATGGACGCCGATGCCCGCGAGCCGATGGTTGGCACCGGCCGGGGTCAGCCATACAACTTGTCCTTCGACGGAAGAGTGTTTGCTTTCCTCAGGCAGCGTTACCCACAGATGGACTGACTGACCTATCCGATAATCGAGCTCGGTCGGCACAAACAACCCACCGTGTTCCAGCCATGACATATAGGCGCTACGCAGCGTTTCATCATCGCGAATCGTCAACGACAGCGCTTTCTGAGCATTCATCGGATCCACCTTCTGCATTATCGCTACATCATGATCGGGTGCCGCCGCAGTAAAGCGATCTTCTCGCCTCATGGCTCTGAATCAAGGGCTTTAATACAAGGGCTCTAATGCAAGACTCTGGCTCAGGACCTCAGCAGCGCCGACCAGCGAACCAGCCAGGCTTCAAGCACCAATTGTGGATTCGGATTACCACCGGCTGCGACCAAGCGGCGTTGTTCGCGAGCGTAATCGAGTAACCGAAACCAGTCGCGAACCCGGCCATTCTTGACCGCTTGACGATACAAGGGCAGCAGGTCGCTATTGCGCACTAGCTGCGGATCACCCGACAAACCGAGCCGGATGAGATCCTCGAGCCAGCCAATGCCGTACCATAATATGCGATCGAGTGCCTGTGCATCGAGCCCCGCCGCTTCGCCGACAGGTTCCCCACCGCGCACCAGGGCGTCAAAAAGTTCGCGCAGATCCTGGCGCAGCTGGCGAGCATCAGCGCCAGCCAGTTCCTCCGCCAGCAGCGGCAAACCGCCGGCGACACGCAACCAGAAGCGCGCCTCATCGCTATCCCCCAGACGTTCACGCAACCAGGGTTCGGCGGCCTCAACCGGAGGCGCCACCAGATTCCAGTGCTGGCAGCGCGAGCGAATGGTCGCCAGCAACCGCGAGGGAGTATCGGACACCAGAATGAACAGGGTCTGCTCACCCGGCTCCTCGAGGCTTTTCAGCAGCGCATTCGAGGCGGCAACGTTCATTGCCTCGGCCGGTTCGATCCGGATAACACGATAGCCTCCCTGCTGGGCCGTCTGGGAGACGAAGCCATTGACCTGACGAATCGCGTCGACACGTATCTGGCGGGATTTTTCCACCAGCCCCACGCTGAGTAGATCGGGATGATAACCCGCTCCCAGCATTCGGCAGCCATGGCACTCGCCACAGGCAACGTTGCCCGGCGCTCGGCACAGCGTCCGTGCAATCAACGCCTCGACCAGCGGCTGTTTACCGATGCCAGGCGGCCCCGAAAGCAGCAAAGCATGCGGCAGACGACCGCTATCCTGAAGCTCGATCAGTTTTTGCCAGCGATCGTGCTGCCAGGGCAGTGGCGTCATAGCCATGCGGCCAGCCTCTGATCGAGACACTGCGCGATAGCGTGCTGAACCCTCTCCAGCGAGGGGGACGCATCGATGACCGCGAAACGCGTGTTGGCGCTGGCTCGGGCCAGATAAGTGGCCCGTACGGCCTCGAAGAACGTATTTCGCTCGCGCTCGAAGCGGTCGAGCTGGGCTCCTCGCCGCGCCACACGCTGGGCGGCGACATCCAACGGGACGTCGAGCAGTAGCGTGAGGTCGGGCTGCAATCCGTTCTGGACCAAGGCTTCCAACGTACCAATCCGCTCAAGATCCAATCCGCGTCCGCCACCCTGGTAGGCAAAGGTGGCATCGGTGAAGCGATCACAAACGACCCAGGCGCCGCGTTCGAGGGCCGGGCGGATGCGCTCGGCGAGGTGCTGGGCGCGGGCCGCAAACACCAGCAGCAACTCCGCATCGTCGCTCCAAGACTCCTCTCGCGTGGGATCCAGCAGCAGCTCGCGGATCGCCTCTGCACCGGGCGTTCCTCCAGGCTCGCGGGTGCGCATCACCTCGATCCCTCGGGCAGCCAGCCAGTCACAGACGAAAGCGACGTTGGTTGTCTTGCCCACGCCTTCGCCGCCTTCCAGCGTGATGAAGCGGCCGTTCCGCTGTTCGATATCGCCTGCACTCATGCGCTGTCGTCTCGTCGCTGTGGTCGGTGTCGCGGGTCTAAGCCCTGCAATTTCAATCGCGATTCAGAATGTAGCGGCGGACCGCCGCATTGTGTTGCTGCAGCGTCGCCGAAAACTGGTGCGAGCCATCGCCTTTCGCCACGAAGTAGAGCGCATCGCCCTCTGCCGGATGAACGGCGGCCTTCAACGAGCCCAATCCCGGCATCGCGATCGGCGTCGGGGGAAGGCCGTCGATGACGTAGGTATTGTAGGCGTTCCGACGTTGAAGATCGGCACGCGTGATGTTGCCGATGTAGCTGTCGCCCATACCGTAGATGACGGTCGGGTCGGTCTGCAGCCGCATGCCTTTCTGCAGGCGCCGCACGAACACCCCGGCGATCTCGCTGCGCTCCTCGGGTACGCCGGTTTCCCGTTCGATCAGCGAGGCGAGGATCAGTGCCTGATAGGGTGAGTCGATGGGCAAACCCTCGTCGCGCTCGTCCCAGACGCGGGTCAGCGTCTGCTGCATACGATCGTAGGCGCGGCGAAGAATCTCGATATCCGTCACACCCTTGTCATAGCGATAGGTGTCGGGAAAGAACTGGCCTTCGGGATAGGTCTTTTCATGTCCCAGCGCCGCCATCACTTCGCTGTCACTCATGTCCCGGGTACGATGACCGAGCTTGGGCGCCTGATCCAGCAGCTTGCGCATCTGTTTGAAGGTCCAGCCTTCCGGGATCGTCAGCCGATAGGTCACGACCTGATCGCTCGATAGACGCGCGATGAGCTGACGACCGTTCATCCCCGGCTCGAGTTCGAATTCGCCGGCGCGCAGCCCTTGAGTCGCCTGGGGCGCAACGCGCGCGAGCAGCTGATAGGGCCACGCTGCATCGATGATCCCGCGGCTCTCGAGGTCGTGCACGACCTGAGTGTAGGCGGCGCCGCGCTGCACCTCGTAGACCGTCGGTCGGTCGATCGCGATCGGCGCATCGAGCTGCTTCTGCCAATAGTGAAACCCGCCAAAGACCACAATCGTCGCCACCACCAGCAGCACGATCAGAATTTTGAGGACTCGCATGTTGTTCCTTAATCGCCGAGAGCCGCGCGGGGGCGGCTCCCGGACATGATACGGGCGTCAATCGCCGAGGTTCAGCGGATAACCCAACAGCCGATGTGCAGCGTGTCGGAAAGTATCGTTCGATTCGAGCGGCCATTGTTTGAGACAGACCCCGGCGGCATCATCGAGCCGGCGAATGGGCCACACGCCCTGAACGCTGTTGATCAGCCAGGCGGCATCCGCCGCGAGCAAGGTGTCGAGTCCAACGCGTACCCAGTCGAACTCGACGATCTCATCCAGCGCGCTCAACAGAGTGCCGCTGACACCGCAACGATCGAGCAACGGTGTCTCGAGCCGCCCCTCTCGACGCCAGACCAGATTCATCGCAGTGGCTTCGACCAGGTGACCCTGGCTGTCGCAAAGCAGACCTTCGGCGATCGAGTCGTGCTGACACTCCTGGCGCGCCAGCACGTTTTCCAGTCTGGCTAGATGCTTGATTCCCGCCAGACGCGGCTGAATGCCCAGGCGAAGCTCGCAGCATCGCACCGCGACACCTTCGAGCCAGCGCCCGGGCGACGGCTCGAAGGGCGAGTCCGTCCAGCGCCAACGCAGGTCGGGAGCTTCGGGCGGACGATAACCCCGCCCGCCACTGCCCCGCGTCAGCATTAGCTTGAGAACCCGAAGACCCGGCCCGCACTGAGCCGGTAATGCATGGAACGCTTCGAAATCCGGCCAAGGCAAGGCCAGTCGATCAATTCCCATTTCGAGCCGCGCCATGTGGTGATCCCATAGCAAAGGCTGTCCATCTCGCACCAGCACGGTCTCGAACAGGCCGTCGCCGTAGGCCAGGCCGCGGTCGTCGATCGGTAGTGCCGCGTCGCGCATCGCTGACTAGACCTGGGTAAAGATCAGTGAACCGTTGGTACCGCCGAACCCGAAGGAGTTCGACAGCGTCGTGCGAATTGGCATATCGCGCGCGGTGTTGGGCACATAGTCCAGCACGCAGTTCTCATCCGGATTGTCGAGATTGGTGGTCGGTGGCGCCACCTGATCGCGAATCGCCAGCACGCAGAAGATCGCCTCGACGGCACCGGCAGCCCCCAGCAGGTGCCCGACCATCGATTTGGTGGAACTGACCGCCACCTGGCGAGCGCGATCCCCCATGACTCGCTCGACCGCACGACTTTCCGCGACGTCACCCGCCGAGGTGGAGGTGCCATGCGCATTGATGTAATCGATCTCGGAGGGATCGATCCCGGCATCACGAATGGCGTTGGTCATCGCCGCCGCCGCGCCGTTGCCATCTTCCGGCGGCGAGGTCATGTGAAAAGCGTCATCGCTCATGCCAAAGCCGGTCAGCTCCGCATGAATGGTCGCTCCACGCCGCTTGGCATGTTCGTACTCCTCGAGCACCATCACTCCGGCACCGTCGGACAACACGAAACCGTCTCGATCGCGATCCCATGGGCGACTCGCGGCCTGCGGATCGTCGTTGCGGGTGGAAAGCGCCCTGGCGGCGGAGAACCCGCCAAGCCCCAACGGCGTGGTTGCCATTTCGGCCCCGCCGCAGAACATCACGTCAGCATCGCCGTAGGCAATCGTACGGGCGCTGTAGCCGATATTGTGCGTGCCAGTGGTACAGGCGGTGGTAATCGCGATGTTGGGGCCCTTGAAACCATGCTGAATGGCCAGGCTGCCGGAGATCATGTTGATGATCGAGCCCGGTACGAAGAACGGCGAGATTCGACGCGCGCCGCCCTTGCGAAGAGAATCATGGTTACGCTCGATCATCGGAAGACCGCCAATGCCCGAGCCGATGGCAACCCCGATACGATGGGCATTGGCCTCGGTACATTCGATTCCGGAATGGTGCAATGCCTGCGTTGCCGCGGCCATCCCATACTGAATGAACAGGTCCATCTTGCGAGCATCCTTGGGGTTGAGATACTCGCCGATATCGAAACCCTTGACCGCGCCACCGAACCGCGTACTGAAACCGGTCGTATCGAAATGCTCGATCGACGTGATGCCACTCTTGCCTGAGAGGACGCTTTTCCAGCTCTCCTCGACCGTGTTGCCGACTGGCGTTACCAGCCCCATCCCGGTCACCACCACTCTTCTACGCGGCATCGAATCTCCTCCGAACTTCCTGATGGCCACTGCGGCGCGACTCATGAGGGACGATGCCGTGCCTGCCATCGCCAATCAAATCGCCGTCTTCACCTCGGCCCGATTGGCGCAAATTATACCTGAACAACCCGCGAGATGGGCGTCGCACCCACGCTCGATCGCTCAGTTACATGACATCGTCACCCGCAATGGCCTACCAGAATGCAGAAAGCCGCTCTCTATGAGAGCGGCTTTCTGAACATCGACGCTTTAAGCTAGTCTGGGCTCTCCGCCTTGACGGAGAACGTCAGGCTTACTGGTGAGCGACGATGTAGTCGATCGCTTCCTGAACGGTAGTGATCTTTTCAGCTTCTTCGTCGGGAATTTCAGTATCGAATTCCTCTTCGAGCGCCATCACCAGTTCGACGGTATCCAGCGAATCCGCGCCGAGGTCTTCGGTGAAGGAGGAGGAATTCTGAATGTCCTCTTCCTTGACGTTCAGGCGTTCGGCAACAACCTTCTTCACGCGCTCTTCGATGGTGCTCATTGTGTCGTTACTCCTAGTGGTACGAATCCGCCAGCTAAAAAGCTGCGGGTAGTTTATAGACCGCTCCCGGACGACGCAACCCGCGTCACGAGAGGATTACCGCATGTTCATTCCACCATTAACCTGCAGCGTTTCTCCGGTAATATAACCGGCTGCATCGCTGGCGAGAAATGCAATGGCGGCAGCGATTTCTTCCGGCTGACCCAGTCGCGCCAACGGAATCTGCTCCAGAAGCGCTTCACGCTGCGCCTCCGGTAGAGACTGCGTCATATCCGTATCGATGAAGCCCGGCGCCACGGCATTGACCGTGATCGCGCGCGAAGAGACTTCTCGCGCCAAGGCCCGGGTAAACCCTTCCATGCCCGCTTTGGCAGCTGCATAGTTGACCTGCCCCGGGTTCCCCATCATCGCGACGACAGAGCTGACGTTGACGATACGGCCGAAGCGCGCTCGCGTCATCCCTTTAAGGCTCGCCTTGGAGACACGATAGACCGACTTGAGATTGGTATCGAGTACCGCATCCCACTCGTCTTCCTTCATTCGCATCAGCAGATTGTCACGCGTGATGCCCGCATTGTTGACCAGGATGGTCGGCGCGCCGAAGGTCTCGGTGATCCGCTTGAATACTGCATCGATGCTGCTCTGATCGGTCACGTCCAGGGCCAGCCCCAATCCTTCGATGCCTTCGGCCTTGAGATCGTCGTCGATTCTGGCAGCGCCGGCTTCACTGGTTGCCGTCGCGATCACAATACGCCCCTGACGACCCAGTTCGCGCGCCACCGCGCGACCGATACCACGGCTCGCCCCCGTGACCAGCGTGACTTTACGTTCGGTCATGATGTCATCCTTTAAGGCTCTTGTACGTCCAGCGCGTCACGCGCCAACTCGAGCGCCGAGGCCAGGGTATCGGGATCGTTGACCGCGAGCCCCCTCGCCTGACGCTGAATGCGCTTGTTCAATCCGGTCAACACCTTGCCCGGTCCGCATTCGATAAATACCGTACCGCCATCCTCGAATATCGCATTGACACAGTCAGTCCAGCGTACTGGCCGGTAGAGCTGTTCGACCAGACGCTGCCGGAGCAATGCGGTCGTTTCCGGAATCTGGGCATTGACGTTTTGATAGACAGCATAGCGTGGCAGCTTGAATTCCAGCGCGGCCATGGCAGTGCCGACTCGATCGGCGGCGGGCTGCATCAACGCGCAGTGAGACGGCACCGAAACCGGCAGCGGCAGGGCACGCTTGGCGCCTGCCTCCTGGCACAGCACGATCGCACGATCGACAGCGGCCCGGTTGCCGGCAATCACCACCTGACCAGGGGAGTTGTAATTGACCGCGGAAACCACCTCCGACTGAGCAGCATCACGGCACGCCACCTCCACCGTCGCGTCGTCCAGGCCCAGAATCGCCGCCATCGCCCCCACGCCAGCCGGTACCGCTTGCTGCATCGCCTCTCCACGCAGACGCACCAGCCGAACACCTTCGGCAAAGCCCAGCGCGCCGGAGCAGACCATCGCGCTGTACTCACCCAGACTGTGCCCCGCCATCATACCGGGGCGCGGCCCTTCAAGCTCCTGCCAGACACGCCAAACTGCCACGCTGGCAGTCAGCAGCGCGGGTTGCGTGCAAGCCGTCGAGTTGAGTTGATCTTCGGGGCCTTCCTGAACGATATCCCAGAGATCGTAATCCAGCGCTTCCGATGCCTCATCGAAAGTCGTGCGTACGACGCTGTAACGTTCGGCCAGTTCACGCAGCATGCCTATCTGCTGCGAACCCTGGCCTGGAAAGATCAAAGCCAGTGATTGCGTCATCGCGCTCACCCTTGAAATGATGGACCGTCGGATCTCGTCGTATCGCGAGACCCACTATCCACTCGACCGTTCGCAACGGTCGACGAGATAGCAGGCGTCAGCGCTTCCTGAGACCATGCAGCGCGAAAACGCTCCGGAAGTCCGACTTCAACCTCCCGCACTGCCCGGTCGATGGCAAAGGCAAAAGCCTGCGCGCCGGCGTTACCATGGCTTTTGATCACGATACGATTGAGCCCGAGTAGACTCGCGCCATTGTGACGCACCGGATCCAGCTGAGCCTTGAAACGCATCAGTGCCGGTCGCGCCAGCAACGTCACCAGGCGCGTCGACCAGTGGGAATCGAAGGTTTCCTGCAATCGCTTGAGCAGCATCTGAGCTACCCCCTCGCTTGCCTTGAGCACGGCATTGCCGACAAAACCGTCACACACGACGACATCGGCCTGTCCGGAGAAGATCGCGTCACCCTCGACATAGCCAACGTACTCGAAGCCGCTGTCACCGCGAACTCTTAGTAACGCATCCGCCTCGCGTACGCGAGCGACGCCCTTGTTCGCCTCGACACCCACATTGAGCAGCGCCACTCGCGGCACAGCCACGCCGTCGACCACCCGGGCCATCAATGCACCCATATAGGCGAAATCGACCAGATGCCGAGCATGCACGTCGACGCTGGCACCCAGATCCAGAAGATAGCAGCGCCCACCCGTAAGGGTTGGCACTGCCGTACTGATCGCCGGCCGCGAGATTCCCGGAACACTACCCAACTCGCGCCGTGCCAAGGCGACCAGCGCTCCGGTATTACCGCAGGTGATGCCGGCGACAGCCCGCTGCTCACGAACCGCTTCCAGCATGCCGTACAAACTGGTTGCCGACGGATCGTCGAAGACCTCCATCGGTGGCGCCGACTGCAACACCACGCGCGGGGCGTCGACGACCGTGATGCGCCTGGCACTGGCAGCATCTAGCGGCGTCCGGGCCAACGACGCCACTAGAGCCTCGAGCTCTTCCCGAGGCCCGAAGACCAAAGGCTCGAGCTCCGAATGGTGCGCCAATGCCAATAGCACCCCACCAACAGTCGCGCGGGGACCGAAGTCCCCGCCCATGGCATCAATAGCGATGCGCATTGCCTGACGAAACGCCTAAGGTCTCGTTAAACCTCGACGACCTTGCGGCCACGGTAATAACCATCCGGCGCCACGTGGTGACGAAGATGTGTAGTACCGGTTTCCGGATCCTGGGACAGAGCCGGTGAGGTCAAGGCATCGTGAGCGCGACGCATACCGCGCTTGGAACGGGTCTTACGATTTTTTTGAACAGCCATGATATGACTCCAACGTCAATGTCTTTCAGGTTCATGTTTTCCCTTCAACGACTTGAGGACGTCAAAAGGATTGTCAGGACGGGTCGCTTTTTCGATTGCAGCGTCACCGCTGCTCATCTGATCACGAGAAATCGCGCAATCTGCTTCATCGTGATAGACCACTTGAGGCAGGCTGAGAATCAACTCGTCCTCCACTGCCCCCAGCAGGTCCAGCTGTTCGTTATTGACCAGCACCGGCTCGTAGTCACTGGGCACTTCCGCTGCCAAGGCGTCATCACTGACAACGGCGAGCTTGAAGTGACTCACCACGGACACCGGCATGGGCTGCAGGCAGCGCCGGCAAGGCACCATGAGATCCGCTTCCAGCTTCCCATCGATGAGATGACGGCGCTGGCTATCGACGTCGAACTGCAACTTGACGATCGCACTACCCTGCTGCTGGCCAATCTCATCTTTCAAGCGCGTCAGTTTCTCGAGGTCAACGAGACCCTCGATAGTTTCTTGATTTGCCGCTGCCCG
>Ga0207878_100193_pt1 | contig 44571 bp, 34 predicted proteins | sample LinPmetageLP41_FD_184053 | JGI IMG/M metagenome (GOLD analysis project Ga0207878, IMG submission 184053) | Marine viral communities from the Pacific Ocean - LP-41 (SPAdes) | ecosystem: Environmental > Aquatic > Marine > Oceanic | place: Pacific Ocean | collected 2010-08-27 | reverse complement strand
AGCTCGGCCTGCTCGACTCCAAGCAGGAATCCCTGACCCTTCAGGTCAAGCAGGCAAGCCGCGCCTACGACCTGGGCGTCGGCAACCGTATCGACCTGCTCGAGTCACAGTCGCGGCTCGATCAGGCGGTCGCCGACACCGTGAGCGCCCAGAACGAACTCGACAACGCGCTGAGCCTGCTGGAGCGTCTGACCGGCAAGCTGCCCCGGTTCAGCGGCGCCACGCTCGGCGATCTCGGTCAACTGACGTTGCCGGGCGGTTGGGGCGATGCCGACCCTTGGCTAGAGCGCACCATCAACAACGTCGAAGTCGCCCTGGGCAAGCAGCAGATGAAGGTTGCCGACGCGGAAACCGGCGTGCGTCGCGCTGGGCGTTATCCCGAGCTCGACCTGAGTCTGGGCTACTCTGATCGCAGCTCCAACGACCCTTTCCGTGAGAGCAAGGACGCCTCCGCCAGCCTGAGCCTCAACGTGCCCATCTACCAGGGCGGCTATACCAGTGCCAGCGTCAAGCAGGGCGAACTGACCCAGCAGGCCGCGCAGGCGGATTACACCAATGCTCTCAACCTGGCACGCCAGGAAGTTCGCCAGCGCTTGCGCGGCCTGAGCGGAGACGAGCGTCAGATCGAAGCCCTCAAACGCTCCATCGAATCCAGCAACCTGTTCCTGCAGGCGGCCGAGAAGGGCGAACAGTTGGGACTGCGCGATCTGGTAGACGTGCTCGACGCGCGCGCCGATCTGTATGACCTGCGTATCCAGTTCGTCGACGTGGTGCGCCAGTACCTGCTCGACCGGCTCAACCTGAAAGCGGCTGTCGGTGAACTGGGGACGCAGGATCTTGTCGATACCATGGCGCTATTGTCGCGCGTCACCGGCTGAACCGGCATGTCATCGCGAACGAGCAATGAAATATTGCGTCTGGTCATGCGCGGCTTTGATGCCGGACTGGCCATGATCGTCGGTACCTTCTATTTATGGTGCCTGCCCAAGCTCGACTACGTTAATGGTATTGAATACCCGCTGCTGATTATTACCGGCTCCTTGCTCTTGCCAGCAGTTGGCGAAATGCTCGGCCTCTATCAAGCGTGGCGTGGTCGAAGCATATTCAGCATGTTCGGCACCTATATAGTCAGTTGGGCATTGACGGTGCTGCTGATCAGTGCCTTCCTGGTCATTACTCAAAGTGGCTATATCTACTCACGGCTCTGGATGGGTCTATCCTGCCTGAGTGTATTGATCATCGGATTGTTGGCGCGCGGATTGCTGTATGGTTACTTGCGACGCTTGCGAGCCAGCGGACGTAATCTCAAGTCGGTGCTTTTTATCGGTCGGGCCGAAAATGCTGCTCACGTGCGCCAGCGGCTGGCGGAAATTCCCTATGCAGGCTATCGCATCGACCGGATGATCGTGCACGAGGATGAGGCGCAAGTTCTCGAGCAGGTTCGTCTGTTAGTGAATGATTCGGTTTTCAGCCGCTCGTTCGATGAAATATGGCTGAGTTATTCCTTGAATCATGGCAATACGGTCAAGGCGTTGGCCGACCAACTGATCGCCGTGCCGGTCAATGTGCGCTACTTTCCCGACCTGTCGGACGTGCGACTTCTCAATCATCGCACGACCCAGGTCGCAGACATGTTTTCCATCGACCTGAACTACAGCCCGCTACGCGGCCCGGCACGAATTGCCAAGGCGGTAGAGGATGGGGTGCTGGGCACGCTATTATTCGTGCTTTTTCTACCGGTCATGCTGCTGATATCAGTAATCGTCTGGGCCACAATGGGGCGGCCGATACTCTTCAAGCAGTACCGCCATGGTCTGGACGGCAAGCGGTTTAGAATCTACAAGTTCCGCACCATGCACAAACATGAGCCGGGCCGCAGCACTCGTCAGGCCCGGCATCAGGACGGTCGGGTCACCCGGCTTGGTCATTGGTTAAGGCGAACCAGTCTTGACGAGCTCCCGCAGTTCTATAACGTATTGCAGGGTCGCATGTCCCTGGTCGGGCCCAGGCCTCACGCGATGGACCACAATGCTTTGTACAAAGATATGATCGATGCTTATATGCAGCGTCATCGCGTCCGGCCGGGGATTACCGGCTGGGCCCAAGTCCATGGTCTGCGTGGTATCACCGAAGAAGTCAGTGATATGGAAAAACGTATCGAGTATGACCTGTATTACATCAATAACTGGTCGTTGGGATTCGATCTCAAGATACTGTTGCTGACCGTTACGCGGGGGTTTGTCAACGACAAACCCTAATTTCAGGAGTTTTCATGATCATACCCGTCATTCTGTCTGGCGGCGCCGGCTCGCGTTTGTGGCCGGTCTCTCGCGAGCATTACCCCAAGCAATTCCTCAAGCTGAACTCAGAGACCCACAGCTTGCTGCAGGAAACTGTATTGCGTCTGCAGGGTCTCACGAACTGTCGGGAACCATTGGTTGTCTGCAATGAGCAGCACCGCTTTCTCGTCGCAGAGCAGCTCAACAGCCTGGGCATTTCACCTGCGCGCATCTTGCTTGAAAAAGAGGGTCGCAATACGGCGCCAGCGCTGGCTCTAGCTGCCATGGCGGCACTCGAGCTCGAAGACGACCCACAGCTACTGGTATTGCCGGCCGACCATGTCATCGAACAGACGGAAGCCTTCCTGGCCGCTGTCTCGAATGGCGTTTCCATGGTGGAAAATGGCAGCCTCGTGACTTTCGGGATCCAGCCGGTGAACGCTAATACCGGTTATGGCTACATTCGCAAGGGCGAGCAGCAGGGCGAAGGCTTCAGCGTCTCCGCTTTCGTCGAGAAGCCGGATGCAGAGCGCGCCCAGCAATACCTGGATAGTGGCGATTATTTGTGGAACAGCGGCATTTTTCTGTTCCGAGCGCGGCAATACCTGGCCGAACTCGCCGAACACGCTGCGGATATACTGCAAGCCTGTGAAGCCGCCTATTACAACCGCCGCGAGGATCTCGACTTCCTGCGTGTCGATAGCGCCGCCTTTGCCGAATGCCGTAGCGACTCCATCGACTACGCGGTCATGGAGCTTACTCGGCACGCGGCCGTCATTCCCATGGATCCGGGCTGGAACGATATCGGCGCCTGGGACTCGCTTTATGACCTCAAGGCGCGACATGCCGGCGCCGAGGGCAATGCGATTCAGGGAGACGTATTATTGTATGCCTCGCATGACAATTTCGTGCGCAGTGAATCGCGGCTGGTTGCCGCCGTCGGCGTGAGCAATCTAATCATCGTCGAGACCGATGATGCCGTCCTGGTAGCCGATCGGGCTCATGCCCAGGACACTAAGCAGATCGTCAACGTGCTCAAGTCGCGCAAGCGTAGCGAATGCCATAGTCACCAGAGCGTCTATCGGCCTTGGGGTCACTACCGGACCCTGGTGATCAGCGAGGGGTTTCAGGTGAAGGAAATAGTCGTCAATCCGGGCCAGACGCTATCGTTGCAAATGCACCATCACCGTGCCGAACATTGGGTCGTCGTCCAGGGTACGGCCCGTGTTACTCAGGGCGAAGGCGATAGTGATAAGCTGAAGGACTTTCTACTTTCCGAGGATGAATCGACCTATATCTCGCTAGGCACCGTGCATCGGCTGGAAAACCCCGGCAAGATCCCGCTACGTTTGATAGAAGTGCAAACAGGCAGCTACCTGGGAGAAGACGACATCGTGCGTTTCGATGATGTATACGGCCGTATCGAGCCCCAAACTGTCGAAACCGATGCATGACGTGTCGATAGACCCTGGAGAAGGTGACGAAACGACGACAGTGAATGCACTCGAGTCCTTGCGCCAATCGACGGCATCGATGCGTGTGGCGATCGTTCACGATTGGCTGGTCGCGCGCGGCGGTGCCGAAAAGGTGCTCGATGCGCTTCTCGACGCCTTTCCTCAGGCCGAGATATTCACCATCGTCGATTTCATGCCGGAATCGATACGGGAACGGATCGGGCGTCATCGCGTTCATTCCAGTCTGGTTCAGCGTCTGCCGCTGGCACGGCGCCATTACCGGCGCTATCTGCCGTTGATGCCTTACGCCATTGAGCAGCTCGATCTGCGTGATTTCGATCTGGTCATCTCGTCCAGCCACGCGGTGGCCAAGGGCGTCATGACGCATTCCGGACAGGTGCACGTCTGCTATTGTCATACGCCGATGCGCTACGTATGGGAGATGAAAGAGGCTTACCTGGCCAGTGCGGGCGTCAAATTTCCACCATTTAATTGGCTGATGCGTTATACCTTGCATCGCTTGCGCCAGTGGGACTACATCACCGCCGGACAGGTCGACCTGTTCATTGCCAATTCGCATAACGTCGAGCGGCGCATCGCCAAGTATTACCGACGCTCGTCAGCCGTCATCCCTCCACCGGTCGACCTGGATGCCTTCCAGTTCAACCCAGGCCCACGGGAAGGCTATTACCTGACCGTATCGCGAATGGTCCCCTACAAGCGTGTCGACCTGATCATCGAAGCCTTCCGTGAAACGCCGCAGAGACGGTTGGTCGTGATCGGCGACGGCCCCGAGCGAATGCGGCTGGAGCAGTTGGCACAAGGGGCCGAGAATATCGAAATTCTGGGTTACGTCCCCATCGCCGACCTGCAGCAGCGGCTGTCTCGAGCGCGTGCGTTCGTCTTCGCCGCCGATGAGGATTTCGGTATCGCGCCGCTCGAAGCGCAGGCGTGTGGCACGCCGGTCATCGCGTATGGCAGTGGTGGGGCGCGGGAAACTGTCCGGGGAGAAGAGAGCGATTCCCATGCAACGGGCTGCTTCTTCGAGGCGCAGACGGTTCCCTGTCTGCTGGCCGCCCTCGAGCGTTTCGAAGCGCGCACCTTCGACGCTGCAGACTGCCTGACGCAGGCACACCAGTTCCGACACGAGGCATTCTTCGAACATCTCCATCAGCAGTTGGCTGGCTGCATGCCGGCACTTGCATCAACCACTGGGTAGCCCATGCAAGTCATCGTCAATCTTCAGCCATTGCTGAGCCCCCTGACGGGTATCGGCCACTACACGCGGGAACTCACCCGCGAACTGGTCAATCGACAGTCTTCGCAAGGCGGCGTTTCCTCTCTGCTTGGCTTGGCCGGATTGCGGCTGAACACTGTCACGGCCGATCACCCGTTGCTGGTGGGTAGCGATGCCTCGCAGGGCGCCGATGAAACGGCCACTGCCCAGGCCGCTGCCACAACCCATGCCGCCCGCGCCGGTGCCTGGCGATTCGCCAGACGTCATCTGCGCAATCCGGTGGCCCGGTTCGCCTATCGTCAAGCGTTTGCGCAGCGCCTGCGTCTGCATGCCGTGGGCAACCATGAGATAAATGACACGCTCTACTGGGAGCCGAACTTCATTCGCTTGCCCTGGTCCGGGCGCAGCGTCGTGACGATCCACGACCTGTCGCATTGTCGCTTTCCCGAGTACCACCCCAGGGAGCGGGTAGCCTTTTTCAATCGCTACCTGGCGCAGAGCATCGCCCAGGCAACGCGTATCAACGTGGTCTCGCAGTTCACCGCCAACGAAGTGACCGAGCTGTTCGATGTCGCACCCGAGCGGATCGATCTCGTGCCGCCCGGCGTGGCCGCGCGGTTTTTCGAGGTCGATCCGGTCCAGCGAGAGCGCGTTCGCGAGCTTCATGCACTGCCGGCCCGCTATTGCCTGAGCGTCGGCACGCTCGAACCGCGTAAGAACCTGAAGACATTGCTGCGTGCCTTTCTCAGCCTGCCCCTCGAGCGGCAGCGCGACTGCCCATTGCTGGTCGTCGGCATCACCGGCTGGGGCGACGAATCATTGCCCGAAGGCGCCGCGCAAGCACTAGAGGAAGGGCGGATACGCCGGCTCGGTTACGTCAGTGACCGGGATCTGCCGGCGCTTTACGCTAACGCCACGCTCTTCGCCTACGTCTCGCGCTACGAAGGCTTCGGCATGCCGGTGATCGAAGCCATGGCTGCCGGCGTCCCGGTGCTCACGGCGAACCAGACCGCGACGTGCGAGGTGGCCGGCGAAGCGGCGCTCACGGTAGGCCCGGACGATATCGAGGCTATCCGCGGCGCCTTGATCCGCCTTCAGGACGATATCGCGCTGTCCGGACAGCTGCGCGAGGCAGGGCGACAACGCGCCCGATTCTATACCTGGCGCAAATCAGCCGATGCCCTGGAAGCCTCGTTCCTGCAAGCCATGCGTTAGCCAGTCATGCGTTAACAAGCCACCCTTTAATTAGCGATACGTTTCCATGCGACAACACCTTCGCGCCATGCGCGCCAGCCTGCCGGTCATTCTGCACCTGACCCGGCAAGATCTCGTCGAGCGCCACTCCGGTTCACTGCTCGGCGCCACCTGGACCTTCATCGCGCCGCTGGTCAACATTCTGGTCTTCGTGCTGGTTTTCTCGCGGATCATGGGCGCCAAGCTGGAAGGGTTCGGCGCAGACATCGACCAATACTCCTACAGCATCTACCTGATCTGCGGCGTGCTCGCCTGGACCGCCTTCGCCAACAGCCTTGGCCGCATCACCAACCTCTACAAGGACCAGAGCCATCTGGTTACCAAGGTCAACGTATCGCTGCTGGCGCTGCCGCTGTCGGTACTGCTCGCCGAAACCATCGTCTACCTCATCAGCATGGGATTCTTCATCGGCTTCCTGCTGTTGATCGACTTCCCGCTATCCGCCTACTGGATCGGGGTGCCGATCGTGTATGGCCTGCAGTGCCTGAGCGTCTACGCCGTTGGCCTGAGCCTGGCGATCATGGCCGTCTACCTCAAGGACATCAAAGAGGTCGTCGCCGTGGTACTTCAGGTCTGGTTCTGGGTCACCCCGATCGTCTACGTTACCCAGATCCTGCCCCCCTGGGTGCTGGGTTGGATGCGGCTCAACCCGTTCTTCACGCTGGTCAGCGCCTACCGTGACCTGATCATGTACCAACGCTTGCCCGAGTTGTTGCCACTCGGCATCTTTATCGCCGTCACCGTGCTGATACTGTGCCTGTCTTTATGGTTGCTGGGTCGGACCGAACGCGACCTTCGCGACTGCCTCTAGCTTCGTCTGAAAATTAGGCGAGCGATGCTCAGACAAGGCAAAATCAGCGAGAAAGAGGAGTTTACATGGGGTAAATGAGCATTTTGAGCTGATTTTTTAACGCCGTATGAGTGAGCGCAGACATTTTTCAGGCTAAGCGTAGGGAGAGAGTCATGATCGACATCCAGGCACTCAACAAGACCTTCAAGCTCTTTCACCGCCCGCTCGACCGCCTTTTCGAAGCGGTGACTGGCAAGTGCCGGCATACCAGCTATCATGCCCTGCAGGACATCAGCTTCCAGGTCGCGCCCGGCGAAGTCCTCGGCGTGCTGGGGCGTAACGGTGCCGGTAAATCGACGCTGCTCAAGCTGCTCACCGGCGTGCTGCTGCCGGACAGCGGCACGATCCATATCGACGGCCGAGTCACCGGCCTGCTCGAGCTCGGCACCGGCTTCAATCCGGAGCTCACCGGCCTGCAGAACATTACCGCCAACGGCCTGATGCTGGGCATGAGTCACGAAGAGATCGACGCCAAGCGCGACACCATCGTCGAATTCTCCGAACTCGGCGGCTACATCGACGAACCGCTACGCACCTACTCGTCCGGCATGTCGATGCGCCTGGCGTTCTCGATCGCCATTCATGCCGACCCGCGCTGCTTCCTGGTCGACGAGGCGCTCTCCGTGGGCGATGGCTACTTTCAGCAGAAATGCATGAAGCGCATCCGTGAATTCAAGGAAAGCGGCGGCTCGATCCTGTTCGTCTCGCACGACCTCAACGCCGTCAAGATGCTCTGCGACCGTGCCCTGGTCATCGAAGGCGGGCAACTGGCCTACAACGGCAACGCCGACGATGCCGTCAATCTCTACAATCGCATCATGGCGCGTCAGGCCGAAGAAGAAGAGGGGCGCCACCAGCAGCGAAACGATCGTTCCTACGGCAGCGGCGAGATCAGCGTGATCGACGGATCGCTGTGGGGCGAAAACAGCCTCAGCACGACGCTGGCCAGTGGCGAGCGCCTCGAACTGGACCTCACGCTGGAAGCCCGCGAGGCGGTCGAAGACGTCACCCTCGGCATGTTGATCCGTGACCGCTTCGGCCAGGACATCTTCGGCGTCAATACCTTTCAGCTGGGCCAGACGGTCAGCCTCCAGGCGGGCGAGCGCCAGCAGGCCCGGCTGAAACTCGGCGCCAACATCGCCCCCGGCAAGTACACGGTGACCTTGGCGCTGCACAGTCGCGAGCATCATCTCGACGACTGCTACTGGTGGTGCGATAGTTACCTGCAATTCGAAGTGGCCGGCTTCAAGCAGCATCTCTTTTCCGGTATCTGCCGCCTCCCCACTGATATCCAGATGACCCCGGTCGCCGCCGCTCCGCAGGCAGGCCAGCCGACCGAACGCCAGGAAAGCCAGTCATGACCCAGACTTTCGATTCCATCGACAGCCTGATCGGCCGTCTCAAAGCCGTGGCCCGCCAGATCGAGGCCGACGAAACCACCACCGAACCGCCCCCGTTCGCCTACCGCGAGCGCTTCGGAGAACTGCTCGACGACACCGTTGACCCGTTGCGCGTCAGCGACTCGTACCGCCCGCGCCTGGAAGAACTCGTTGCCGCCCGTTACGGCGACGAAGTCTTCCTGCAGCGCGTCTATCGCACCCTGATGGGCCGCGATGCCGATCACGACGGGCTCAGCCATTATCTCGGCGTATTGCCGCATGCCGGAAGACTCTATGTGCTGGCCGAGCTGCTGTGTGCCGACGAGGCCCGCGATTATCTGTCTCGCCATGGCGTGACCGTGGCGCGGCGTGGTGTGCTCACGTTGCCGTTCCGACTGGTCGGGCGCCTCGGGCAGTTGGGCCGAGTGCTGCGGCCGCCGATGCGCCTCGCCTATCGGCTGGCCTCAGTCGCTCTGCGTCCGCGCATGCGCCTGTTGGAACGCATCGCCTCGCTCGAGGATCGCGCCGAACGCCGCGATGCCCTGGTGCGCGACGTATTGATCGAACTGGACGGTGAGCTACAGCGCCAGCAGCACGCTGGCAGTGCGCTCGACGAACGCAGCGCCCGGCACGACCGTCAGATCGACGAGATCGAACGCCACCAGCCGGCGCTATGGAGCGCCTTGCAGCAGCACCGGCGCGCCGTGGAGCGGCTTGTCGAGCCCCCCGCGCCAGCGCCCATGGCGCAAGCGGGCAAACTGCTCGACCAGGACCTGATGGACGCCTACTACCTCGCCTTCGAAGATGCCTGTCGCGGTAGCGAAGCGGCGATCTACGCCCACCTGCGGCAGTACCAGCCGCAATGGGAACAGGCGCTGGAAGCCGGCAACCGCGCGCTGGATCTGGGTTGCGGGCGCGGCGAATGGCTCCAGCTGCTCGCCGAGCAGGGTTTCACCCCGCACGGTGTCGATCTCAACATCGCCATGATCGACCACTGCCGCGACGCCGGTTTCGAGGTCGAGCACGGCGACGTCATCCAGGCGTTGCAGAAGCAGGGCGAAGACAGCCATGCGCTGATCAGCGCCTTCCATCTCGCCGAGCATCTGCCGTTCGATGTGCTCTACGCCATGATCGACGAGGCCCAGCGCGTGCTCGCCCCCGGCGGGGTGCTGATCGTCGAGACGCCCAACCCCGAAAACCTGCTGGTGGGCAGCCACACCTTCTATCACGACCCCACGCACCTCAACCCGCTGACGCCCACGGCGATGAGCTTCCTGCTGCGCTACCTGGGCTTTGCCGATGTCGAGGTGCGCCGCTTCAACCCCTACCCGGAAGAAGCCAAGGTGCCCGGCGACGACCCGCTCACCGAACGCGTCAACGGCCATCTCTGCGGCCCGCAGGACTTCGCCGTCGTGGGCCGCAAGGCCGCACCGGCCGATACCCGAAGGCTCGAAGCGGCCAGTGGTGTCGGCGACACACGCGCCATCGACCCAGGGTCCGTCGACACGCCGGCCGGGGAGACGCAACCGTGAGAGTGCTGGTTACCGCCAATCTCGTTCCGTTCATGCGCGGCGGCGCCGACTACCACATCGAAGGCGTGACCCGCGCACTGCACCAGCACGGTCACGAGGTCGAGCTGCTCAGGCTGCCGTTCCGCTTCCAGCCTGAATCCGATATCCGCAACGCCATGGATTACGCCGAGACGCTGGATTTCACCGCCCCCAATGGCGTCGCCATCGACAAGGTGATCAGCCTGCAGTTTCCCGGCTACGGCGTGCAGCACCCGGATCATGTCGTCTGGGTGATGCACCAGCACCGCGCTGTCTATGAGCTCTGGGAAGACGAGCAGGCCAGCGCCGCTCAGCGCGAGCTGCGCGACGCCATTCACGCCTACGACAACCGTCATCTGGCCCGCGCCAGCCGGTTGTTCGCCAACTCGCGGCGGGTCGCCGAGCGTCTGGCGCACTACAACGACCTTGCCGCCACGCCGCTGTACCATCCGCCGTTCGATGCCGAGCGCTTCTACTGCGATGAAGACTGGGGCTACGTGTTCTGCCCCAGCCGTCTCGAAAGCCTCAAGCGCCAGGACCTGCTGATCGAAGCCGCACGCCATCTCAAGACCCCGGCACGCATTCTCATCGCCGGGGACGGCGGCCAGCGCGGACGCTACCAGCAACTGATCGAACGTTACCGCCTGCAGGACCGCGTGCGCCTCACCGGGCGCTTCAGCGAAGCCGAAAAGCGCGCCTGGTACGCCCACGCGCTGGCGGTCTTCTTCGGCCCGCGAGACGAGGATTACGGCTACATCACCCTCGAGGCGATGCTCTCCGGCAAGCCGGTGATCACCTGCGAAGACAGCGGCGGCCCGCGTGAATTCGTCGAACACGACGAAACCGGCTGGGTATTGCCGGCCGAACCCGAAGCGATCGCCGCCGCCATCGACGAAGCCTGGGCCAACCGCGCCCGCAGCGCCGAAATGGGCCGCGCCGGCCAGGCCGCCTATTACCGCGCCGGCATCGGCTGGCCGCAGGTCGTCGCCACGCTGCTCGGGGAGGGCACATGAAGATCGCCCTCGTCGCGCCCAGTGGCGTGCCGTTTACCGTCGGCGGGGCCGAAAAGCTCTGGTGGGGCTTGCAGCATCACGCCAACCAGCTCAGCGACCACCAGCTCGAACTGATCAAGCTGCCCAGTGCCGAGCGCAACTTTCCCGAACTGATCGCCAGCTACCAGCGCTTCGCCGAGCTGGACCTGAGCCATTTCGACCGGGTGATCTCCACCAAGTACCCGGCCTGGATGGTCGAGCATCCCGACCATCACCTTTACCTGCAGCACACCCTGCGCGGGCTCTACGATACCTACCCCTGGCCGCAGCGGGCCGAATATGCGCCGTTCGAGCCCGAAGCCTGGCCGGGCGAGAAGGGCCGCCAGGCCATTCGCCTGCTGCGGCACCACCCGCGGCTCAAGCGCCTCAAGCAGCTGCTCGAAGCCACGCCGGAGCGTGCCCAACTGCCCGAGCTGTTCGGCCTCGTCCACGCGCTGCTGCATGGCAGCGGCCTGCCGGAAGCCGCTCGCGACGGGTTGTTCGCCTTTCCCGGCCCGCTGACCCGCTCGATCGTCCACCACTTGGACGCCATCGCCCTCGCGCCGGCCGCGATCCGCCGTTACGCCGCCATCTCGCGTAACGTCACCCGCCGTGCCGACTACTTCCCGCGTGGCGTGCCGGTGCAGGTGATCCATCACCCCTCGGATTTGCCGGTGTTCGAAGGCCGCAACCACGATTACCTGTTCACCGTCAGCCGGCTCGACGGCCCCAAGCGGATCGACCTTCTGGTGCGCGCCTTCCTGCGCAGCGATGCCGATATCGAACTGCGCATCGCCGGCACCGGCCCGCAGGAGGCCGAACTGAAAGCGCTCGCCGCCGCCGACTTGCGGGTACGCTTTCTCGGCTTCGTCCGCGACAGCGAAATCATCGCCCAGTACCGCGATGCGCTGGCCGTGCCGTTCCTGCCGTACGACGAGGACTACGGCCTGATCACCATCGAAGCGATGGGCGCCGGCAAGGCCGTGATCACCTGCAACGACGCCGGCGGGGTCAACGAGTTCGTCGAACACGGCGTGACCGGCTGGAGCGTCGAACCCACCGAGCAGGCGCTGGCCATGGCGTTGAGCGAAGCCGCCGCGGACCGACCGCGCACCCGACAGATGGGCGACGACGCCCGTGCCCGTGTCGCTCACGTCAACTGGCGCCAGACCGTCGACCATCTGCTCGCCGACACGCCGAGCCAGGCAGACCCGCGATTTCCCGTCGTCACCGGTATCGGCGGCGGCGCGCACTGGCTGGTGCTCAACACCTTCCCGGTCTATCCGCCGATGGGTGGCGGCCAGAACCGCATGTTCCATCTCTACCGCCATGTTGCCAGCGAGCTCGGCGTGCGCGTCACGCTGCTCTCGCTGACCGGCCCCGACGACCCGGAGCGCGAACAGACCATCGCCCCCGGCGTCTGCGAGCACCGCGTGCCGCTCAGCCGCGCCCAGGCGCGCCGCCTGCACGACATGACCCAGGCGCTCGAAGCACCGGTCGACGACCTCGCCGCCATTCAGGGCTGGCGCGACAACCCCGCGTTCATCGCCGCGCTCCAGCGCCATGCCGCCAACGCCACGCTGGGCGTGTGCGCTCACCCGTATCTCGTTCACGCCCTTCGCGAGCATTTCGACGGCCCCTGGCTGTACGAGTCGCACAATGTCGAAACGGACCTGAAACGGGCCATTCTCGACGGTGCCCTGAGCCGTGGTGTGGCCGAGGCCGAAACCGCACTGGCCGAGGTTCAGGAAGCCGAGCGTCTCGCCTGCCAGCAGAGCAGCGACGTGCTGGTCTGCGCCGAGGGTGACCTTCGGGTCTTCCGCGAGCGCTACGACCTGCCCGCTGACAAGGGGCTTGTCGTGCCGAATTGCGCCGACCTGACGGCACTGCCGATGATCGACATGCCGGCGCGGCGGCGCTGGCAGGCGCGGCTTGGCCAGCACCAGCCGGTAGCGCTGTTTCTGGGCAGCTGGCATGGCCCCAACCTGCAGGCGGCGGCGTTCATCGGCCGGCGGCTGGCGCCGGTGCATCCGGGGGTGATCTTCTATCTGGCCGGCAGCCTCTGCGATCACCCTGACTTCCGCTACCTGCCATCTAACGTGCGTGCCCTGGGCCGGGTCAGCGATCAAGAACTGCGGGTGCTGCTGGCCAGCGTCGATGTTGCCTTGAATCCTATGGCTAGCGGCTCCGGTAGCAATCTCAAGATGCTCGACTACACCGCCAGTGGCGTACCGGTGCTTACCACGCCATTCGGCAACCGCGGGCTGGATTTTGCCGACGATGCCGTCTGGCTGGCCGAGCTCGAAGCCTTCCCCCGCGCCTTCGCCACGCTGCTCGCCAGCGACGACGAGACCCGCCAGCGACGAGTCATTCGCGCCCGCGAGCGTACCGAGCGCCACTTCGCCTGGGGCTCCGCGGTTCGTTCACTAGAGAGCGTCGTCTGAATCCTCGGGGCCATCCCGCACCGGATTTCTCACGGCGCTTTTCGCGCGGGACTCCTTGCAGCAGTTCCTCACGGCAGTTCCTCCCAAGGGCTTGACTTTCCCGAGCATTAATCGTTTATAAAACGTTTAATACTTTTGAAACAGTAGGTTGCCGATACTTTACACAGACAGAAAAGTACCGAAACCTCCTTTCTATCTCTGTAACCGTTGGTGTGTAAGAGATGTCTTACAACTAAAAGAAGTCATCACTTAGCGGCTTTTAGCGGTTCCATATGCTATACGCTCAGCCAGATAATCGAGAAGCTTTGCTGCGGCTTTTATGAAAGCCGGAGGGATTGAAACGAAAGTTAATGCCAACGGGGAATTTCTCATCCCGGCGCTGAAATAAAAACACACATGCTGTATGATTTGTCGTAAGGGGAAAAGGTTTTTTTCAAGTATATCAGTAGCTTGTTGGTTCCATGAAGAAGTTGCAGAAAAGTAAGTGCTTACTCTCGCCATGAGCCAGGATATCAGCTAATCTCACCGCTAGCGGCAAACCAATGGCGGCACTGTTCGCGCCTCTTCATGGGCACATCCCGCTCATCGGCATGCCACGAATAGAAGGGTAATTGATCGATTGTTCGTCGGGATCATTCGTTGACTTGATAGCGGAAGCGTCATTACATTAGTCACTATCCGCATCTGACGCGGTGGTTCATGTGGTGACCGATTCCAAAGAACAATCGACACGACACAAAAGCAATCACTGGCAATCGGGTGCGGCTCAACTGAGCAGAGCTCGAGCGCTCAAGCAGTGTGAACGGTTGGCGTTACTAGGCCGCCAACTTTGCAAACGTTAGGAGACTATAGTCCCATGGCTACACAAGCATCTGAAAATTTCGTACAACAGCTTTACGTCGCCTACTACGGCCGCCCGGCCGAGAGCGAAGGTCTCCAGTACTGGGCCGACCGCGCTGACGACGAAGGCCAGGACGCCATCATCAACGCCTTCGGCGAGTCTCAGGAATATCAGGACAACTTCGGCGACCTGTCTAACGCCAACTTGGTCAACAACCTCTATCAGCAGCTATTTGGCCGCGATGCTGATCCGGACGGTCTGGCATACTACACTGGCGTTCTGGACGCTGAGGAGAAGTCTCTGGCTGAAATCGCCGTGACTATCTCTAACGCAGCGCAAGGTTCTGATAAGCAGACCTTCGATGCCAAGGTTGATGCCGCTGCTGAGTACACCGCTGAGTACGGCGCTGCAGAAGATTACAACCTGGAAGCGGCCAAGGCCGTCGTCGCCGATACTGATGGCGGTGTCTACCAGCCGACGTTGACCGACGCGATTGCAGACTTGGAATCAGCCGAGCAAGCCCAAGCTGACTTCTTGGCCGAAGTCGACGGTGATGATGATTCTGAAACTTCTGCTGATGAATCAGAAGTGGAACAAGCACTGACTGATGCGCAAGATGCACTGAATGGTGTGTTCAGCCAGAATCAGCTGAATGCTAACCTTGCTGATGCCCAGGATCAGCTTGAAGACGCTAACGATGCCATCGCGGAAACTGCTGGGCTGCGTAAGGCTATTGCCGATTACCAAGCGGCTCAAGTAGCAGCTGGAAATGCCCAGGAAGCGGCTGGTGATGCTGACGCTGAACTATCGGGTGCGGAAACTACCTTTGCAGCTAAAAATGATGGCGGCACATTAGTCGTAAATGACGACGGTACTGCTACGTTCAATGGTAATAATATCTTTGTCACGGAAGATGGCGAACTGACCGTTGACGAGGAAGCTACTGCTGATCTGGAAGACGTTGATGCGCTTTTCGCAGATGTGCAAGCGAATCTCGAAGCGCAAGAGAACCTGGCTGAAGCTAATACTGCTGTCACAGATGCTAATAATGAAGTTTCAGATCGGAATGGTCAGGACGAACTGACCAATCTCGACGTAGCAAAAACTGCTGTATCTGATGCAGAAACTGCACTCGAAGAACGTGCTGAGCTGCAGACTGCAGTCGACGAAGCTCAGGCTAATGTCGATCAGCTGGATAGCCTGAACGGAGATATCGACGAAGCGACCGCTGCAATTACCGATTCAGAAGCAGACGGTGGCTTGGGAATTAGTTTGAACGAAACAAATACCGCAACAGCTGAAAACGATCTCTTCATTTTTTCCGAAGATAATGAGACTTCAATCGGCAGCTTTGGCGAAGCAGGTGAAGATCTCTTCTACGTCGGTAATGACTTCACTCGCGTTGATTTGAAAGATGGCGTTGACCTGACTGCATCCGCGCAGGGCTCTGCAAGCGCTCAGGAAATCTTCTTCCAGGATGTTTCTGGAGGCGTTGCGCTTTCCTTCGAAAGTAAAGCTTTCCAGGGTAGTGCTACTAACAGCTTCGAAGGTGATGTCATCACGCTGACTGGTGTGACTTCTGACGAGCTGCAGCTGGAAAACGGCTACATCTCCGTTGCCTAACGGAACCGCGATCTAACGGCAACGTTAATTGTGACCCAAACCCCCGGCCCCGGCCGGGGGTTTTTTGTTGCCTCTTTCCCCGCCCGTATCCGCGCCATCCAGCCTTCCCTGTGGCAAACAGTCATGGTCCGGCTCGTCATTGCGCCCCCTATCTGGCTGATCGCCAAATAAGGCAACGCCGGTTCCCACCCGTATACGGTCATCGCCGTCATCCTTGTCGACATGGTCGTAAAGTTCTGCCCGTGCGGTGCCGATGTAATCACTCTATCCATGATAAAAAAGGGATCCGCGATGCCGACTTCCACCTCGCTCGAGCAGGTTCAGGCGCTTTATGTCGCCTATTATGGCCGGCCCGCCGAACCCGGCGGCCTGGACTACTGGGCCACGCGGCTGGACGCCAACGGCGGCGACCTGAATGCCATGATCGATGCGTTCGGGCAGTCTCAGGAGTATGTGAGCCGCTTCGGTGAGATGGGCGATGCGCAACGCGTCGAGACGCTGTACGGGCAGCTGTTCGGCCGTACCGCCGACGAGGAAGGCCGTGACTATTACGTCGGTGTGCTGGCTCGCGGCGAGAAAAGCCTGGCGGAAATCGCGCTGACGGTCGCCAACGCCGCGCAGGGCGAGGACCGCGATGTGCTCGATGCGCGTGTCGAGGCGGCCGATGAGTTTACTGCCACGCTATCCACTCCGGAGGCGGTCGAGGCGTATGCCACGCCGTCCGGGCTGGCCGCGGCCCAGGCGCAGCTGGCAGCCATCACCGCCGAATCGCTGACGCCGCCACAAGCGGTTGATCCTGCTCCGGCCGAGGGTATTGACGAACTCCCGGCTTTCCCGGAGACCTCGGTTCAAGATGTGACACTCGACGCGGACGGCTGGCTGGAACTGGGCAACGGGGCGGATATCAGCGAGATGTCGCTGACGGGCGTAAGGTATCTGGGCATCGCGGATGCGGCCAGTGTCGCCATGACGCCGGACCAGTTGGCGCTATTCGATTCCATCAGCGCCGGCCAGGCGGGAAAGCCGGGGCACGAGACGATATTTTTCACCGCAGGCGGCACGGTCGATCTGACTAACGCTAATGTCAGCTACGATTATGTGGAGGAGTACCGTCTCAGCGATACGGGCAATACCGTCCTCACCGGGACCGATGGCGACTACTGGATCGTGGGCGGCACGGGAGACGACAGCGTGACGGCGGGAGCGGGGAATGACATTTTCACCTATGCGGTCGGCTCGGGCGGGGCGGATACGCTGGTCGGCTTCGAGCTCTCGAATGGCGGGTCCGATGAGCTGAATGTCATCAACGTGGCCGATATCGACGCATTGGCGGCATCGATCGGCTCGCTACGCTTCATCGATAACGACAGCCTGGCTGCCGGCGAGCCCGGCATCGACCTGGAGATCGTCTTCGCCACGGGCGGCTCATTGACCCTGACGGATCAGTACGCCGCGGGCCTCGATGTCACGGAGCTGGGCCTCTCCGCCAATGAGGCAAGCGTGGTGCCGGCGGGTGGCAGTGTCGAGGTGACCGGCGTTACGGGTAGTGAACTGTCCGCGCTGTTCGGAGACTCGCTGTTCATCGGCTATTGAGCAAGGCAAGCGCAAAGGCCGCTGTAACGGCCTTTGCGCTGTAGCCGGGCGTTGGCGCTGGCAATCACCGCATTGTGGGCGTTGGATCCCGATGGCTCATACTGGCCGGCATTGCACGATAGGCGAATCGTCTAGTAGACAGGAATCGGCGTTCCAGTAGCATCCAGCGCATGACATTGTCCGCAATGTACATTCGTCATAACCACGTCATCGCCGATCCTGACCGGAATGCCATGAAAGACAATAAATTGATCGAGATGCGGGTTTTCAAGCTCGTCGTGGATACCGGCGGCTTCACGGCGGCGGCGCATGCACTCGGCTCCAGTCAGCCTTTCGTCAGTCAGACCATCACCAATATGGAGCGGCGGTTGGGCGTACGCCTGCTGCATCGCTCCACGCGGGGGCAAAGGCTCACCGAAGAAGGGGAGCAGTTCCTCGCTTCGTGTACCCGGATTCTCGATGATATCGAGCAGGCCGAAGCGGCGATCACCTCGGCAAAAGGGGATACCAGTGGTGATCTGCGCGTCAGCGCGCCCCTGGCTTTTGGTCTGGATCAGATCGTGCCGAAATTGCCGCACTACCTGGCGGAAAACCCGCGACTCAACCTGCATCTGGCGTTGACTGATACTCTGGCCAATCTCATCGAGGACAATGTCGATGTCGCGATCAGGATGGGCAAGCTGACCGATTCCTCTCTGAAGAGTAGAAAGCTTTGCGATCTACAGCGCATCGTCGTGGCATCGCCTGCGTACATTGCGCGACATGGCATGCCGACGACGCCAGAGGCGCTGCATGAACACAACTGTCTGATGTGGGAAGGATTCCAGGCGCATCTCAATCGCTGGCCCTTTCTCGCCTCCGACCAGCGCATCCATATTCCAGTACAGGGCAACTTTCGCAGTACCAGTGGGCAGACGTTGTTCGAGCTATGCGTGGCCGGTGTGGGCATCATGCGGCTGGGCAACCACCTGGCGCTGCCTGCCATCGAAAAAGGCATTCTGGTTCCCGTCCTGAGCGATTATCGGGCGCAGGACGATACGGCATTTCATGCGGTTTTTCTGCCGGAACGCGAGTTGCTCCCCAGGATTCGCGGTTTCGTCGATTATCTGGTGGAGGTCTTTCGTACTCCCCCCTGGATATCGGCGGATTCATTATGACCCGTGATAAATCTTATCCGTGATAGCGATTGACCTTAATTGTAAGTTTTCGCTACATTGAAAGCGGCGTACGATATAAATAAAATTATTTGATATCGTATTTCATGACCGTGATTATTATCAATAAACGTCAGAATGCCGGCCGGGATCGTTTGATGTTTGAATATTAAATGATCGTTAATGGCTAGGGGTGAAGTCATGCTGCACTTTTTGTGCCGATGATCTTCATGTCAAGTGAAAGACACGCTAGCTGTACGTAACATACAAATAAAATATAAGGAATAAACCCATGAAACGTAACGTCTCCTGCCTGGGCGGATTGTTGGGTATTTCGCTCTCGCTCGCTTTTACTGCCGCTCATGCTCAGGATTTCAATCTCAAGCTCGGGCATACCGGCGCCCCTGACCACCACTTCGAAAAAATTTCTCGGCAGTATGCCGATCTCGTCGAACAGCGTACGGATGGTCACGTCAAGATCACGACCTATCCTTCCGATTCGCTGGGCAAGCAGACGGAGCTGGTCGAAGGGACGATGATCGGTACCAATGACATGGTGCTGACCTCCGACGCGGTGCTTTCCAACATGGTGCCCGAGGTCGGGGTGATCAACCTGCCGTTTCTGTTTCGCGATAATGACCATGTCCGCAAGGTGCTCGACGGAGAGATCGGCGAAGAGCTGGCCAAGAAGGTGGAAGCGCAGGGCGCCGTCGTCATTGGTTGGTGGGAAAACGGCTTTCGCCATATCACCAATTCCCAACAGCCGATCACTAAGCCTGAAGATCTCCAGGGGATGAAGATTCGCGTTCCGGAAGGCCCGGTTTTCGTCGAGACGTTCAAGGCGCTGGGCGCCAATCCGACGCCGATTCCTTTCAGCGAGCTCTACTCGGCACTGCAGCTCGGTGTCGTCGATGGGCAGGAGAACCCGCCCGCGCATATCCTGACGCAGAAGTTCTACGAGGTTCAGGACTATGTGTCCCGGACGGGCCACATTTATCTGTCGTCCCCCGTGCTCATCAACAAGGTGTTGTTCGAAAGCATGCCGGAGGAGTACCAGCAGGTCATGCTGGACACCGGGCGCGAAATGGCGGCCAAACACACCGAGATGGTGCTGGCTCAGGAAGACGAGCAGTGGCAGCAGATCGAAGAGCTGGGCATGAAGATCAACGATGTCGACAAGGCGCCCTTCGTCGAAGCGACTCGTCCTGTCATCGATAAGTACAGAAAGATCTTTGGGGATAGCCTGATCGATCGTATCCAGAATACTCAATAATCGGTCCGGGAGGCGACTCGCCTCCCATACTGGATGGGTGAGAAAATGATCTCCAAAGCCTTGTCGGTACTTACGAAGGTGGTCAACAGCGCCATGGCCATCCTGTTTCTGATCATGACGGCGCTGGTCTGCCTGCAAGTGTTCTATCGCTACGTTCTCAATAGCCCGCTGGTGGGCTCCGAAGAGGCGGCACGGGCTGTGCTGCTCTATATCGTCATGATCGGCAGTGCGGTGGCGATCGGTAACCGCTCGCACATGGCAATCGACTATTTTTACGAACGCTTTCCCAAGCCTCTCAAGATCCTCTCGTCCGGCGTTTATTACCTGGTGCTGTTGTTCATTGCCTTGCTGTTTATCAAGGAGGGTTATGACCTGGCACAGCGGACGATGATGATGAAAACCCCGGCCTTGCAGCTATCGAGAGGGCTATTGGTCTTTGCCTTCCCCATTAGCGGCGTGCTGATGGTTCTCTATGTGATAGGCCTGTTGTCGAAGGGCAGCAGTAAACGGACTGTAGGGTGACTCCATGGTAATTACACTTTTTGCAGTCTTCTTCGTTCTCATTTTCATTGGCGTGCCGATTGCGTTTTCCCTGGCGGCGGCTTCTGCGCTATCGCTGCTGCTGTTTACGGATATGCCGATGCTGCTGGTCGTGCAGCGAATGTATTCCGGGCTCGATGTCTTTGCCCTGATGGCCATACCGCTGTTCCTGTTCGCCGGCTATATCATGTCCGAGGTGAAGATCTCCGCCAAGCTGGTGGCGCTGGCGTCTATCTTTCTGGGACGATACAAAGGCGGGTTGTCGCTCGTCGCGACAGGGTCTTCGGCGATATTCGGGGCGATCTCCGGTTCGGCGAACGCGACCACGGCGGCGATCGGTTCCGTCATGATTCCCGAGATGTCCAAGCGCGGTTACGATCAGGCGGATTCCGCTGCCGTCGTGGCGTCGTCGGGCATACTGGGTCTGGTCGTTCCTCCCAGCATCACGATGGTGTTGTATGGCGTCGTCGCCAGTGTGTCGATTGGCGATCTGTTCCTGAGCGGTATCATTCCGGCCGTCATCATTTCCATCGGGCTGATGGGCCTCAACTACTATATTGCGCATCGCAAAGGCTATAGCGGAAGCGCGCCCGTGCCCCGACGAGATGCCATCGTCATATTTCGCGACAGCCTGGTCGCGTTGGCAATGCCGTTGATCATCCTGGGGGGCATCTACTCCGGCGCCTTCACACCGACGGAGTCCGCTGCCGTCGCTTGCGCCTATGGCTTGCTCACCGGGTTTTTCTGGTATCGCAACCTGACGCTCAAGAGTGTGTTTCGTGTCAGCAAGAAAACCGTCGAAGTCACCGTGGCGATTCTCTTTCTGATCGGTGCCTCCAACATTTTCACGTACATCCTGACGTCCGAGAATGTACCCATGAGGTTGGCTACCTATCTGATGGGTGTTTCGGAGAGCCCGGTGATCATCATGTTGATCATATTGGCGATGCTGTTGGTGCTGGGAACGTTTCTCGATAACGTGGCTGCCGTCATTCTCATAACACCAACCCTGATGCCTGTCGTTCAGGCCTTGGGGATAGACCCGATATTCTTCGGGGTCTTCATCGTCATTGCGATTGCCGTCGGCCAGATCACGCCGCCAGTGGGGCTCAATCTATTCATTGCTACCAACCTGACCGACAGGCGGTTCGAGGAAGTCTGTAAAAGCATCGTGCCATACCTGATGCTGTATACGCTGCTGCTGGTCTTCTTTATTTTCTTCCCCGGTCTGTTGTCGGTATTCGGTTAAATGATCTGAACTTTTCATCGAGACATGGCGCCTGCAGTGCGCCGTGTCTCGATGTCGTTGCGTTGTATTCAGTAATAATAGGGCGTGATAGTTATTATAACGGCGATGTAGTTGTATGCCGTGAAGGGAAAAGATAACTTGCTTTGACCCCCAGTTATGGGTGCGAGCCTTTGGCGCTATAATAAACAGGAGCCACTATCATGATCGGTTTGAATAGTAGAACTTCAATTTATGAGCCTGAACAGGAAGGCCTGATATTCCCTGAAATCCCTCGATTCAATAATGTGGAAGATGAGCGCCGTCATTTGAAGGAACGTCTCGTGGCCGCGTGTCGCGCCTTTGACCTGCACGGTCTCGATTACGGGTTTGCCGGCCATTTGACGGTAAGGGACCCGGAGCGCCCGGAATTGTACTGGACGAACCCGATGGCGGTTCACTTCTCTCAGGTCAAGATGTCCAATCTGATTCTGGTAGACCACGAGGGGAAGGTCATCGAGGGGAATCATGCCGTCAACCGGGCAGGGTTCGTCTTGCATGCCAACGTTCACGAGGCGCATCCGGATATCGTCGCCATGTGCCACGCACACACCGTTTACGGTACGGCGTTCGCCGCATTGGGCAGGCCCATCGAGCCTATCACCCAGGATGCCTGCGCCTTTTTCGAAGACCATGTTCTGATCGGCGATGAGGCGGGCGCCGTTGCGGTCGAAAATCATGCTGGTTCCAACGTGGCGGCCGCATTCAAGGGCGTCAAGGCGGCGATCCACCAGAACCACGGGCTTCTGACGGCAAGCCGGCATAGCATCGAGTCGGCGGCTTTCTGGTTCCTGGCGCTCGAGCGTTGTTGCCAGCAACAGCTGATGATCGATGCCACCGGCATCAAGCCGACTCTGGTGACGCCGGAGCGTGCCCGCTACAGCCGGGAGCACGTGGGAAGCGAATATATCGGATGGCTCCACTTCCAGCCGATCTGGGAGCAGTTGGTAGCGACGAGCCCGGATATGCTCGACTGAGACGGATACCCGGCCGGCGTTCGGTGTATCGTTGCGTGGCAGGCTTCGGTTTCGCCAGCAAAACCCTCGACCAAGGTCGAGGGTTTTTGTTTGCGTCTTGCTGAACGTCGCTTGGTGATCTCCGCTTTACCAATGCCTGCTCTGTTGGCCCGTAGGTCGACTGATGTCGTTACCGGTTGGCGCTGGCATCTCTCGAGGATGGTCTGGCAGCGCCTGAAGTGGGAGCGCTCGGTCGCATGGTAGACTGTTCCGCCGAGTCGCTGGTTGGCGTATCGTCAGGCGCCGATCGAGCGGCACTGGCTGGCATCGATCGCTTCGAGCCAGGCCGAAAGCGCGGGCGACCGAGTGTCCTTTCGATTACGGAGTATCCATGAGCGACTATGTAGCCGTCTCCCGCAAGCACCACGCCGACAGCGGCTGGCTGCCGAGAGAGCGCTATTCCTTCACGGCCGGGCAGCCGGTCGCGTCGATCCTGATGGCGGAGATCAGCCGGCTGTTGCCGTATTACCTGCTGGGTTTCATTGAACAGGGCGACGGTTTCGAAGCCGTGGCGTTGTTGGGCTTGAGCAACGAGCAGAATCTCTATCTGCATCCCGATGGGCGCTGGTTGGCGGATTACGTGCCGGCCTCGCTGCGGGGCTATCCCTTCGATCTGAAGATGGCGGGTGGCGATAAACAGGTGCTGTGTCTCGAGCGGGGCAGCATGACCGACGGCGGCCAGGGCGAACCGCTGTTCGACGAGGACGGTGAGCTGGCAGGCCGGGTGCGGCAGACGATGAACTTCCTGCAGCAGCGTGAGCGGCAGTACCAGACCACCCGGCAGGCCACGCGCCTGCTGCAGGAGGCTGGCCTGATCAAACCCTGGGCCTTGCAGATCGAGCGGGGAGAAGGCCATGGGCCTTACAAGGTAGAGGGGCTGCATTATATCGATGAGAAAGCCTTGAATGCCTTGCCGGCCGACGCGTTTGCCGCGCTACGCAAGCAGGGCGCGCTGACGTTGGCGTATGGTCAGCTTTTCTCCACGACCCAGATCGACAAGCTGACCGAACGCGCCAGTTTCCAAGCGAAACATAGCGCGCAGCAACGGCCCAACGAGAACCTGGATCATTTCTTCGATGGCGACGACGATGAGTTGACCTTCGATTTCGGGGATTGATGTCGAGGGAGGGCTGACCATGGCACCACATACGATGAGCTGATGGCATTCGCGTCGTGTACCTTTCCGACAGGGCAATTGCCACAGGAACTTCGCAGGGCTGGAATCCCCACGTCAGCTATGCCGAGGAGGGCAATCGTGGAGGTCGTGATTCTGGTGTTGCGTAGTCATGCTGGGCGACATTGCCGATCAGGGCGATCAGTTCGATGACGTGGCGGACATGCAAGTCATTCTGGTCGGCAGCAATATCGATGTTAACTGGGATCAAAATGCTATCGTCTTCGGCGGCTGATTCATCGCTGGACAACAAGGCAGGATGACATGATCAAACGCCCCGCTCCGTGCGGGGCGTTTTGCTTTTCGGGCGCGGCGGCGCGGGCATTGCCAATATTCCTCTGACGATGACGGGAGCGATCCCGGTCATCTGAACGCTGTTCGGGCGACCTTTCTCCACTGGGGAAAGCCCTCTTGACGTGATGCTGCAGGAGTCGGAAATGGCGCTTGGCGGGCTTTCCCTTATTTTTTTCGCGCTGTAATAGGGTTGTCCATAGCTTCCCGAAATGTAAAAAACATTGCAGGACTGATTGTGGCAACTAGACCGGCCCGCCGGGCTGCATGGCGTAGTCTGATAGTTATTCAAGGCACATGGATGGGCCTGGCAGGGCAAGCAGCACGCCATGGTTTCCGAGTTGCTCGTTTCTGGCTCTCGGCCAGCCGCATTCATGCGCTCGATATGGAGATCCACCGCATGGCCAAGCAAGCTTCCCTCGATTTCGTGCAAAGCCTCTACGTCGCTTACTACGGTCGTCCGGCCGACTCAGCCGGGCAGGCGTACTGGGCCGAACGTGCCGATGCTGAAGGCCAGGGCGCAATCCTTGATGCATTCGGCAATTCGGAGGAATTCACCCAGGAATATGGTGATCTCGGAAACGCCGAACTCGTCGATTCGCTTTACCAGCAGCTGTTCGGTCGCAGTGCCGACGCGCAAGGGCAGAGCTATTACGCGGATGTGCTGGCCAGCGGTGACAAGTCGCTGTCGGAGATCGCGGTAACCATCATGAATGCGGCGCAAGGCCCGGATGCCGATGCCATCGCCGCCAAGACCGAAGTGGCGCAGTACTACACGGACAACGTGGCGGACGACGAATACGACGTGGAAGAAGCGCAGAACCTCGTCGCAGAACTCGACGGTGATACTTCCGAGCAGGATATCGCTGCCGCCAAGACTGAAGTCGATGTGTTGACCGGCGACGTGTTGTCCGTCACTGGGGATGAAGTCTCTGCCGACAACAGGACCTTCTCGCTCGATGACCATCAGGCCATCCATTTCACTGACGTGGACAGCGCTGAAATCATCAACGTCGAAGGCTTGAGCGCCGACAAGAGCCTCGTGGTCGAAGGCAGTGACGATATCACCCTCAATCTGAATACGGGGTCGGCGACGTCAGCCCAGTTGGGAATCGCGAATTCCGCCGTGACGCTCTCCGGTATTCAGGACGATAGTACGTTGACGTCGCTGAACGTGGACGCGTCAGGCAGTGCTTCCCTGGAGATGAACGACTCCATCGCCGGCCCCTGCAGAATCTGGACATTACCGGTGACGGCGGTAGCTTCGAGTTGAGCGGTGCGGCTGCCGGTTCTGCCGAAGATGGCGCGAATATCGATGCCTCAGGCTATGGCGGTGATGTCACCATCGATGAAGGCGTGCTCGATAATGCCACTAACGTCACGACCGGTAGCGGTGATGACGAGGTGACGGTCGACGATATCAGCGCGGGCGACACGGCGATGTCCATCGACGGCGGCGAAGGCAACGACTCGCTGACGGTGACGGACAGCATGTCTCCCGTTGACGGTTATACCGATAGCGATGTCAGCGGCTTCGAATCCGTGACGTTTGAAAGCTATTCCAAGATCGATGCCGACGAGCTGACTGACACTCAGGACTTCAGCTTTCAGTCCGGTGGAGATCTCGTTCACCTGGCTTCCGATCAAAGCGTGACTGCGACCGCCGATGGCCTGGCGGATGACGACTCGCCGATGATTCTGTGTGATGCCGGAGAAACGGTGAACGTGGAGGCTGTCAGTGGCGAAGGGCAGGCGATACGCTCGACCTGAAAGTGCTGAAAACCAGCGACGCTATACCGGTGGTACGATGAATTTGACGGGCGACGCTGCCGTCAATTACGAGGAGTCCGGCCGCGGGTTCGAGAGTTTCGATGCAACGGGACTCAACGGCGACTTGACGTATACCGGTGCCGATTACGCACAGGAAAACATCGAACTGGGTGGCGGTGCCGCGTCGATCTCGGTAGGGACAGAAGAGACCGATGACGCAGGTGTGGCGAGGGGGAATATGGTTGCTACGTCAACTATGACAACATGGATGTTATAACCGGTTTCGATCTTGGCGGCGACGATACGCTGGTCGATTTCAATGGCGCCGACGTTGCTCCGACGGACGTCACCGGCAGCGTGGCAGACAGCGCCGACAGCGAATCGGCATTCGCCGCTGCTGCCGACAGCAGTGCCGCTGCCGATGCCGGCTACGTGTCCTTCGAGTTTGATGGCGCGACTTACGTCTACTCGAATAACGATGGCGCAGAGGGCGTAACAGGCGATGACTTCGCTCTGCAGTTGGGCGTTCAGGATACCACGACGACCGACACGGTAGCCTGATGATTCGTTAGGCTAAGTGAAGGATGAAGCCCGAGGCCTCCGGCCTCGGGCTTTTTTTGCCGGTGAAGAATGAAGGAGGCGTCAGCGATGAGGGGCCTTGTCCCGTCCTACCCCAGGGCCAGAGTTCGTCGTCCAGTCGTCGCGTGGGCCGGCTATAGCCGAGCCCGAAGAAAAGATGATGTCAGCTGCAACCATTCCGCCGTCTCATGCGTACCCCCCTTGAGGCTTGACGAACGGGTCGCCCCGAACAATCGGTGGCCCGGCCTCGATCAGCCCGATCCAGTACTGACGATGGGCGGACGTTGCCTGCCGGTGCTGAAATGCTCAAAGACAGCAAGTGAGGTACAACCATGGCTACACAAGCTGCTGAGAACTTCGTTCAAACCATGTATGTCTCCTACTATGGACGCCCGGCGGACCCCGACGGCCTGACCTATTGGTCGAACAGGGTCGACGAGGAAGGTAATGCAAGTATCGTTGATGCATTCGGCAACTCGATGGAGTTCACGACGCGCTTTGGGTCGCTGTCGCCCGAGGACATGGTCGACAATCTCTATCAACAGTTGTTCGGCCGAGATGCCGAATCGACTGGCCTGCAGTACTGGGTCGATCAGTTTCAGTCCGGGCAACGCTCTCTGGCTGATATCTCGGTGGCGATTGCCGAGGGCGCGCAGGGTGACGACATGGTCGCACGAGACGCCAAGGTGACGGCGGCAAGCGCCTTCACTCAGGCGCTGGATACGCCCGCCGAAATGGCTGCGTATCAGGGGTCCGACGCGTTGATGGTCGGGCGTGAATATCTGGCCACGGCCACGGCCACGGTCACGGACCCGGCGTCGGCAGCCGCTGCCGACCCTGAGTCCGCGGTGGCGGCGCTCAATTCGGTAGACGGAGACCTGATCTCGCTGTCGGCCGGGGCCGATGTGCTGGGCGGTACGGCCAACCGGGACCTGTTCATGGCACCGTTGGACGATAGTGGGGCCAACACGCTGACCAGTGACGACACGCTCAATGGTCTGGGCGGTGACGATACGCTCAGGGCGACGCTGAGCGGGCCGGTCACGGCAGCACCGGATCTGAACGGTATCGAGAACGTCCAGGTCGGTTTCGTCGGCGAGCCGGGGGCGACCCTCGACCTGAGTAACGCCAGCGGCGTGAACACCGTTGGGGTAACCGGTAGCCAATCGCCGGGCTTCGTCACCAACCTGGGCGAGGTCTCGACCTTCAAGGTCGCCGATCAGAGCACCACGGTAGGGTTTTCGGGGGTTACTGTGCCGTCGTTCACCTTGGCGCTGACCAACGTGGCTGCCCAGGCTGACGGCGATCTGGCCGTTATCGATTTCGATGATATCGAGACGAGTAATATCACCATCGAGGCGAACAACGCCACCGCAGCTCTCGGACTTGCCAACATCGTTCGCGATGAGCAGGGCAATCAGATTGCCGACAACAGCACGCTGGAAACCTTGAATATCGAGGCCACGGGCAACAACACCCTGGGTATCACCGGGACCGGCAATACGACGACCTTGAACGTGATGGGCGAGGGTGATATCACCCTGGTAGCGGGGAGCGTCGATGGGGCGACATCGGTCAATCCAGTGGACGGGCTCAACCTGTCGACAGAGTTCAATCCCGGCGCCTTCGAGGCTCTGGAAACGGTCAATGCCGGTGAGGCCGAAGGGAATATTACTCTGACGGCGGGAGCGGCGTTGACCTCGGCCGACCTGGGTAGTGGCGACGACAGTCTAACCATTGCCGATAGCGACGAGACGGCCAGTGTCGGGGCGACCGTCAACGCCGGCGAAGGTAACGATACGCTGCGCGGCGGACGAGGCGACGACACCCTCAATGGTGATGGCGGTGACGACCTGCTGGTCGGTGGCCAGGGCAGCGATACGCTGAACGGTGGCGACGGCGATGATATCTTCGGCGGGTTGGCCGGCGACGATACGCTGACAGGCGGTTTCGGTAGCGATGAGTTCCATTTCGATGCCGGGACCGGAACGGACACGATCACTGATTTCGATACCAACGACGATGTGATTTCGTTCCTCGATACTGAAGAGGGTGCCATCCAGTTCGCCAATTCCAGCACCGATGCGGTACGTGGTGATGGCGATTTGGCCGCAGGCGACTTCCAGATCCGTACCTCGCTGGCCAATACGGCGGGGAGTGACGGTCAGAAGGTCGTGCTGCTCGGCGATTCGGCTGATACCAATCAGCTGATGACGGGAACGGGCGCGGCTGCCGCGTTCTATCTGGTTGCCACCAACGCGGATTCCGGCAATGCCGAGATCTACTACGACCAGGATTGGTCGGATAGCGCCGGGCGTGAGCAGATTGCCATACTGACCGGTGTGGACAGCGACGACCTGTCGATCAACAACTTCGATGTGTACTGAGTTGCCTTGATGGGACTCGTCTGAATGATACCCAGTTGACGGGCCTGTCGTTCCGCCGCTGGAAACCGCCCCTCGACCGAGGGGCGGTTTTTTTTAGCCCGGCTCGCTGACACCGGTGCGCTGAAGGCCGTTGAGGGCAGACGGGGTTCGAGGTCGCCGAACGGCGACATTTTTTCTTCCCGACCTGGCTGGCTATAATGCCCGCCGCTCGGCGGCGCGGTTTCGCTGCACGTTATCTGATACCTGAATACGGCTTGGAAGGTTCGATCTGAAAGATGCGATGTTGGCGGTTCCGCGGTTAAAAAGCTCTCCCGGCCAGGCGATGGGATGCCGGGACCCCGTTACTGGCGGCGTTGGCGGGTCTGGCAATGGCCGTCTGGCTTTACGGGCCGGCGCTGAAACCGCTCAATGTGACCTGGCTGTTGGCGGAAGGGGACAGTTTTCAGCACTTCAGCGGCTGGGACCTGTTTCGGCGCGATGTGTGGCACTGGCCGTTGGGCGCGGTGCCGACACTGGGCAGCGCTATCGACTCGAGCGTGGTATTCAGCGATTCGATTCCGCTGATTGCTTTGCTGCTCAAGCTGCTGCATGGAGTGTTGCCCGATCCTTTCCAGTACGTCGGTATGGTGATGGCGCTCAATCTGGCTTTGAATGCGTCGGTGGCGGTTGGTCTGGCATTACGGCTGCAGGCCACACGTTCCGTCGCGTTACTGACCGGCTTGCTGGTACTGACGCTACCGGCAGTGACGATGCGGGGGCCTGGTGCGCTGGGACATGAGGCATTATCGGCACACTGGTTGATCATGCTCGGCCTGTGGCTGGGGCTGGAACGCTCGGTTACGCGCCAAGGGCTGCTGCGCTGGGCGCTGCTGCTCAATCTGGCGGTACTGATCCATTTCTACCTGTTCTTCATGGTCGGCGTGCTCTGGTTTGCCTGGTGCCTGCGCGGGGCCTGGTCACTACGGGGCAGGGCATTGGTCGGGCTTGGCGGCTGGGTGCTGGCAACGGTAGCGGCCACCTGCGGGGTCATGCTGGCCGCGGGTTACTTTCAGTTCGGTGTCGAGATCAAGGGCGATACTGGCTTTGGGCTTTACAGCGCGGGGCTACTGACGTTCTTCAATCCCGGTTCGGCCAGCCTGTTTTTCGGCGGGGCGGATTTTCATGGTGTGTCCCGAGTGGTGCCGGGGTGGCTTTCCCCGGTTCAGGGGCAGTACGAAGGCTTTGCCTACGCCGGGCTGGGGGTGCTGCTGTTGGCGGGTCTGGCACTTGCCTGTAAATTGGCGGGTCGACGTTTGGCCTCCGGTGCCGTTCCTGGCTGGCCAAATCGCGTGGTCTGGGTGCTGGCCCCGTTAGCGCTTTTCATTTTTGCGCTGGGTGATCGCTGGGTTTTCGGCCACTGGTCGTTCGAGTGGCGATATCCGGCATTGCTGGAGCCGGTGACGCAATACCTGCGTTCCAGCGGTCGCATGGCCTGGCCGTTGCTTTATGTCGTCGTATTCCTGTCTTTGATGCGGCGAATGCCTGCGCGCGTACTGGCTGCCGTGTTGGCGGTCTGCGTGGCGCTACAGTGGTGGGATTTGGCGCCTTGGCGTGGCTTCGTGCGCGGCAACATGCAGGCGCTGACGCCCGCCACACGTTCCTACGAGCCTTTCCCGTGGCTAGCTCGCGAGGACTTGAATGCGCTGGCCGAGGGGCGCCGCCGACTGAATTACTTGCCCGGGGATGACATGTACCATCTCAAGGCGGCGACATGGCTGGCGGCACGCCATGACCTGTCGATCAACGTGGCCTATTTTGCCCGCGTCAACCAGGGCGTTCTCTACCAGGCCGCCGAGCCGGCGCGCAAGGCGTTCGCTGAGCGTGAGCCGGATCACGATACGTTGTATGTCTTGACCGATGAGTCATGGGTCGGATCTGTATGCCAGTCGCCGGAAATGCGCTGCATTGCCGTGGACAAGATCACTTTTGCCGGTTGGGAGCGGGCCGATAATGATAGCGACAAGTAGTGGTATGGCGCGGTTCGGCTCGGCAATGAAACGGCATGATGGGGCGCTGGCGATCGTCGTTTCCGCTCTGCTGGGGGCTTGGCTGGCGCTTCATTTATACGGCTGGGCGACGATCGATCCGACCCACGTTCAATGGTTGCTTACCGAGGGGGATCCGTTTCAGCACTTCATCGGTTGGGATGCGTTTCGCCGCGACGAGTGGCGCTGGCCGCTGGGTGCGATCCCCCAGCTAGGCACGCTCATCGATTCGAGTATCGTCTTTACCGATTCGATTCCGCTGCTGGCGCTACCTTTGAAGCTGTTTCATGCTGTGTTGCCGGACCCGTTCCAGTATCAGGGTATAGTCATGCTTTTGAATTATATCCTGAATGCGGCATTCGCTTGTGGATTGGCGTTGCGGTTGCGGTGTCGCCCGGTCAGTTCGGTGCTTTTCGCTGCGCTGGTTATCATGCTGCCTATCGTCACGATGCGGGGCTTGGGGGCTCATGGGCATGAGGCGTTGACGGCACACTGGCTCATCCTGTGGGGGCTGGGGTTGGCGCTGCGCCCCGGAGACCGGGGCGGTAATCATGTCGGCGCCATGGCGTGCTGGCTGGTCTTGATGCTGATCGCCGTACTGGTGCATTTCTATCTCTTTTTCATGGTCGGGACGCTGTGGACTGCCTGGTGGGTCTGCCAGTTGTCCAGGTCGCTGACGGGCCGACGAATCGATACCGGCGTGAGCTTGGGGCTGGGGGCTGTCATCAGTGTGGCTTGTGTCCTGACGACTATGTGGCTGGCGGGATATTTCCAGTATGGGTTGGATGTCAGCCCGGGTTCGGGGTTCGGCTATTTTTCTGCCGAGGTCATGACCTACATTAATCCGCTGTCCGAGGCCTGGTTCTTCAAGGGTACGGAAGTGAGCGGCGCGTCGCGTGTGCTGCCCGGGTGGCTGAGCCCGATTGCCGGTCAATACGAGGGCCAGGCTTATGCCGGAATCGGGGCGTTATTGTTTCTCCTGGCCGGGTTCCTGGTTGCGGTACGCCGGCTGCGGTGTGCACAGCTGCATCCTCTGCGCGGGGAAGTCTGGCTGGTCGCCGTGGCGCTCCTCGGGCTTTTCGTCTTCGCACTTGGCGACCGATGGGTGATCGGCAAGCTGGTCTGGCCGGTGGATTATCCCGCGCTGCTGGCGCCGTTGACCGAGTACATTCGCTCCAGTGGCCGCATGGTGTGGCCGCTGCTGTACGGGCTCATGCTCCTCGGCATGGCCTATCTCTCCAGAACGCTCCTCAATCGAAATCTGGTCGTCGTGCTTGTGGTGGCATGTTTTTTACAGTGGGCGGATCTGAAGCCCTTTTATCATTTCGTTCATACAGGTTTGGCCGACCGAGTGACTTCCGTGGCGAACGGCTCCCCCTATCCAGCGCTGGAAGACGCACGACTGGCGGCCTTGCTGGATTCGCATGATGCGCTCAGTTATCTGCCGGGAAATGATCTTGGCACGCTAAAGCCTTATGCGTGGCTAGCGGTTCGTCACGACATTGCTTTGAATGTGGCTTATTTCGCGCGGATCGATGCGCAGGTACTGGAGGAGGCGACTGCCGTCGAAGTGGCAAAGGTGGCCCACGGTGAACTGGAAGCGAATCGTGTCTACGCGATTACCGATAGCCAGCTGGCGGGCGAGGCATGTACGGCCGGGGATGTGGAGTGCTTCATGATCGACCAGGTGACGATTGCGGTACGCGCACCTTGATGGCGCTTGGCGGTGGTATGGCTTCGATGATCGGAATCCGTATTGCATGAACTCGACAGGCGGTGAAATTCTGATGGCTGAGCGTCTCTCGCGAACACTTGTTAGCGGTTGGCTGGGCTATGCCGTCGCTGCTGGGCTGGGCATGCTTTGCCTCTGGGTCGTATGCGGTTCGCCGGTTCATATCCTGGCGGGCGGTTTGATGGTCGATACCGATTACCCTAATGCGTCGGCCGCCTTTGAAATTTTCGTACGCGACCAATGGCACTGGCCATTGGGGGAAAACCCCGATTTTGGCGGGGTCAATATTTTCTTCAGTGACGGGGCGTCCTGGCTTGCCCTGCTCGCCAAGGCCATTGATGGGCTTATCGGTTTTTATATTCCTTTCCATGCCTTGGTGATCATTAACATCGTGTTGTTTGCCGTAATGGCCTATCGCCTGGCGAGATGGCTTGTCGATGAAGAGACGGCCCGCTGGTTGGTCTGCATATTGCTGGTCTTTAGCCTGATCATGCCGGTTCGGATGCTTGGCCCTCAGCATATTGCTCTGAGCAGTTATTGGGTCGTGCTATGGGCCATGTGTTGCGTCCCCGTCGGTGCTGAAAACCGCTCCTGGTGGAAGCGCTGGGAGTTCCTCGTCACCACTGGCTTGGCGATTCTCAGCCATGCCTACCTGGGTGCGATGTCGATTGCCATCATCGGTATCGTACTGCTCTCGGAGCGCCGCTGGGTTGCTGCCATTCTTGCTGCCCTCTGGCCACTGTTGCTGCTGTATGTGATGGGAGTGTTCCACGATGAGCATGCCACGACCGAAGGGGCAAAGGCTTATTCGCTGGACCTGATGGCGTTTGCGGAATCTCTCGGGTGGTCTATCACGCCGAATCTCTACGCTATTGATGAGCCGCCGCAAAGTGACGCGATTCTCTATCTGGGCACTGGCGCATGGTTATTGCTGCTGGCAAGCGCTGTGATGACATGCGTGAGAATGTTATTCAGAAGGCGTGCATGGCCGATAGGTTACCCGAGAGGTTGGTTCAACGCCGCTATCAAGAGAGATGACATCAGGAAGCGGCGATTGCTCGTATTGTTGATCGCGGCGCTACTGCTAGTGCTCTATGCGATGGCCTTCGATCTTCGCATAGCGGGACACCGATGGTTTTCGCTGGATTTACCATCTTTAACGCTGCCGCTTTATGACCGTTTCCGCGTGACGGGTCGATTCGCCGCGCCGATGACTTTTCTGCTGATCATCCTTGCGGGTTTGGCTTGGGCCTCTCATCGTGCCTGGATGTCTAAATGGGCTTGGACGAGCGTGATGTATCTGGCCATCGTCCTGCAGTTTTTCGACGTCCAGCATGCAAGTATGGAGAGTTCGTCTGGTCATCGGCTTGTCGATGCCACGAAGCAGCGGGAGGCTGTCGCCAGTGTGCTGGAGGGGCAGACCTGGTCAGGGAACGTCTACAAGGATGTCGGGTATTTCGAGCTCGAACAGCAGCGGCTGATCGATCGACTACTTGTGGACTTTGACGCCCGTCATTTTGAAGTCGTCCAAGGTGCGCGGCTCTCGCTGCGAGATGTCGAGCGCCGCTCAGGCTACCGAGAGGCTCGGGCCGGGGATGTCGTGTTACTGAAGCAGGATGCGTCAGGCCCGGCGTGTGGGCGCCAGGCAGCGATCAAGACATTTATCCTTTGTCTGGTTGAGTGAGTCGTTGACCCATCCGAAGGGCGGCGCTCGTCTAACGTTGCTGAGCTGGCGCTTCGTTATGACGGTATTGTCAGATGCCAACTAGTCGATTAGGGCCGAGGAATTATGAGCAAATCAGTCACATTGGTCGTGGCCGTGAAGAACGAGGATGAAGCGATAGTCCCGTTCCTCGAGGCTATCAATCGCGACGTGAATTATCCGGGTGTCGAACTGGAAATTCTCTTTATCGACGACGGTTCCACCGATAGCACTCTGCAGACGCTGCAATCTGCCGCGAGCCGGGATAGTCGCGTACGCTGGCTGAAGTTGTCGCGCAATTTCGGTAAGGAGGCGGCAATGACGGCGGGTCTCGATCATGCTCGAGGCGACGGTGTGATCCCCATGGATGTGGACCTGCAGGATCCCCCCTCGCTGATCAACGATTTCATTCGGCTTTGGCTCGATGAAGGTTACGCGATGGTCTACGGCGTTCGCGTATCGCGCCTCGAAGACACGCGTCGTAAACGCACCTCAGCGAATCTCTTCTACCGCCTTTTCAATCGCATTTCTCCGACCCCCATTCCCGATAACGCTGGGGATTTTCGCCTGCTGGACCGTCAGGTCGTCGAGTCACTTAAACGTCTGCCTGAACGGAATCGGTTCATGAAGGGGTTGTTTGCCTGGTCCGGTTATCGCTCGGTGGGTGTCCCTTATGAGCGTCCGGCTCGGCAGGTGGGGGAGTCGAAATTCAATCTCTGGAAACTCTGGAATTTCGCGCTGGATGGCCTGGTCGGTTTCTCGACGCTTCCCCTGCGAGTCTGGAGCTATATTGGCGGAGGCGTCGCGTTATTGTCTTTTGTCTATATATTGGTGATCGTTTTCAAGGCGCTGGTGTTCGGGCGTGATACGCCTGGCTATGCATCGGTAATGTCAGCAGTTCTGTTTTTCGGCGGTATGCAGCTATTGTCGATTGGTGTGTTGGGAGAGTACGTGGCGAGGCTTTTCGTGGAGGTCAAGCAACGTCCGCTGTATCTAGTGGAAGTAGACAGCCTCGATAGCGAGATTAAATCGATACAGGATGATGGAGTCTTTGGAAGAAGTGGCAAGGGTATTGATGGCGCGAAGGGATTTGGTCACGGAGAGAGTGAAACATGAGGCGTTGGACCGAGGAGCTGACCACGCTGATGAGATTTGGCGGGGTTGGCGTACTCGCGACTTTGGTGCATATCGCTGTCGCGGCTGCGGTATTCTCGTTTTGGACTTCTCTCTCTCCCTTTCTGACTAACGTATTGGCTTTTCTGGTTGCTTTCCAGGTTTCGCTATGGGGGCATCGGAGGTTTACCTTTCGGCGCCGAGGACGTTCGGGGCGCTTCTTGCTGATTGCGTTGACGGGGTTTATCGCCAATAACGGCATACTGGCCAGCCTTTTGGCCACAACCTCGATCTCAGGATTGCCAGCCGTGACCATTTCGACATTACTGGTCCCTTTGGCCATGTTCGCGGCAGCGCGGCTATGGGCTTTTGCTTGACTGGCGTGATGCGTTGCGAGCTTGTATGCGTGAACTGAACTGACCTCATTCGTCGCTCGACTCCCGACTTCCTGGAGCTGGCCCGGATTCGCTAGCGAGGGCCAGACACGCCGTCTGACTCGGAGGAAGGAGGCAATGCCAGATGGCATGACACGCGCCGTTTGTAGTCGCTTTCTCGCCTACCGTGGTGTCATCGATCCGTTTGAATTCCGCCTGCCGTGTTGTCCGCTGCTACGGCTCATAACCGGGCCTTGAGTGGGCTACGCAGTGAAAGGTCCCCCGGCGGTTGTCGGTTGCGCCTCGCCTCTTTCCGTCATTAGTATCTGCCGATAAGTCAATTCATGCAGAGGCCACGCGATTGTCCTTGCGATCGATGTCGGCCAGCGGATGACGATGCAAGTGGCTCAGCGCCTCGCCATCGTCCTTGAACAGATGCGCACAGGCCGGGTCGAAGGAAAAGGGCACCTCATCGTGCACGCGATGGGCGACGTCGCCGTCGGCGACCACTATCCACTCGCTATCGCGGTGATCCAGGTACAGCGAGGTGACCCCGCCGAGGCGCTCGATGACCACGATCTTTCCGATCAGCGAGCCCTGCTCGTCGAGCTTCAAGTGCTCGGGACGGATGCCCAGCGTCAGCGTATCACCGACATTGACCCCGTCGCTCTCGACCGGCACCCGGCAATCACCGCCCGGCAGAGCCACGTTGACGCCCTCGGCGCCGGCCCCGCGAACCTCGACGTCGAGGAAGTTCATCTTCGGTGAGCCGATGAAGCCGGCCACGAAGCGGTTGCGCGGGTGGTGGTAGAGCTCCATCGGCGAGCCTACCTGTTCGACCACGCCGCCCTGCAACACGACGATCTTATCGGCCATGGTCATGGCCTCGATCTGGTCGTGGGTGACGTAGATCATCGTCGCATCGAGCTCCTCGTGCAGCCGCGCTAGCTCGATGCGCATTTGCACGCGTAGCGCCGCGTCGAGATTCGACAGCGGTTCGTCGAACAGGAAGATGCTCGGGTTGCGCACGATCGCCCGGCCGATCGCTACGCGCTGGCGCTGGCCGCCGGACAGCGCGCGGGGCTTGCGGTCGAGCAGCCCCTCGAGCTGCAGGATGCGCGCGGCGGCGAGGACCTTCTCGCGGCGTTCGGCCTTGGGCACCTTGGCCAGGCGTAGGCTGAAGCCCATGTTGTCCTCGACGCTCATATGCGGGTAGAGCGCGTAGCTCTGGAAGACCATCGCCAGGCCGCGGTCGGCCGGGCCGACGTCGTTGATGCGTTGGCCGTCGATCGAGATGTCGCCGCTGGTGGTGCTCTCGAGCCCGGCGATCATCCGCATCAGGGTCGACTTGCCGCAGCCCGAGGGCCCGACGAAGACCACGAACTCGCGGTCCTTGACCTCAAGATCGATGCCCTTGATGACCTGGGTGCCGCCGAAGTCCTTGACGATATTGTTGAGTTGTAGCGTTGCCATGTCGGGTTCCTGGTGGTTCGGGGCGGGCGGTTACTCGAATTGCTGTTACCAGAGGGTGTAACCGCCATCCACCACGACGATGGAGCCGGTCATGAAGCTCGAGGCGTTGCTGGCCATGTAGACAATGGTGGGACCGAGTTCTTCGGGGGTGGCGGCGCGCTGCATGGGTGCGTCGTCGATCCAGTGCGGCTTGAACTTGGGGTCATCGACCGGCGCCATGCTGGTCTTGACGTAGCCGGGTGCCAGTGCGTTGACGCGAATGCCGTAGGGGGCCCATTCGGCGGCCAGCGATTTGGTCAACTGGTGCACGGCGGCCTTGGAGGCGTTGTAGGCGGGCTGCATCTGCGGACGGTTGACGATCATCGCCGAGATCGAACCGATGTTGATGATCACGCCTCCGCGCGACTGCATCCGCCGGCCGGCGGCCTGGGCGCAGTACCACAGTCCATGCACGTTGATGTCGAAGATGTCGCGCCAGCACTCCGGGGTGATATCCAGCGCCGGCGCGTGCTGGCAGGCGCCGGCGTTGTTAAGGAAGATGTCGACCGGGCCGAGGGTGGCTTCGACCTCGTCGAGCAGGGCGTCCGCCGCCTCGGGTTGGGTAATGTCGGCCTCCACCGCCATGGCGCGGTGCCCCGCATCTTGCAGGGCCTTGACCACTTCCAGACTGCGGGCGTGTCCACGGGCGGCGATGGCAACCTGGGCACCGGCCTCGGCCAGCGCGTGGGCGAACGCCTCGCCGAGCCCGCCGTTGCCGCCGGTGACGACGGCGACCTTGCCGCTGAGGTCGAATTGCGACATTACGTTCATGCTTGTCTCCCTGTTTGTTGTTGGGCCGTTGTTGTAAGGGCGGTCATTTCACGGCGCCCAGGGTTAACCCCTTGACCAGCCAGCGCTTGACCAGCAACCCAGCGATTGCCATGGGGCAGACCACTATCGTTCCGATCGCCAGCAGCTTGCCCCAGTCGATACCGGTCTGGGTCAGCAGCTGCGCCGCGGCGATGGGGATGGTCTGCGTGCTGGGCCCCGAGAATGTCTGGGCGAAGGCGTAATCGTTCCAGGCGAAGATGAAACACAGGATGGCGGTGGTCACCAGCCCGGGGGTCATCAGCGGCAGCACGACGTAGCGGAACGCCTGGAGCTTGGTGGCGCCGTCGATCATTGCCGCTTCTTCCAGGTCGGGAGGTAGGTCGTCGAAGAACGCGGTCATCAGCCAGATGGCGAAGGGCAGGTTGAAGCTCAGGTAGGCGACGATCAGGCCGACGTGGGTGTCGAGCAGATAGAGATAACGGAACAGCAGGTACAGCGGCACGATGACCGCGGCGATCGGCGCCATGCGGGTGCTGATAATCCAAAAGGCCAGGTGATGTTTTCCCTTGATCCTAATCCGCGACAGCCCGAAGCCGGCCATGCAGCCGAGTACTACGGCGATCAGTGTCGAAACTCCGGCGATAAGCAGGCTGTTGAGCAGGTAGGGCCAGAGGCTGTTGCCGCTGCTGAACAACGAGGCGTAGTGCTCTAGGGTCGGGGTAAAGATCAGCTGTGGCGTGCTGGCGGTGATGATGTCATTCGACTTGAAGGAGGAAAGCACCATCCAGATGATCGGGATCAGCGTCCAGAACAGCAGAAGCGTCAACAGGACGACCTTGAACGTGAGGGGAAGCCAGCGCTTGGAGGCGGTCATGAGGTCTTCTCCTGACGTTTGAGCAGCTTCGTGAACGCTGTGGCGACCATGATCGAGAACACCAGCATGGTGATGCCGACGGCCGCGGCGTAGCCCAGATCAAAGAACCGGAAGGCTATGTCGTAGAGCCTGATGGGGATGATCTTGGTGGAGTCCGCAGGCCCGCCATTGGTGGTGATGAAGATGATCGCAAAGAAGCGAATCGCGTCCATAGCACGGATGAGCAATGCCACCAGTAGAATGTTGGAGATTGACGGCAAGATGATATAGAGCAGCTTTTGTACGTACTTGGCGCCATCCATCTCTGCCGCTTCCAGGATGTCTTCTGGCACCGAGGATAGCCCTGCCAAGACGATTAGGGCGACCAGCGGTGTCCATTCCCAGACGTCCATGAGAATGACCGCCACCATCGCGGAGCCAACATTGCCCAGGATGTTGCCGTCGAATAGGCCGGTTTCGTTCAGCATCCAGGCATACAGGCCGTGGCTGGGGTCGAGCATGAAACGCCCGAGTAGCCCGACGATGACGGGAGCGATGAACATCGGAATCAATAGCAGGGAGAGGATGATATTGCTGCCGCGGCTCAGGCTGTAGACCAGCAGCGCCATTACCGTGCCGACGATCATTTCCAGGCCCACCGTGGACAGGAAATAGACCAGACTGATCAGCCAGCTGGAACGAATATCGGGGTCCGTGAACACTCTTTGCCAGTTATCGAGACCTGAGAACTCGAAGGATAGCCCGCCCATCAGGCTGACATCGTTGAAGCTCATCCAGATGATCGAGAAGAACGGAACCAGCGTGATCAGGGCAAGCAGGAAAAGGGCTGGCGACATCATCGCCAGCTCGAACCTTTGTCCCCGCGCCGAGGGCTTTCCGGTCATCAACGCCATGCGTCATGCCCCCACAATACGGTCGATACGTTGTTTTGCGCTCTGCATGGTTTCCTCGGCGGACATCTGGCCCGCCAGCATCTTGGAGAGCTCGGTGAAGATAACCGTGTCGACCTCGTTCCACTGGGCGATCTTGGGCCGCAGGCCGATGTAGTCGTCCTGCCAAGCGGTCAGCATAGTGTCCGCCGTGAGCATGTTGGGCATGTCGGTGGGCGGGGTGCTGGCGGCCTTGACTTCAGGCATGTCGTAAACCGACTGGCGTGTTGGCGTGCCGCCGCCGACCTTGCTCTTCAGCCCCATCAGCTGGGTCTGCGGCGAGGTCGCCCAGACCAGGAACAACCAGGCCGCCTTTTGCTTCTCGGCCGAGGCATTGGCGTTGATGCCGATCCCGGTGCCGCCCCACAGGTTGGCGCTGCGGACGGGACCCTTGGGCAGCGGGGCGTAGCCGACCTTGCCTTGCAGGTCCGAGCTCTCCAGCGAGCCGGCGAATTCATGGAATTCGGGCATCATCGCAAACTCACCGTTCTGGAAGGCGTTAGCGACCCCGGTCCAGTCCCAGCTGGTACTACCCGGATGGGCGATCTTGAGCAGCTTCTGATAGAAGCTTGCCGCTTCCAGCGAGGCGTCGCTGGTCAGTCGGCAGGAACCCGGCGAGTCGGTGCCCAGCAGGCCGACCTTCTGGCCGTTGGCAAAATAGCTGCCGCCGTAGGCGAACAGCACATTGGAAAAGTCGCACATCAGCGAGTCGTACTGCTGCGCCATGTGCCCTGTACCATATTTGACTTCGGGTGCATTACCGTCGCTGAACCACTTGGCGATCTGGTAATACTGTTCCCAAGTCGTACTGTCCGAGGGCATCGGATCGAAGCCGAGATCCTGCTGCATCTGGTCGTGGTATTTCTCGAACAGATCATGGCGGTAGATCCAGATCATCGTCGGGCAGTCGTAGGGTAGGGCATAGAGACTTTCTTCGTTCTCGAAACGCCCGGCGGCGGCCAATTGCGAGGGGATGAAATCCTCGATGCCCTTGGGTACGACGGGCTGCTGATCGTCGTTGATGAAGGTATTGAGATCCACTAGGCCGCGATGATACGGCGCGAGCACCTGGTAGGGGTCGGCATAGATCACGTCGAAGGAACTGCGCCCGGCACCGAAGTCCAGCGCAACTTTCTGCACAAGGGCGCCCAGCTGCATTTCGGTGATGTTGACGGTAATACCGGTGAGCTCTTGGAACGACGCCAGGTTGGCGGCGATTGCGGTCGTCGGCGGCGTGTTCTCGGAGATGAACTGGATGGTGGTGCCGCTGGCCTGCTTCCAGGCCTCGTCGCTGGCCATGCCCTGGGCCAGGGCCGTGCGCAGCGAGCCCGCACCCATCAACGATAGGCCGGCGAGTCCACCCATTCCCTTCAATATGTCGCGACGCTTGAACTGGGTCATTGTTGTCCACCTCTCATGGGTTCAGGTCCAGTGTATTCTGGGCTGGCGGGGTCAGGCATCAAGCGTGATCTGCAGCTTGACGTCAGTGGGTCGTGCGCTCGCGGCACGCTCGAACGCATCGATGCTCTGGTCGAAATCGAAGGTCTCGCTGATCAGCGGTTTGAGATCGACCTTGCCCGAGGCGATCAGGTCGATCGCCCGGTCGTAGACGTTGGCGTAGCGGAACACCGTCTCGATACGCAGTTCCTTGGCCTGCGCCGAGACGATGTCGAAGGTAACCGGCTCGACGGGCATGCCAACCAGCACGACCGCACCAGCAGGTCGGGCGCAGGCCAGGACATCGTCATAGACCTTGGGGCTGCCACTGGCCTCGAACACCACATCGGCGCCCCAGCCCTTGCCGCAGCTCCTGTCGACGGCTTCCCGCAAGGATTCTCGCGAGACGTTAACGGGTGTGATGCCATCGAAACGGGCAGCGATCGCTAGCTTCTCCTCGACTAGATCGGAGACCAAGACCTCGCTGGCGCCGCCCGCAAGGGCTGCCAGGGCGACCATCAAGCCGATCGGCCCGGCCCCGGTCACAACGCAGATGTCACCCGGCTGCATGCGTGCCTTGACCACCGCCTGCATGCCGATCGCGAACGGCTCGATCATCGCCCCTTCGGCGAAGGACACAGAGTCGGGTAGCGCAAATGTGAATGCCGCTGGGTGAATGACTTCAGGCGTCAGGCAGCCATGTACCGGTGGCGTGGCCCAGAACCGCACATTGGGGTCGACGTTGTAGACGCCCAGCTTGGCGGCGCGCGAGGTGGGGTCGGGGATGCCGGGCTCCATGCATACGCGCTCGCCCACCCGCAGGGAGCTTACGTTACTGCCGACTTCGGTGACCACGCCGGACGCCTCATGGCCGAGGACCATTGGCTCGCGGACGACGAAGGGGCCGATCTGGCCGTGGGTGTAGTAATGCACGTCGCTACCGCATATGCCGACGGTATGTATGCGAACGCGAACCTCGTCCGGGCCGAGCTGGTTCGGAAGGTCGATTTCACGTAACGACAGCTCGCGTTTCTTTTCCAGCACCAAGGCTTTGGCTTTCATGGCGCTCTTCCCGAGTTATGTTGAAAATAAGGCAAGTACCGACCTTCTATTCTTCAGGCCGAACCCGACATGGGCTTGCAGGCGACGCTACGCGCCAAATTGGAAAAGCGGCTAGGCTGTAATTTTCGAAGCAGTGATACTTTTTTGCAGACTTTGCCGATGATTTAGGTAATTATCTGTTTTAAAAGGTTGTTTGTGCGCTGTGTGGAGGTTCGCTATGCGACGCTGGAAGTGAGAATGTGACCAAAGTATGATCGTGACCAAAGTATAAAAGGCTAACGGGTCACTTTGTTTCAGGATAGGAGAAGATGGGATAAGAATCGGCAGGAATGAAATCGAAATGGAGGGCTTCTTAAATAAAAAGTATCACGGTAGTCCGCAACCAATACGCCAGCCTAATTAGCACTTGGCAAGTGCTAGACCCTTATGGGCGGGTAACGGGTATAGCTGATAAAAGAGGCGCTGCTAATTCATGGTCACTGCGCAGTTTAATGACAGCCATCTCGGTGCTCCTGTTTTCGAGAGCGTCAGCCAGGATCCGAAGTTCAGTTTTTACTGGCACTGTCATGATTTCCCTGCACCGATCGCTCGCTGGAATTATCACCCTGAATATGAGCTACATCTAATACGATACTCGCAAGGGCATTATTTCGTAGGTGATTATATCGGCCGGTTCGAAGCCGGTAATCTGGTGCTGGTGGGGCCTAATATACCGCATGCTTGGTTCAGCGATCTCGATGATACGCAGCCGGTGGTACAGGGGCGCGATGTCGTTCTTCAGTTCAAGGGGGAGTGGCTCGAACACATGATGGCGCTTTGCCCGGAGCTCAGCTGCTTGTCGGCGCTCATCGAAGATTCAGCTATGGGGGTGGAATTCAAGGGGGAGCAAGCCAAGATCTGTGCTGACTTGCTGGTCAGGATGGGAGAGCAGGATAATACTGGGAGGTTATTGACGATGCTGACCATTCTGCGCAGCCTTTCTCAGTGTGACTATCATACGCTGGCCGATCACGGATATGGTCTGGACCTTACTAGATCTTCCGAGCAGGTCGATGCCGTGCTGCGACATATCCACGACCACTTCCATGAAGAGTTGCGCATGTCTGCGTTAGCCGCGGATAACGGCATGACACCTTCTTCCTTTTCGCGTTTCTTTAAACAGGCTACCGGCGATAATTTCGTCGCTTTCCTCAGACGTATCCGTATCAATCAGGCCTGCCGACTGCTGCTAGAGGGCAGACACTCTGTCGCGGATATATGCTTTCAGGTCGGCTACAATAACCTTTCCAATTTCAATCGCCATTTTCGTGAACTGAAGAATATGACGCCACGTCAATACCAACGGAATAAGGTCGACCTAGCGCCAAAGGGGGAGATGTAGCTACAGCCACAACTCGTTGCCTTGTGCTTACCAGCACACTCCGGATCACGTCGTCGGAGATGATTTTCTCTTATCGACGACCCCAAGCTGACACCAACGACCAAAGTATAAAGGCAACCCGGCCGAAGCGCTCGCTGAAGCCGTGTTCAGCGGTCGGCGACGCCATTCCGCGAAAAGTCGATCTCTGTGAGCGCTTTGGCGTCAGTCGAAGCACGGTACGCAGTGCATTGCAGAAACGGGTCAATGCCGGTTTGCGGGTACGGGTCTCCGGGCAGGGCGCACGGGTCTGCGAACTTTCGGCCTGGCATCTGCTCGATCCGTGGGTCGGCGCGCATGGCTGGCGCGCTAGGCCAAGCCCAATCCGCATCTGCAGCGGGAAAGGGCGCGTCGTTTTGGCAGATCGTTTCCTGCAGATGGCGAGAGTTCAATAACCCTCGGCATAACGCTTATCGGCATCGCCCAGCCGCTGGATTTCGCGTTCGCTGTAACCTGCCTGGCGTAGCGGCACGACGATGTCGGCATCGAGATCCGGTTCGTAGTTGAGCAGAACCTCGCCGCGCCCGTTCAGTTCGATATTACCCAACGCGGCCGGCAGCAGCAGGGTTTCTGCGCGCGGTAATATCATCGTACCGCCGGACCAGACGACCTCGATCGAC
>Ga0207878_100192_pt1 | contig 44602 bp, 47 predicted proteins | sample LinPmetageLP41_FD_184053 | JGI IMG/M metagenome (GOLD analysis project Ga0207878, IMG submission 184053) | Marine viral communities from the Pacific Ocean - LP-41 (SPAdes) | ecosystem: Environmental > Aquatic > Marine > Oceanic | place: Pacific Ocean | collected 2010-08-27 | reverse complement strand
GGTCAGCGCCGCGCCGGAGCGAACGAACCCCCGCCGCGTCAACATCAGCACACGTGCCTGCTCCTCGCTCAGACCCAGCGTATCGCGTCGGCTCCACAGGTCCTCGATCCGGGCGAAAAGTTTGGCGTTGTTGGTTATTTCCGAAGAATAGGCGGATAGTTTGGGGGCCATGTCACGCTGAAGGACTTCGCGTGCCGGGGTGCTGTCGGCCCCGGCAAGGTTGTAGAAGACGCCCGCGACCCGGTCGAGGGTGCGGTCGGCACGTTCCAGCGCTTCGATTGTGTTCTCGAAGGTCGGGGTATCGGGGTTTTCCGCAACTGCGGCGACGGCTTCGCGACCTTCAGCTATGCCTTGATCAAACGCGGGGGCGAAATGTTCGTCTTCGATGGCGGCGAAGGGCGGCAGGGCGAACGGGCCGGACCAGTCGGTCAACAGCGGGTTTGTCATGAGAGGATCTCCTTTTGCCACAAGCTAGGCGCGGCGTGGCGGAGTTGCCAGAGGCGGCGTCCGGCAACACGACAATGTCGCCGGACACGGTTTACCGCACCATGTCAGTCGTCCAGGCGAACCTGAGCGGCCTTGTCGCGGTAATCTTCCTTGGGATCGTTCCCCATCAGCATCTTGATGCCCGCCACAAGGGAGGACCCGTCTTCCCAGATATGCGCGTCTGTTGCATCGTAGCGCACGAGGGTCAGTTCGGGATCGTCCTTGCCATCATACCAGGCGGCGACGAAGGGGTTCCAGAGTCGATCGATAACGGCGCGATCGTTATCGATGACGAGGGTGCCGGTAGCGCTGGCCCAGAGGTCGTGGCCCTTGGAAGCGAAGGTCATGATTCCGACTTTCGCCTTTGCATCCAACGTCTTGCCCAGATCTGTGCCGGTGCTGGTGAAGAACCAGATTGGCCCTTCCTCCCCGTCGATGCTGGCGGTCATCGGACGGGGTTTGACCCCATCGCAGCCGAGAAAGACGGTCATGTCGGATTTCAGGGCCTTCCAGAATTTTCGTTCGAGATCGTTGCTCATCCGGGTCTCCTCGATGTTTGCAGTCTCCTCTGTCAACGTGGTCTGGGTGGCTGGCGTTCCATGGTCGGACACGATTTCCGGGACTGCAATTCGACGGGTGATGTATGGGTGATCTGCGGGTGATGCGCGTCGGACGTGATCCGCGCGAGACCTGCCGCGGGAACCGATGGACACTTCCGCGCGTTGCCCACATCATAATCTGATAATAATCCCAGGAGACCGCCATGAAATCCCGCCTGATCCGTATTCTCGCACTCACGATGCTTCTGCCCACCGTGTCCGGCTGCGCCGCCGCAGCCCTTGGCGCAGGCGGTGCCATCGCCGCCGATACGGTGGCTGAGGACCAGGGCGGCAACCTTTTCTGATATCGGGACTTGGCGGCGCGGCCTTCGTCTGAAACGATACGAACGTCAGCCGGTGACCGCTCCGCTGGGGCGGCCCGGCCACGTTCAATTCAGGAGACGACAATGCTGCGTATCGTACTGGCCATGACACTGCTCACGGGGCTGGCCGCCTGCGAAACCACCAAGGGGTTCATCAAGGACTCGGAGAACGTCGGACAGGCGATCGTCAACGGCGGGTGAGGTGAGGTTGGGCGTCAGTCCGATGGCGCGTGCCAGTGGTGCGCGCCCAAGGTCAGGATAGATTGATTTTCGCCAGAAAATTTAAGATCTGCCACTCATCCACCGAACTTTCAAAAATCACCGTCCCACGCCACTTCACCGCGTGGGCACGCGCCTTTCTGCGAAAGACGCTGACGCCCACCATCCCAAGTCCGCCTCAGATCCGCCTCAGACGCCCGCAAGCCGGACAGCCTTAGCTGTCCATCTTCAACGCATTTATAAACGCCGACTGCGGGATCTCAACTTTCCCGAACTGGCGCATCTTCTTCTTGCCCGCCTTCTGCTTCTCCAGCAGCTTCTTCTTCCGGGTCGCGTCGCCGCCATAGCATTTCGCCGTCACGTCCTTGCGCATCGCCGAGAGGGTTTCGCGGGCGATGACCTTGCCGCCGATGGCCGCCTGGATCGGGATCTTGAACATGTGGCGCGGGATCAGTTCCTTGAGTTTCTCGACCATGGCGCGGCCCCGGGCCTCGGCGCGGTCGCGGTGGACCATCATCGAGAGGGCGTCGACCGGCTCGTCGTTGACGAGGACGGACATCTTGACCAGCGCATCCTCGCGATAACCGATCATCTGGTAGTCGAAGCTGGCATACCCTTTGGTAACACTTTTCAGCCTATCGTAGAAATCGAACACCACTTCATTGAGGGGGAGATCATAGACGACCATGGCGCGGGGCCCGGCATAGGTCAGGTCCATCTGGATGCCGCGCCGGTCCTGGCAGAGTTTCAGCACGTCGCCGAGGTAGTCATCGGGCACAAGGATGGTGGCCTTGATGCGCGGCTCCTCAAGATGATCGACGTGGGTCAGGTCGGGCATGTCGGCGGGGTTGTGCAGCTCGGTCATGGTGCCGTCGCGCATATGGATGTGATAGACGACCGAGGGCGCGGTGGTGATCAGGTCGATGTCGTATTCGCGTTCGATGCGGTCCCGGATGACTTCCAGATGCAGCAGGCCGAGGAATCCGCAGCGGAAGCCGAAGCCGAGGGCGGCCGACGATTCGACCTCGAAGCTGAAGGACGCGTCGTTGAGAGCGAGTTTGTCGATGGCATCGCGCAGGTCTTCAAAAAGGGCAGAATCGACGGGGAACAGGCCGCAGAACACGACCGGTTGCGAGGGTTTGAAACCGGGCAGCGCCTTGTCGGTGCCGCGCTTTTCGTGGGTGATGGTATCGCCCACGCGCGTGTCGCGGACCTGTTTGATGGAGGCGGTGAGGAAGCCGATCTCGCCCGGACCCAGTTCGTCGATTTCGGTCATCGGCGGGCGGAACACGCCGATGCGGTCGACGTGGTGGGTTGTGTTGTTGGACATGAAGCGGACGCGGTCGCCCTTTTTCAGCCGCCCGTCGATGATGCGGACAAGCACGATGACGCCCAGATAGCTGTCGTACCAGGAATCGACGAGCATGGCCTTGAGCGGCGCGTCGATGTCGCCCCTGGGCGCGGGAAGGCGGTCGACGACGGCCTGCAGCGTTTCGCGGATGCCCTGCCCGGTTTTGGCGGAGACCAGCAGCGCATCGGAGGCGTCGATGCCGATGACATCCTCGATCTGTTCGCGAACGCGGTCGGGCTCGGACGCGGGCAGGTCGATCTTGTTGAGGACGGGTACGATCTCGTGGTCGGCGTCGATGGCCTGATAGACGTTGGCCAGCGTCTGCGCCTCGACGCCCTGGGTCGAGTCGACGACCAGCAAGGAGCCTTCGACGGCGCGCATCGACCGCGACACTTCGTAGGCGAAGTCTACGTGACCGGGGGTGTCGATCAGGTTGAGGACGTAGGTCAACCCGTCCGCGGCGATAAAGTCGATGCGGACCGTGTTGGCCTTGATGGTGATGCCGCGTTCACGCTCGATATCCATGGAGTCGAGCATCTGTTCCTTCATGTCGCGCAGGGCGACAGTGTTCGTCTCCTGGATCAGGCGGTCGGCGAGCGTCGACTTGCCATGGTCGATATGCGCGACGATCGAGAAATTGCGGATGCGGGCGAGGTCGGTCGTCATTTGGGGCGGCCTGTCGGTAAGGGTTCCGAAGGCAGATACAACGGGGTTCGGGCGGCGGAAAGGGGGTCGGGTATCGCGACCCTGCCGTGACGGCCCGAACCGACCCGGCGCAGGGCCGGATCGGACAGGACGATTACACCTTCGGCGCGCATGCGGACGATCAGTGGAGCGAGGCCACGTTGACGTCGTGTCCCGCGGTATGGCCGACCCTGCGACCGAGCCGGGTGGGGACGTGTCCGAGGTGAGGGCGGTCCCCCTGCCCCGGACGGGAACGGTTATTCGGCGGCCTGTTTGCCTCTGATGCTCTGGGCCGAGGCAAGGCCGGGGGCATTGGATTTGCCGCCAAGCTTCTCGCGCACCTTGGCTTCGATCTTGTCGCCCGTGGCGCCGTCGATGTTGCGCCAGTATTCGAAGGCGCGTTGCAGCACCTTTTCGCTGACGCCGTTGCTCAGGTGTCCGGCGGCATTCGTCACCAGCCGGTCGCGGGCGGCGTCGTCCATCACGTCGCGCACCAGGATGCCGGCCTGACTCCAGTCGTCGTCGTCCTCGCGCAGGGTGTAGGCCTGACGGACCATGTCACCGTCGGCATGCCAGAGCCCGGCTTCGGCACCGGGATCGGGCTGTGCCGAGGGACCGCCGTAGGAATTGGGCGCATAGACCGGGTCCGAGACCTTTTCCGTGCGTCCCGCGCCGTCCTTCGAATAGCTGTGGACCGGCACCTGTGGCTTGTTCACCGGGATCTGCTTGTAGTTCACACCCAGCCGGGCGCGGTGGGCGTCGGCATAGGAAAAGCCCCGCGCCAGCAGCATCTTGTCCGGCGACAGTCCGATACCGGGCACCATGTTGTTCGGCTCGAAGGCCAGTTGCTCGATCTCGGTGTGGAAATCGGTCGGGTTGCGGTTCAGAACCAGTTTGCCGACTTCCATCAGGGGGTAGTCCGCATGGGGCCAGACCTTGGTCAGATCGAAGGGGTTGAGGTGATAGGTCCTGGCGTCCTCGTAGGGCATGACCTGCCATTTGAGGGTCCAGCTTGGCGGGTTTCCATCCTGGATCGCGGTGAAGAGATCGCGGCGGTGGTAGTCGCCGTCCATTCCGGCGAGCTTGTCGGCCTCGTCCTGGCTCAGGTAGGCGTTGCCGTCACCCTGATCGGTGTGGAAGTGGAACTTCACCCAGAACCGCTCGCCGTCGGCATTGGTCAGCGAATAGGTGTGGCTCGAGTAGCCATTCATCTCGCGCCAGGACTTCGGGATGCCGCGGTCCCCCATGAGATATGTCACCTGATGGGCGCTTTCGGGCGACAGGGTCCAGAAATCCCACTGCATGTCGTGGTCGCGCATGTTGTTGTCGGCACGGCGCTTCTGGCTGCGGATGAAGTGCTGAAACTTCAGCGGGTCGCGGATGAAGAAGATGGGCGTGTTGTTTCCGACCATGTCGAAATTGCCGTCCTCGGTATACATCTTGACAGAGAAGCCGCGCGGATCGCGCCATGTGTCGGGGCTGCCCCGTTCACCGGCGACGGTCGAGAAACGGACCGCGACATCGCAGGATGCGCCGGGCTGAAAGATCGCGGCCCTGGTATAGCGGGTGACGTCCTGCGTGGTCTCGAAGCTGCCGAATGCGCCGGAGCCCTTGGCGTGGGGCTGACGCTCGGGAATACGTTCCCGGTTGAAGTTCGCCATCTGTTCCAGAAGGTAGGCATCATGCAGGAGAATCGGCCCGTCCGGGCCGACGGTCAGCGAATGTTCATCGCTTTGGACGCGGATGCCCGCATCCGTAGTGGTAGGGGGACCATTCTTGCGGTCGGTCATGGCTCTCTCCGATGTTTGGATACGTCTAGACAAACCGCCAGCGGGGGCGGAACGTTCCCATATCGGGGTAAATGTCGTGAACGGGGACCGGCGGCACGTCGGTGGCCTTCAGCGAACGGCTGCGATCCGGCGTTACGTGGCGGTGCCGCCGGATTTGACTGGAGCGGCATTTTTTGCAAGGGCGGCAGCAGATAAATCGGATCCATGCCTTCATCGGTCACCTGCTCGTGCAGGACGACGAGGTTTCGCCGCAACAGAGATCGCTCCTGTCGCCGCGCCGTGCCATTCAGCCGCAGGCCCGGGGCGGAGCGGCGCGGAACGTGCCATTGACATGCCGCCCGCCGTGCCCCAAATGCCTCTCAACCCCGCCCCTTGGGCCGCGTGAGCCGGGTGTCCGATGACGGACATCCTCAGCGACGGGCGGGTTTGCTTCCCCAAGGATCACGCCAGGGCAGCGCGACCTGACCCCATGACGGGGCGCGTCGTGACCCCTCCCCCGCGTTCCACCGGGAACGCCGTTACGCGCATCGGCGCGAAGGAAAAGTACATGGATTTCGACATGCTGGGGCTGAAGCCTCGCCTGATTACCGCCCTGAACGACATGGGCATCAAGGACCCGACCCCGATCCAGAAGCAGGCCATTCCGCCGGCGCTTGACGGGCGTGACGTCATGGGCCTTGCCCAGACCGGAACCGGCAAGACCGCCGCATTCGGCCTGCCGCTGATTCAGCATCTGATGGAGGGCGATGTGCGCCCGAACCCGCGCTGCGCCCGCGCGTTGATCCTGGCCCCCACGCGCGAGTTGGTGAACCAGATCGGCGAGAGCCTGGACGGGTTCATCAAGGGCAGCCACATGAAGGTCGCCAAGGTTGTCGGCGGCGTCGGCATCAACCCGCAGATCAAGCGGCTGGAACGTGGCGTGGACCTGCTGGTCGCGACACCCGGACGCCTGATCGACCTGATGGATCGCGGTGCGGTCAACCTGTCGGAAAGCCATTTTCTGGTTCTGGACGAGGCTGACCAGATGCTGGACATGGGCTTCATCCACGCGCTGAAGAAGATCGCCCTGAAGCTGCCGAAAGAGCGTCAGACCCTGCTGTTCTCGGCGACGATGCCGAAGGACATGGAAAGTCTGGCCGCGACATATCTGGACAAGCCGGTTCGGGTGCAGGTCGCGACTTCCGGTCAGACCGCAGACAAGATCGAGCAGTCGATCCACTATATCGCCAAGTCTGAAAAGCCCGGACTTTTGCTGGACCTGCTGCGCGACCACCCGAACGAGGCGGCGCTGGTTTTCGCGCGCACAAAGCACGGGTCGGACCGTCTGGCCAAGCAGTTGACCGGCGCGGGCGTCAATGCCGTCGCGATCCACGGCAACCGCAGCCAGGGTCAGCGGACCCGCGCGCTGGAGGCGTTCACCAATGGCGATGCGCCGGTTCTGGTGGCAACGGATGTGGCCGCGCGGGGTCTGGATATCCCGGTGGTCAAGCACGTCTATAACTACGAACTGCCGAACGTGCCCGAAACTTACGTTCACCGCATCGGGCGGACAGCGCGGGCCGGGCGCGAGGGTGCCGCGATCACATTGTGCGCGCCCGACGAAATGGGCGAGCTGAAGGACATCGAGAAGGTCATCAGGGGGTCGATCCCGGTGGCGTCCGGCAGCCGCTGGACGCCGGCGCAGGAGGAGGCCAAGCCCAAGCAGAACCGGGGCGGTGGCGGCGGTCGTCGTCAGGGCGGCGGCGGTCAGCGTCAGGGCGCCCCCAAGGGCGCACGCCCCGGCGGCGGTGGCGGCAATCGCCGTCGGCGTCCCCGGCAGAGCGCCTGAGGCACGGCGTGGCATCTCCGACTTGCCCTGCGCCGACGCGCGGGGCAATCTGATGCCACCAGCCCGGAGGCCTGAAATGACGCGTTTTTCTGCTCGAATCGCCCTGATTCTGACGTTTGCGATGCTGTTTCCAGGTTCGCTTGCGGCGCAGGAAACGGGTGAGCGGTTGCAGATCGTGGCCCCCGAAGGCTTTGTCGAATACCGCAGCAGCGGCGTGAACGGGACGGCATTGATAGAGTTCGTACCTGACGGACAGACGACCGAAGACTGGACACAGAAGGTATCGCTTCAATTCCTGCCGTCGATCCAGGAGCCGGTCGCTTTCACCGACGCCGTCTCGCAGTCCGTCATGCAGGCCTGCGCCAGTGCGGAAGTCGCGCAGATCTCGCAACCGACCGAAGCCGGACATGCCACCTCGCTGATCCTTGTCGGCTGCCCGCTGTCGCCCGCGACGGGCAAGCCCGAGTATTTTCTGATGAAGGCCATTGCCGGACACGATCGTCTGTATGTCGTGCAGATGGCATGGGCCGGGCCGCGCCCCACGCCGGACGATGTGACGACATGGTCCGTCTGGCTGCGGCGTGTCGTGGCGTGTGACGAAGGAAGCACGGAGGCCGCCTGCGCAGGTGGCTAGAACGGGCGCGGTCCGATAGTCGATTGCCTGTCGGCGACAGCTCTGGCATTGTTCGGTCAAAACATATGACCGGAGGCCTGAGCAGCTTATGAATCCGATCAAGAAAGCCCCCCTGGCACTGCTTCTGGTGCTGTCTGCCTGTGGCGGAAGCGGTGCCGTAGGCGGTGGCCCGCGCGATGCGCCGATCCGAAGTTTCGCGACCGGCCCGATCTATTCCGCCTGTAATGCTTCGGACCGCAATGCGGCCTCCAGAAGCCTCTGCGGTTGTATTCAGGCATCGGCCAATACGATTTTGAGCAAGGGTGAACAATCGCGTGCGGTGCAGTTCTTCCGCGATCCTCAAAAGGCCCAGGACGTGCGCCAGTCCGAGCGCTCGAGCGATGAACGCTTCTGGAAACGCTACAGGCAGTTCGTCGAAGTATCGGAACGCGCCTGTGCGTAACGGCGGATTGGCCGCCCTGCTGGCCATCTCCCTTGGCGCGCCCGCCCTGATTGCCATGCCCGCGATGGCGGCTGAAACGCTGCGGTTTTTCCCACCCGACGGGTTTACCGGCGTCCATGTCAGCGAAAGCGATCAGGTCCGCCTGTCGGAATATGTGCGCGACGGCGAAGCGCTGAACGGCTGGACGAATGCGATAACGGTTGCGGAACTTCGCGGTACCGGTTGGACCGCGTCGGAATACGTCACTCAGTTGCAGGCTGATCTGGCGGCGAGTTGTTCGCAGGCATTCGAGATGTCCCCCGACACGTTCGAAGCGGGGGGGCGCACATCCACCATCTCGATCCACGCCTGTCCCAACATGGACATCAGCGGTCGCCCGGAGATCGACCTTGTCCGGGTGATCGAGGGTGCGGACGACAAGTTGTTCGTGATCCAGCGCAGCTGGGTCATCAGCCCGCCGAATGAAGAGTTGCTGGAATGGTCGGACTGGATCAGGGCGTTGCAGGTCTGCGACGATGACGGCTGCGCCTGAACCGATCGCCGCAGTCACGGGACCGGCCAGTTCACTGCGCCTGACGCGCGACGCATGAAACGCATCGTGATCTTATCCGGCGCGGGGCTGAGCGCGGAATCCGGCCTGGGCACGTTCCGCGACATGGACGGATTATGGACGCGCTACAATCTGGAGGACGTGGCCACACCGGGCGGCTTCGCCCGCGATCCCGCCCTGGTCCACGACTTCTATAATGCGCGCCGGGCCAACATGGCGGCGGCCCGGCCGAATGCGGCGCATGAGGCACTGACGCGGCTGTCGAAGCACGGGGACGTCATGCTGGTCACACAGAACATCGACGACCTGCTGGAGCGTGCCGGCGCCACCGACGTGATCCACATGCACGGAGAGCTTGCGCGGGCGCTGTGCCATGCCTGCGGTGCACGGTGGGATGCGCCGCCGGTCATGTCGGCGGATGCCCCCTGTCCTGTCTGCAACGCGGCCGCCACCCGGCCCGACGTCGTCTGGTTCGGCGAAATGCCCTATCACATGGACCGCATCGAGGCGGCACTGGCACGGGCCGATCTGTTCGTGTCGATCGGCACCTCCGGCACGGTCTACCCAGCGTCGGGCTTCGTGGATTTGGCGCGGATGGCTGGTGCCGGGACACTTGAGTTGAACCTCGCGGCCTCGGGCGGGCGCTTTGACGCGGTGCGCGAGGGAGCCGCGACGGATGTAGTGGTGGAATGGGTGGCGGAGGTTTTGGACGATGCCTGACCTCCGCCGGTTTCGTCACCAATCAACGCGACGCTCCCACGTCTGGTGGAGCGGATGATCGTCCATCTTGCGACGCATATGCTCGATATACATGCTTTCATGCGTCGGCAACGGTTTGGCGGGCGGTTTCGATATGTGATGCCTCCGCTCATTGCGCGAGAAGAGTGTCTTTAGCGAGAGTTTCATGTCGACCTCCTGATACTTGCTGATAGATCTATCATTGCGCCACTTGATGCGATCCGGCAAAGTAATACGAAACACGATATGTTAGCTGAGGTATCGTATGGAATGGTCGCGACTGCCACCGCTGGCCGCGCTGCGCGCCTTTGAAGCGGCCGCCCGCTGTCGCAGCTTTACGCGCGCCGCGCAGGAGCTGAACGTCACCCATGCGGCCATCGCCCAACATGTTCGCAAGCTGGAAACTGCCCTTGCGCACAGCCTCGTCGTGCGCGACGGGCGCGGCATCGCGGTCACACCCGCCGGGGTGCAACTGGCCGAGGCGCTTACCTTGGGGTTCGGCACAATCGGCGCGGCGGTGGACCGGCTTCAGGCCGACGCCGAGACGCGGCCCCTGTCGCTTTCGGTTACGCCCGCTTTCGCCGCAGGCTGGCTTATGCCGCGGATCGGTGACTTCTGGACGCGCCATCCGGATATTCCGCTTAACATTCAACCAAACGTCGAAGTTTCTGATCTGCGCCGTGACGGAGTAGACATGGCGATCCGGCACGGCGACGGCATATGGCCCGGATTGGATGCCGAGCTGCTGACCGATGGCGACCACTGGGTCGTCGTGCACCCGGACCTGCTGGGCGAATGCAAACCGTCCTGCCTTGGCGATCTTCTGCATCTGCCCTGGCTGCTGGAGCATTACATGCTGGAGCGGCGCGCCATGATTGAACGGGAAGGCATCGACCTGGATGATGTTCGGATGCAATTGATGGAAACGAACTGGATGGTGCTGGCGGCGGCGCAGGCGGGGCATGGCGTGACCGTCCAGCCCAAGTCGCTGGTGGACCGCGACGTCGCGGCGGGCACATTGGTCAAGGTCTGCGAGTTGAACGGCGGATCGTTGGGATATTACCTCGTCACCCTGCCCGGTCGCGTCTCGCCCCGTTTGCGGACACTGCGGCGATGGCTGCACGGACAGGTCGGCAATCGCTGAACACAAAAAGGGGGCCCAAAGGCCCCCGATTCACATAGCTGACAAAGATCAGGCTTCCAGAGCAGCCGCCGTGTCGGAAGACTTGGCGATGTCCTTCTTGATCTTCAGCGCTCGGTCGGACAGGTTGACGTCCTTTTCCTTGGCAAGGAAAGCGTCCAGACCGCCACGGTGATCGACGGTGCGCAGCGCCGCCGCCGAGATGCGCAGCTTGAAGCTGCGACCCAGCGTTTCGGACTGAAGCGACACGTCGTTCAGGTTGGGCAGGAACCGGCGACGCGTTCTGTTATTCGCGTGGCTGACATTGTTGCCCGACATCGGGCCTTTTCCGGTGAGTTCGCAAACGCGCGACATGGGCCACCTCGGGTTTAAGGGTTCATAAAAACAGGTGCAGGGCCGATCAGACGGCCCCGCAGTCGCGGCGTGATAGGCTTAAGGGACAGGGGCGTCAAGGCGGAACATCGGGTTCGGTATCCCTGCGCGGCATCAGTTTCCCAGATCGTCCAGCAGATCGCGTGCGGCGGCGCGTGCGGCACGGCGGCCTTCGGCGACGTCGCGGGCCAGGCGCGTCATATCTGCGCGCACCTCGGGCGTGTCCAGACGGGCCAACAGACCGGCGCGAACTTCTTCGCGGAACCAGTGCGCGGCCTGCTCGGCGCGACAGGTCGCCCAGTGGCCGTTGTCACGCCGCCAAGTGGCCAGCGTCTGCATCTGCTCCCATGCATCCGCCAATCCCGATGATTCGAGGGCAGAGACGGCCATCGCCCTGGGAAACCCTTCGGGGTCGTTCGGGCGTTTGCGAAGCAGCCGCAAGGCGCCCGCGTAATCGGCGACTGTCCGGGTGGCCGTGGCTTTCAGGTCGCCATCGGCCTTGTTGACCAGAATCAAGTCGGCGATTTCCATGATGCCGCGCTTGACCCCCTGCAACTCGTCCCCGCCCGCGGGTGCCAGCAACAGAACGAACAGGTCCGAGATTTGCGCCACCATGGTTTCGGACTGACCGACGCCGACGGTTTCGATCAACACGATGTCAAACCCCGCCGCCTCGCACAGGGCCACCGCCTCGCGGGAACGGCGGGCGACACCGCCCAGGTGGCTGGCGGCAGGGGATGGGCGGATGAAGGCGTTCGCGTCACGGCTCAGATGCTCCATCCGCGACTTGTCGCCCAGAATGGACCCGCCGGTGCGCGCGCTGCTGGGATCGACCGCCAGGACAGCGACCCGCTTGCCCTGCCCCGTCAGCATCAGACCGAATGCTTCGACGAAGGTCGATTTGCCGACACCGGGCGTGCCGGACAGGCCGATGCGCAACGCTTCGCGTCCTGTGTCGCGCAATCCGTCCAGCAGGGCGGCGGCCCGTTCCCGATGATCGGGGCGTGTGCTTTCGACCAGCGTAATCGCGCGGGCCAGTGCCCGGCGGTCGCCGGACAGGATCGGGTCGTGCAACGGGTCATGCGTGGTCATGGGGTTCGGGATGCCCGGCGCGTCGTGGGTTTGCAAGCGCCGCGCGCAATGCCGTAGGGAAGCGTCATCCGCGCCACGGGAGGCCCGACTTGTTCAGCGATCTGCCCATCGAAGAGGTGCTGCCAGAGCTTCTGGCGGCGCTGTCGGCACGAGGCGTTGCGGTTCTTCAGGCTCCTCCGGGGGCAGGCAAGACGACCCGCGTGCCCTTGGCGATGCTGCCCCTAGTCGAAGGTCGGATCATCCTGTTGGAGCCGCGACGGCTGGCGACCCGTGCCGCCGCCGCCCGCATGGCCGAGACGCTGGGCGAGGCCGCAGGGCAGACCGTCGGCTACCGGATGCGCGGCGCGTCGCAGGTGTCGAGGGCCACCCGGATCGAGGTCGTGACCGAAGGCATCCTGACCCGGATGATCCAGTCCGATCCGGAGTTGCCTGGCGTTGGCGCGCTGATCTTTGACGAATTCCACGAACGCTCGCTGAACGGCGACCTTGGGCTGGCCCTGGCGTGGGAAGCACGGCAGGTGTTGCGGCCCGATCTGATGCTTCTGGTGATGTCGGCCACGCTGGATGCGGACCCCGTAGCCGAAATGCTGGGCGCGCCGGTCGTGACGTCCGACGGACGCAGCTTCCCGGTCGAACGGCGCTGGCGGGATCGCCCTCCTGTCGCGGGGCAGCCCTTCGAGGCGCAGGTCGCTGCGTTGATAGCAGAGGCCATGACTGCGAGCGACGGCGACGTGCTGGCCTTCCTGCCCGGCGAGGGCGAAATCCGACGCTGTGCCGCGCTGCTGTCCGGTATCGCCGCCGATGTGCGTCCCCTGTACGGCGCGCTGCCCTTCGCCGAACAGCAGGCCGCGATCCTGCCCGGTCCGTGCCGTCGTGTCGTGCTGGCCACATCCATCGCCGAAACCTCGCTGACCATCGAAGGCGTGCGCGTGGTGGTCGACGGCGGGCTTGCCCGGCGTGCCCGGTTCGACGCGGCATCGGGCATGTCCCGGCTGGTGACGGAACGTGTCACGCGCGCCGAGGCCACGCAGCGGGCGGGCCGTGCCGGGCGGGTCGCAGCGGGTCTGGCCTTTGCCAACTGGACGCGCGGCGAAGAGGGCGGGATGCACGCCTTTCCCGGCCCGGAAATCGCCAATGCCGATCTGGCCGGACTGGCGCTGGAACTGGCCGTCTGGGGCGGAGGCGGTGCGGTCGAACACGATCTTGCGTTTCTGACGCCCCCGCCCGAGGGCGCACTGGCCGAGGCGCGGGTCCTGCTGACGGACCTGGGGGCGCTGAACGAGGGGCGCATCACCGGCCATGGCCGTGCGCTGTCCCGTCTGCCGCTGCATCCGCGTCTGGGGCATATGGTGCTGAACGGCGGTGGGGGGACCGCGAATGTCGCCGGGGTGCTGTCGGTGCGGATGCCCCCCGGATCGGTTGATCTGACCGATGTCTTGCGCGCACCGTCCCGCGAAGCGCGGGCGGAGGCCAGACGATTGCGCCGGTTCGAGGCGGGACCGTCGCTATCCGATGCGCAGCGGCTGGCACTGGCCTATCCAGACCGGGTCGGGTTGCGGCGCGCCGGAGATGCGCCGCGCTGGCTTTTGTCGGGTGGCAAGGGCGCCAGGATGCAGATCGGCGACGTGTTGTCCCGGGCGCGGCTGATCGTAGCCTGCGATCTGGACGGCGACCCGACCGAAGCCCGTGTGCGGCGCGCGCTGTCGATCACCGAAGCGGAGTTGCGCGCGGTTCTGGGGGATCGCATCGGCTGGATCAATCTGTGTCGCTGGTCGACCCGGCATCGGCGGGTCGAGGCCCGGCGGCAGGAGCGTCTGGGTGCCATCGCTCTGGACGATCGACCCTGGACGGATGCGCCGCCCGACAAGGTCGCCTCAGCCGTACTGGACGGGGTGCGGGCCTTGGGACTGGCTTGCCTGAACTGGACGCGGCGCGCCCGGCTTTATCGTTCACGGATCGCGGCGGCGGGGCTGCGCGACGTGTCCGACGCGGCCCTGTTGAACGAATTGGAAGACTGGCTGTTGCCGATGCTGGACGGGGTCCGCGATGCGGAAGATCTTGGGCGGCTGGATCCGTTCGACGCGTTGCAGGGCTGGCTTGGATGGGAGGATGCGCGGCAGCTGGAGGACATTGCCCCGGCATATTACCGGTCGCCACTGGGACGCAAGGTGCCCATCGACTATGGCCCCGACATACCAACGATATCGCTGCGCCTGCAGGAAGTCTTCGGCGAAACGCGGCACCCGCACGTCGGACAGACCGCCCTGCGAATGGAACTGCTGTCGCCCGCGCAACGCACCCTAGCGGTCACGCAGGACCTGCCGGGCTTCTGGACCGGGGCTTACGCCGATGTGCGCAAGGACATGCGTGGGCAGTATCCGCGACATCCCTGGCCGGAGGACCCGACCATCGCGGTGCCCACAACGCGGGCGAAACCGCGCGGAACCTGACGGCATAGCCTCCGGAGGGAATATGTTCCGAGCAAGGACAGATCAGGCAAGGAGATCGGCCATCAGGGCGGAGTCCGGATTGCGCAGGTCGTCGATGACATCGAAATGGTGGCGCGCTGGCATTTGTCGCAGCGGAACTGCCCATGCGGCGGCCAGGGCCCCGGCCTGCCAGAGGAAAGCGGGACGTTCGGACGCGCCAACATGGATCGCAACCTTCGGGCCCTGGATCGGCTGGTCTGACACCGGACTTTCGGCGGTCGCATCAAGCGGATCGAGGCGGAGATCGTCGTTCAGGGTCTGCGCCACCAGGGGGCGCAGGTCGGCGACCGGGCTGATGGGCACGCAGGTGGCGATACGCCCGGCACAGGTCGGCGTGGCGTCGGCCATGACAGCGCGGGCGACAAGGTGGCCCCCGGCGCTGTGACCCGTCAGCCGGATCGGGCCGTCGATGCGGGCGGCGGCGCAGTCGATGGCTTTCGCGACCAGACGGGTGATGTCGGCGAGGCGAACGGTTGGGGCCAGCGGATAGCCGATGACGGCGACGGCGTGTTCGCGGATCAGCGCGCCTTCCGCGAAGTGCGACCAGTCAGACTTTCCGAAGGCCCGCCAATAGCCACCGTGGACAAAGACCACGAGGCCCTTGGCCGGGCGTTCAGGATGAAACAGGTCGAAGGCCGCGCCCGGCAGGTTGGCATAGGCGATGTCCAGATCGGTATGGACGCGGGCGCGGAAGGCGGCGGCTTCGGCTTGCCAGCGGAGCGGATAGTCAGCCGCGCCGTCGATATAGGCGGCGTTGGCATAGGCATCGTCGAGCGAGGCGCGGTTCTTGTATTGCCAGCCGTTCATGCGCGGCTTGTCAACGAAAAAGGGCGCCCGCCTTGGGACGCCCGATGTTCGGTGGACTGATGATCGGAGATCAATGCAGCTTGGCGGCGACCGTATCGATGGACTGATCGATCAGCGTGTTGGCCTCAGCGGCAGACATCTGTTTGGCGACGACTTCACCGGCGGCTGCGATGGCAACCGTAATGGCGGTATCGCGGACTTCGCGCACGGCGGCGTTTTGTGCGCTTTCAATCTGATCTTCCGCGGCGGCCATCCGGCGCGCCACCGAGGTCTGCAGGTCGATCTTGGCCTGATCGCCTGCGGCGGTCGCCTCGGCCTTGGCGGTGGCCAGGATCTGGTCGGCCTGATCACGGGCATCGCGGGTCTTGCGTTCGTAGGATGCCAGCAGCGCCTGGGCTTCGTCACGCAGGGCACGGGCTTCGTCAAGATCGTTGCGAATACCCTTGGAGCGCTCGTCCAACATGCCCGTCAACATCGAGGGGATCTTGAAATACAACAGGATCGCGATGAAAACCAGGAAGCCCAGAACAACGATGAAATCGGTGTTCTCAAGACTGAAAAATGAGCCGGGCGCAGCGAAGGTAGGCGTCGCGGACAAAAGGGCGAGAGGCAGGATAAAGCGCATTATTCAGTTCCCCTTCACACGGGCGTCGACGGCGGCATTGACGGTCGCGGCATCGGCTTTGCCACCCAGCGCGGTGACGATTTCGGAGGCAACATCACGCGCCACCTGGGCGACGCTGGCAGCGGCACCCGCGCGAATCTCGGTGATCTGCTTTTCGCTCTCGGCAGCTTTGGCGCCGATTTTCTCGTCGGCCACGGCGATTGCGGCATCCAGATCGGCCTTGATGGCGGCCCGTGCTTCGCCCGAAATGCGCTGCGCTTCCGCACGGGCATCGGTGAGAGCCTTTTCATAGGCCGCTTCCGCCTCGGTTGCCTGACGCTTGAGGTCTTCGGCGGCGGCAAGGTCGTTGGAAATCGTACCTGATCGTTCTGCCAGAACGGCGCTGACGCGCGGCAGGGCGATACGGGTCAGGATCAGGAAGATGGCAACCAGTGCGACAATCAGCCAGAAGATCTGGTTGGCGAACCACGCATCGCACAGCTGCGGCATGCCGATGGCACTGCCGCCGTCATCAACGCAGCTGCCTGCAAGTTCGAGGTCAATCGTATCGATGGCCATGGTCCGGTCCCGTCAGGTCGGTGGAGCGAAGCCAGGGCTTCGCGGGGTCCCGGCGGGCGGCAGCTGTGCCCCCCGCCGATCGTAAGGATCGTAGCATTGCCGGTCTTAGACGGCGAACATCAGAAGCAGCGAGACGAGGAAGGCGAAGATGCCCAGAGCCTCGGCAAAGGCGATGCCGATGAAAAGCGTCGCGGTCTGCGCGTTGGCAGCCGAAGGGTTGCGCAGGGCACCGGCCAGGAAGTTCCCGGCGACATTGCCCACACCGATGGCGGCCAGGCCCGAGCCGATGGCGGCCAGACCGGCACCGGCAAATTGACCCAGGGCGGAAGCGGCTTCGAGTTCCATATGATTTCTCCTTACGATGGAATTTCTGGAAGATGAGGTGTGCGGCCCGTCAGTGCGACGGGTGCAATGCGTCCTTGAGGTAAACGCATGTGAGGATGGTAAAGACGTAGGCCTGAATGAAGGCGACCAGCACCTCGAGCCCGTAGATGGCGGTGATCGCCAGGACCGAGACCGGCGCGATGGCCGTGATCGCGGCAAAGCCCGCGAAAACCTTGATAACCGCGTGACCGGCCATGATGTTGCCTGCCAATCGAATGGAATGACTGACCGGACGCACGAAGTACGAAATCAGCTCGATGATCGCCAATATCGGACGCAGTGCGAGCGGCGCGGAGCTGACCCAGAACAGTCCCAGAAACTTCATGCCGTTCTTGACGAAGCCTACCACGGTCACCGTCAGGAAGACGGCAAGCGCCAGAAAGGCGGTCACGGCAATCTGGCTGGTCGGCGACGCCGACGTGGGGATCAGCGCAACGAAGTTGGCGAACAGGATGAACAGAAACAGCGTGAAGATGTAGGGGAAGAACTTGACGGCCTCTTTACCGGTTACATCCTCGACCATCTTGAAGACGAAGCCATATGTCAGCTCGGCCACCGATTGCGACCGGCCCGGCACGATGGCACGGCCACGGGTGCCCAGAACGAACATCAGCACGACGCAGAGCACCGCCAGGGCCATCCAGAACGTCAGGTTGGTAACCGTGTACCAGTAAACCGGATCGCCATATTCCCCGAACAGCGGCTTGATCATGAACTGATCCATCGGGTGGAAGGCCAATTCGCTTTCACCCTCCACACTGAAAAGCACTGAAATGACAATCAATGCGACGATGACCACCGCGAAGAATACAAGAATGCTCACCTCAGTCGTCCCCATCGTTCGGCGCACCTGCGCCCGGTTGTTTAAGGGCGGCTTCGGCATCGAACCGGCCCTGTATTTCGCGCGCGGAGCTGATCATCGTCTTCACACCGGCCGCAAAGCCCAGAAGCACGAACACGATCATCAGCCAGGGCGTTGTGCCCAGAAGATAATCCAGCCCGTAACCGATCCCGAACCCGATCCCCAGGCCCGCCACCAGTTCGATCACCATCCGCCAGGCCAGTTGAGCCTGGGAATAATGCTCCTCCATGTGGTCTTTGGCCTGAACCGGGCGCTTTGCCGCCAGCTTCGCCTCAAGGGCGCGCAGACGTTCGGCGTCGGTATCGTCGGACATCGGGAAACCCCATGGAAGTCGGGGGCGGTCTACGGGGCTGCGGCCACCGAGTCAACGGAATGAATTCTATAGTAAAATCAATAATTTAATCTGTTCATTTTTTGTCGAAATCCGCCTGTTTGCGCCTGACCAGACATTCAACCTGTCGGTTAAACGTTCTTGACGGCCCATGCTGCCGGATGCACCCCTGCGCTTATGTCAGACACCCTGTCCCCGGTCTTCGCGGCGCTGGCCGACCCGACGCGACGCACGATCCTTGCCATGCTTCTGGAAGACGACATGGCGGTCACGGATGTGGCGGCCCCGCTCGCGATCTCGCTGGCGGGGGTCAGCAAGCATCTGACCGTGCTTGCGCGCGCGGGACTGATCCAGCAGGAACGCCGCGGTCGCGTCGTCTGGTGTAAACTGGACCCCGATGCGCTGCGGAGTGCAAGCGTCTGGATGCAGGGCTTCGGACAATTCGATAGTGTGGATCTGGAGGCGCTGGAGGCGTTTCTGGAAATGACGCCCCCGCCGCAGGATTAGCCTGCGTTGCGGTTCGGCATCAGGAAAATCTCGCGCACATCGGCCCGTGCGGGGGCATCCAGCGCATGCATCACGGCATCCGCCACGTCCGAGGGGTGCAGGCGACTGTCGTCCGGTTCATCGAAGAATTCCGTATCGACCATGCCGGGGGCCACAACGGTGCAACGCCCGCCCCACTCCGACATTTCCTCGGCAAGGTTACCCGCGAACCCGTGGACAAACCACTTAGTCGCGCCGTAAATCGACCCTTTGATGTGCCTCCGGCCCGCCGCAGATCCGGTCACGACAAAATGCCCCTTGCGCCTGCGCAGATACGGCAGCGCGGCGTGCGCAGTATACAAAACACCCATGACATTCGCATGGATCATATCATGCCATTCGGCAGGGTCTCCGCCTTCCGTGCCCGATGCGGTTACACCTGTGCCCGCATTCGCGAAGGCCGCGTCTATGCCGCCGAATTTGCCTGTCAGCCGGTCCAGCGCGGCGGCCTGCGCGTTTCTGTCGGCGACATCCCCTGGCAATGCCAGTGTGCGGTCGCCCAACTCCTCTGCCAGCTTGGCGATCTTGTCTTCAGAGCGCGCGAACAGCCCGACATTCCACCCGGCGGCGACGGCCTGCCGCGCGGTTTGCGCGCCGATGCCGGAGGATGCACCGGTAATGAACAATGTTTTGGACTCGGGCATTGGATATCTCCGGCAATACGCTTGTGTCCTCAACACGGCAAAGAGCCGTCTGGTTTCGTCACACCGTCAAGTCAGGCGTTTGCGCAGGTCCGCCGTCAGCACATCCATATCCTCGCCCGTCTGCGCGCCCAGCCGCATCAGGCCGAACTGCACACGGGCAACGTCCTGATAATAGCTGGTGAAGACATAGTTCGTCGCGGCCCCTGCGGCGGCCCCGATGACCGGGACGGCCTGCGCTGCCAGTTTCTGCCCCAGCGGCACAGCCAGACGCGGGGCGACCTTGGCAATCAGCCCATGGACCGCACTGCCGGTGACGGTCAGGCGCATCGTCAGGAAGCTGAGGTCGACACCATCGTCGTTGTCCAGCGGTCCGGCAGCGGCGAAGACGCGCAGACAGGCGGCGCGCACGTCCGGCAAGGCCGGGTCCATTCCATGTTCGTCGGCGATTGTCTGGATCGCGCGCAGGATAATGGTCGTCGTTACCGGCAATTCCGCCAGCGCCGATGGCAGACCCCCGAAGCCGCCCGCAGCGCCCGTGCCTATGGCGATGGCACGGGTCAGCCAGTCGGGCGCGTCGGCGATACGTCCCCTGCGGGTCGCGGCGGCGGCGTTGAACGACTGCTCCAAGGCGGCGGCGGTGGCCCGTTCAAGGCCAGACCGGACCTGGGCAGGCAACATCTCGATCAGATTTTCGGCCTGCGTCCCGATCAGGCCCAGGACTTGCAGACCAACCCCCGACGCCGCCCGCATTCTTGCCGCAAGTCGATCAAGCTCGGCCTCGCGGTCGAGGGGCGGAAAGATCTGGGGCTTCTTCGGCGGTGCGATACTGTCGGTCATGGCAGATGATCTGGGGTCGAAGTGTCATAAGGGCAAGTGCCTGGCCATGCGGCCTTCGTCACATCGCCAGTCACGCCGTCCCAATCCCAGATACCCAGTACGCGGTCGGGGTTGGTCGGCGGTGGCATCGTGACGCCGGTCAATCGCCGGAACCCGAACCGCCCGTAATAGGGCGCGTCGCCGACCAGCAGAATGCGGTTCACGCCCGCGGCCGACGCCCGGTCCAGTCCGGACTGGATCAGATAGGCCCCCAGCCCCTCGCCCTGCCTGGTCGGGTGGATGGCGATGGGGCCCAGCAGCATGGCGTCATGCGTGCCGACGCGCACCGGCCAGAAGCGGATCGACCCGGCGACCTCGCCCGCGCGGCCCCGCGCCACCAGACACAGATCGCGGGCGGGCGGCACGTCGTCGCGCAGACGATACGATGACAACGCCGTCCGACCCGGCGCGAAACAGGTGTCGAGCAGGGCCTCCACCTCCCAGGTGTCGGCGTCGGTTTCGCGGTGCAATTCCATTCGGGTCTTTGTGGCGTTTCGAATGCCGGGCCGCTAGTCCTTAGAAGGCACAAGCCCCGGAGACCTAATGTTCTATCGCCCTGAAGACGGCCACGGCCTGCCGCACAACCCGTTCAACGCCATCGTGTCACCCCGCCCGATCGGCTGGATCAGCACGCGGGGGGACACTGGCGATAACCTGGCCCCGTATTCGTTCTTCAATGCGGTGGCTTACGTCCCGCCGCAGGTCATGTTCGCCTCGACCAGCGCGAAACCCGACCGCGACGGCACCAAGGACAGCATGGCGCAACTGCGCGAGACGGGCGTGTTTTGCGTGAACATCGTGGAATATGCGATGCGCAACGCCATGAACGTCACTTCCGGCGCACATCCGGCGGGGACGGATGAGTTTACCCTGGCCGACATCGTGAAAGCGGAGTGTGATACGATCGACTGCCCGCGTGTGGCGACTGCCCCGGCATCGCTGGAATGCAAAGTCACGCAGATCACGACACTGCCCGGAGAGGCCAATCTCGTCGTTTTCGGCCAGGTGTCGGGCGTGCATATTCGCGACGATTGTCTGACAGACGGCCTGTTCGACGTGACACGCTACAACCCGCTGACCCGATTGGGATATCAGGATTATTCCGTTATCCGCGAAGTGTTCCCCCTCATTCGGCCGGAGGTCTGATGCGACCGGTCATCGGCCTGTGCCGCTTTTCCTTCGTCGGGCGCGGCGACTGGGTCGCCTGGCGCGGCCACGACGGCGATGACGCATTGCGGGCGGAAACGGCGTCGATGCTGTATGATGAGGCGCGGCTGACCCGGCGGTTCTGGACCTTTGAGAACCTGTTGCTGGCATCGCTGAAGGCGCAGACCTGTCCGGACTGGCATTTGATCGTGCTGACCTCGGACGTGATGCCGCAACGCTGGCTGGACCGGCTGCGCGACATCTGCGCCAGTGATCCGCGTATCACGGTCGAGATTTCGTCCCTGAACGACGTGAACACCGCAATGCTGCCAACCGTCGCAGAAGTCGAGAAAACCATCGGGAACACGGATGGCCGGACGGTTCAGTTCCGCATCGACGACGACGATTGCCTGTCCAACGTGTATGTCGAGCGGTTGCAGGCCGTGACTGCCGCGTTTTCCGAATTCAAGGCGTTCTCCTTCACCATGCCCAAAGGGCTGGTGGCGACCTTCTATGACGATCAGCCGCCGCAGGCCTATGAGCTCGAATTGCCCTTTCACTCGGTCGGAACGGCTGCCTTGCTGCCGCCCCGCCGCGCGGGCGATTCCACCATTTTCAGTTTCGGTCATTTCGGCATCGGCAAGCGATGGCACGCGGTCGCGGATTACGGCCCGCCCGGTTTCTTTGCCGTGAAGATGACCGATCACGACAGCGCGCAGATCACCGCCGATGCCGGCGGCAAACACGCAGCGATTTCGTGGGACGCGCTGGAAGCACGTCTTGCGACCAACTTTCCGTTCATCGACCTGCCCGGACTGCGAAAGGCGCTCGCGGCGGGCTGACCGCCGTTCGCGCTGGTGGCTAGTGGCCGCCCAGAATGCCCGTCCGCACGCTATAGTTGGCGGCGACAGCGTAATCCGGATCGTCGTCGCTATCGACCATCAGGTGGCCCGCGCGGGTCAGAAGTTTGTGGCAATCGCGGGTCAGGTGACGCAGTTGGATCGACTTGCCCGCAGCTTCGTATTTGGCGGCGACGGCTTCGATGGCCTGCAACGCGGACTGGTCGGCGACCCGGCTGTCCGCGAAATCGACAATCACGACCGACGGGTCATTGGCGGGGTCGAACATCTCGATGAAGCCGGTGGCCGATCCGAAGAACAGAGGTCCTTGCACCGCATAGACCTTCGCACCTTCGGGCGTGACGTGCGCCTTGGCATGAATACGGGTCGCGTTCTGCCAGGCGTAGGCCAGTGCTGAGACGATAACGCCCACGACAACCGCGATGGCGAGGTCGGTCATCACCGTCACGATCGTCACCAGGATGATGACGGCAGCGTCGATGCGCGGCACGATCGCCAGGATCTTGATCGAGTTCCACGCAAACGTCCCGATCACCACCATGAACATGACGCCGACCAGTGCCGCCAGCGGGATCACCTCGATCAGCGGGCTGGCCACCAGGATGAAGGTCAAAAGGAACAGCGCCGCCGCCACACCGGAAATGCGCGTGCGCCCGCCGGACTTCACGTTGATCATCGACTGTCCGATCATCGCGCAGCCGCCCATGCCGCCGAAGAAGCCGGTCACGGTATTGGCCGCACCCTGGGCGATGCATTCCTGCGACGCGCCGCCGCGCTGGCCGGTGATTTCCCCCACGAGGTTCAGGGTCAGCAGCGACTCGATCAATCCGATGGCGGCAAGAATCACTGCATAGGGCAGGATCACCATCAGCGTATCGTAGTTCAGCGGCACATCGGGCAGACCGAATGTCGGCAGGCCGCCCGCAATCGACGCCAGATCACCCACGTTGGGCACCGGCAGACCGAAGATAATGACGACGCCAGCGGTGATACCGATACCGGCCAGTGGCGCCGGTATGGCGTGGGTTAACTTGGGCAGGCCCCAGATCACCACCATGGTCAGTGCCACCAAGGCCAGCACCATCACAAGTTGCCCGGTCGGCATCCACGTGCCATCGGCGGTCTTGAAAAAGTCGATCTGCGACTTGCCGATCACGATGGCCAGTCCGTTCACAAAGCCCAGCATGACGGGGTGCGGCACAAGGCGGATGAACTTGCCCCAGCGCATGATGCCCACGAAAATCTGGATCAGACCCATCAGGATCACGGTCAGGAACAGGTATTGCACCCCGACGCCCGGCGGGTAGGCCGCGACGAGGCTGACCATGACAACGGCCAGGGCACCCGTGGCCCCCGAAATCATGCCGGGACGCCCTCCGATCAGCGCGGTGATCAGACCAACGATGAAGGCCGCGTAAAGGCCCACCAGCGGCGCGACTCCGGCGACGAAGGCAAAGGCCACGGCTTCGGGCACCAGGGCCAGCGCCACGGTCAGGCCGGCCAGCACCTCGACCCGCAGGACGGAGGCGGACAGGACAGAGGTCGGCGCGACTCGCAGATCGGGCCCATCGAAACGGTCGGCAAATCTTGCCAGCAGGGAGCTGCTCAAGGGTAAGGTCTTTCGTGAAGGTAAGGTTTGGTCGCCGCCTAGCAGGGTTTTACCGCTGGGGACAGCCCCCGGCCTGCGCGGCAGCGATTGATCCCTTCCCCCCGGCCCCCGCGCTGCTAAGTTGCCCCGAACCAACAAGGAGTGACGCATGGCGGTCATCGGGATCATCGGAGGATCGGGCCTTTATCAGGTCGATGGCTTGCAGAATGCCGAATGGCGGGCGTTGGATACACCGTGGGGGGCGCCGTCCGATGCGCTCCTGCACGGTATGCTGGACGGCACAGCGATGGTATTTCTGCCGCGCCACGGGCGGGGGCATGTCCATACGCCCTCCTCGGTGCCCTATCGCGCCAATATCGCTGCGATGAAGGCGGCCGGGGTCACGCATCTTGTGTCTGTCTCGGCCACCGGATCGTTCCGTGACGACATGGCACCGGGTGATTTTGTCATCGTCGATCAGTTCATCGACCGGACCGTTCAGCGCGCGGCGTCGTTTTTCGGTCCTGGCCTTGTCGCGCATGTGTCCATCGCGCATCCGGTGTGCCCCCTGTTGTCCGCTGCCTGCGCCGATGCCGCGCGCGGTGCGGGGGCCACGGTCCACGAAGGCGGAACCTATCTGGCGATGGAGGGGCCGCAATTCTCGACCGTGGCGGAAAGCCGTCTGTATCGCGAATGGGGCTGCGACGTCATCGGCATGACCAACATGCCTGAAGCCCGGTTGGCCCGCGAAGCGGAACTGCATTATGCCAGCGTCGCAATGATCACCGATTTCGACAGTTGGCACCCCGATCATGGCAGCGTCCAGATCACCGACATCCTGAGAACGCTGCAAGGAAACGTCGGGCGGGCCGCCGAAATGGTTGCGGCCCTGCCCGGCATGCTGACCGACGCCACCTGTTCCGAAGGCTGCGATCATGCGCTGGACCACGCGATCATGACCGCGCCTGACATGCGCGATCCGGCCATGGTTTACCGCATGAAGACCATCGCGGGGCGGGTTCTGTGAAACTTGTGGCACTTTTCCTGGCGCTGCCCGGCGTGTTGTCGGCGCAGGAGTTCGTGGAGATCGCGGGCCCGCTGGATGACGACGACTTCTATCGGGCGGTCGCCTGTGCGGCGCGACCGGGGGGGCAATGCCGCAAGCCGTTCCTGCGCTGGCCCGATGCCAAACGGGACCACCTGACCGTAACGCTGGCGTCGGTGACCGACGCGCTGCAGGATTGGCAGCGCGCACTTTACGAACGCGGGCTGGACGAGGCCGTGGCCCAGATCAATGCACTCGACATCGGGGTCACGATAACGCGGTCGGACGGTCCTGCGGATATCGAGGTTCATGTCGTGGCCACCCCGCCGGGCGAGGTGATGAAAGACACGGGCGTCCCCGACCTGGACGGTGCCGTTCTGCCTTTGGGCCGTGTCGCGCTGCGGGCCCGCAACGGTTTGATCCGCGAGGCCTTGATCGCAGTCAGCGTCAAGGCCCGTCGACGGGAAATCGCCTCGGTCCTGCTGGAGGAGGTCGTCCAGGGCCTCGGCCTGATGACCGATATCCGCAGCCCTGCCTATCGCCGGTCGCTGTTCTCCGAGGACAGCAACTCCGTCGTCCGGCTGGAAGGCCAGGATGCCATGGCCCTGCGCCGCCACTATTCACCCGCAACCGTTGTGCCGTCGACCAAGACGACAGGCGCAGCCCACAAGGATACCCCGACCGGCATCGCCGCCGCCGCCGACTCCGAAGAAAGTTGAGTTCATGCAGAATAAGACCGTCCGAGACTATATCCGCACCATCCCGGATTTTCCGCACGAGGGAATCCTGTTTCGCGATGTGACGACCCTGTTCGCCGACGCACGCGGCATGCGGCTGTGTGTCGATCAGCTGGTGGCACCGTTCACCGGGGAGAAGATCGACGTCGTGGCAGGGTTGGAGGCACGGGGATTCATTCTGGGCGGGGCAGTGGCGCATCAGCTGGGCTCCGGTTTCGTTCCGATCCGCAAGAAAGGTAAGCTGCCGGCCGCGACCCATGAGCAGGAGTATGCGCTGGAATACGGCACCGCGACAGTCGAAGTGCACCGCGACGCGCTGCAACCGGGTGCGCGGGTGTTGATGGTCGATGACCTGCTTGCGACCGGGGGCACCGCCAAGGCGGGGATCGCGTTATTGGAGCGTTTGGGTGCCGAGATCATCGGCTGCGCTTTCGTCGTGGACTTGCCGGACCTGGGCGGGCGCGCCGTGCTGGAAGACATGGGAATGCCGATCCATACGTTGTGCGATTTCGACGGAAAATAGGACGCAGAGGCAGATTTCGACCGGCGTAAACACTTTGTTAACGATTTGGGCGCAATCTCGAAGTGTGGAGTTTAGCAGACACCACCCATTCCCCCAAAATGCGCCCTGTCCCCCCCGACAGGGCGCACTCTCATTCAGGCTTGCGCTTTCGTAAATCCGCCCTGCCAGCAATAGGTTAACGCGACCTTTTGGCCGGTCGACCCAGCTGGAAACTGCTCCAATGCTCTTCTTCAGATAGATCAGAACGATTCGCAGGCAGGTTCTGTTCAGGAATCGCTTTCGGTCACAGACTGCCCCAGAAGCAGCCTCTGCCTTCGATTGGACGATAGAATTTCGTGTCAGGCTGGAGCCTCTATCAACCCGCCCGCCGCAAGACAGCCCCCGGATTCATGATCCCGGCCGGATCCAGCGCCGCCTTGATTGCACGCATCGCGGTCAGCTTGGCAGGATCGACGTAGGTTTCCAGATCTCCCACCTTCAAACGTCCGACACCGTGTTCCGCACTGACCGACCCGCCATAGGAATGGGTCAGGTCATGAACCGCGGTCTTGATCGCATCGCGCTGGTCGTCGTGGTCGGACCGCGACCGACCTGGCATCGGAAAGACATTGTAGTGCAGGTTGCCGTCGCCGACATGGCCGAAGCAGTTGATGCGGAAATCGCCGATCTTTGCGATCACGCCGGTGCCGTCGCGGATGAAATCGGGAATCGATGCAATCGGAACCGAAATGTCATGGCTGCTGATCGATCCGATCCGACGGTTGCCTTCGGGGATCGATTCGCGCACCGTCCAGAAGTCGTGCCGCTGACCTTCGGATTGCGCAATCACACCGTCGGTCACCAGACCCGCATCGAACGCCGCCTCGAACAACCCTTCCAATGCCGCCGCCGGGTCGCCCGACGCCCCAAGCCCCAGATCAATCAAGACCGACCATTCGGGCCGACCCAGCGGCAGACGGACCTCGGGCATTGTCTCCGCCAGAAAATCGAGACCCATACGTCCGATCAATTCAAAAGCAGACACACCTTCGCCGATCCGGTCACGGGCCATGTTCAGAAGATCCAGCGCCGCGGCAGGATCGCGGATCGCCATCATCGCCGCCCCGGTCCGAACCGGCCGTGGCATAAGCTTGAGCGTCGCTGCCGTGATAACGCCCAGCGTTCCCTCTGCCCCGATCAGCAGATGGCGCAGGTCATAGCCGGTGTTGTTCTTCCGCAGCGGCGAGAGCCCGTGCAGGATACTGCCGTCGGGCAGGACGGCCTCGAGACCCAGACACAGATCACGCGCGTTGCCATAGCGCAGGACGTTCACGCCGCCCGCATTGGTCGACAGAATGCCACCGATCCGCGCACTGCCCTGCGATGCGATGGTCAGAGGGAACAGGCGGCCCCCCTCCTCGGCGACCTCCTGCGCCTGTTGCAGGATGACGCCCGCTTCGACCGTCATCGCATTTTCCACCGGATCGACGTTGCGGACCTTGTTGAGACGCTCCAGCGACAGGATGACCGGAGCGGGAAGGTCGGAGCTGACCTGTCCGCCGACCAGCCCGGTCCCGCCACCGTAAGGGATAACGGCGACCCGCGCCTGTTGCGCCGCCTTGATAATGATCGCGACTTCCTCGGTGGTTGCAGGGGCCAGCAACAAGCCGTCCGTCCCGGCCCATCGACCGCGCGGCTCCTCAAGGTAACGTGGTTCAAGATCGCGAAAGGCCGCGGCAGGCAGGCGGTTCCGCAATCCGTCGGCAAAGGTGCCTTTCGCCGTGGTCAGCGTTTCAGTCGGGGTATCCTTCATCACGGCTCCGTCAGGTAGGAGGGGCGCAGCACGACGACGGTCGGGCGGCCTGGCAGACTGTTCAGCGAAACTTCAAGGAAGCTTTCATCGCGACGGTCGATGTCAAAGTCGGCTTCCATCCCGGCAATGAACACTTCCAGACTTGCCGGTCCGAACCAGTGCATCGGGATCACCACAGAGGATCGCAGCCGCTGCAACACCCGGATCATGGTCGGCAGATCGACCGTCAGTCCGCCATCGACAGGGGCCATGACCACATCCAGACGACCCAGGGCAGCATATTGTTCGGCGCTTGGCTCGAAATGCAGGTGCCCCAGATGACCGATGCACAGGCCCGCGACCTCGAAGACGAAAATGGAATTGCCGTTCCGCTCCACCCCCGCGGCGCTGCTGCGAATGTCGGTCGACACCGAGCGCACCAGCATCTCGCCCAGATCGAGGTAATGGCCGACCGGCGCGCCCACGGTTTCGGACCAGCCAGGCAGGACATACGGAATGGCGGCGTCCGGGGTTGGCGTCCAATGCGAAATATGCGCGCGGTTCATCGTCACGATGTCCGGCAAACGGGTCGATCCGATGAACCCGTTGTAATCCGTCACCGCGCGCAGGCCGCCCTGCGTCTCGATCAGGAACATGGAGTGATCGACGTAATTCAGGCGAACAGTGTAGTCATCCAGCGGATCGGCAAATGCGGCATATTGCAGGTATTCGACGCCCGGTGCCTCGGCGATGGCGATGCAATGACTGGGCCGTCGATCTTGCGCGATAGCCGCAACCGGCAGCAGCATGAAACAGAAAAGCAGGCGAATCATCGGCATTCTCCTTCGGACTGGCGGTCAGCACAGGGACGGGTCACCGTCGATGCAACGCATGTTTCGGCGATTGCCTGACCATTATCGGACGGCTGACCGGCCCCGCCGCAAGTCAGTCAAGCAAGGACGCCCGATGAAAGCAACCGAATGCACCGCCGCCCTGATGGTGCTGACAATGAACGCATTGCGGACGATATGCGAATCCGGTCTCAGGCTGTGCGTCGCCAACCCGGTGCGACGCTTTCGCCCGTCGTCGGGACCTGACGTCGGCTCAGGCCCGGCCGCGCCGATCGGATCGCAGCATCGCGTAGAGCACATGATTGCGCCACCGTCCGGCGATCTGAAGATAGCTTTGGGCAACGCCTTCGTATTTGAACCCCGACCGCTCCAGCAGACCGCGCGACGCCATGTTTTCTTCCAGACAGGCGGCTTCCAGACGGCTGAGGTCGAGGCGCGCGAAGGCATGGTGGCTGACGGCCAGGATCGCTTCGCGCATATAGCCCTGTCGTGCGTGCTGCTGTCCGATCCAATACCCCAGCGTGCCGGATTGCGCGGGCCCGCGCCGCACATTGTCCAGCGTGATCGCGCCCAGCACAGCATCGTCGGACAGGCGCGTCAGGAAAAGCGCCAGTGCCGACCCCTGACCATAGCTGCGGCTGGCCCAGTAAACCCGGTTGGTGAAGCTTTTGCGGGACAAGTGATCCGAGGCCCACTCCGGCTCCCAGGGTTGCAGGAACCCGGCGCTACCTTCGCGCAGGCCGACCCAGTCGCGATAGTCGGAATGTTGCGGCAAGCGCAGCACCATGCGTTCGGTCTGGATACGTGGCTTGCGCAGCGGGCCGAAAATCACGCGGCCAGCCTTTGGCGCAATACATCGGCGTCCGGGGCGGCCTCGACCGGACCATAGAGCGCCAGCGCGGGAACGGTCGCGGTCAGCGCCTCGGCATGGGCGCGGACCATGGCGACATCCACCGCATCGATTTTCTCGATGGCTTCCGACAGCGGCGGCACCCGGTCCCAGACGGCCACGACGCGGGCCAGACGTTCGGCCCGGCTGGACGGCGACTCCAGTCCCATCAGCATACCGGATTTCATCTGCGCGCGGGCACGGGCGACCTCGACTTCGGTCATGTCTTCAGCCGAGCGCTTCAACTCGTCGATGGTCAGGCGCGCCAGATCCCCTACATCCTCGGCCCCGGTGCCGGCGTAAACCGTCAGCATCCCGGCGTCGGAATAGGCACCGATGCTGGCAAAGATCGTATAGCACAGACCGCGCTTTTCCCGCGCTTCCTGAAACAGGCGGGACGACATGCCGCCGCCCATCGCACCGGCGAAGATCTGCGCCGCATAGATGGCGTCGTCGCGATACCCCGGCTGATCGAAGCCCAATGCCAGATGCGCCTGTTCCAGATCGCGGATCTGGCGGAATTCGCCGCCCTTGAACAAGCTGGCCTGCGGCACGGCCTGCGGGCGTGCGGGCAGATGGCCGAACAGGTCTTCGGCCATGCGGCACAGCGCATCGTGATCGACCGCCCCGGCAGCGGCGAGAATCATCTGGCCGGGGCCGTAATTCTGTGCCGTGAAGGTCTGAAGATCGGTACGGTCGAAGGCCGACACTCGCTCGCTCGGTCCCAATATCGTGCGACCCATGGGCTGCGCGGGATAGGCCGCTTCCTGCAGCCAGTCGAAGATGATGTCATCGGGCGTGTCCAGCGCCTGCCCGATTTCCTGCAGGATGACGCCGCGCTCGATCTCGATCTCTCGGGGATCGAAAGTCGGGTTCAGCACGATGTCGGCGATCAGTTCCGCAGCCAGAGCGACATCATCCTTCAGAACGCGGGCATAAAAGGCCGTCACCTCGCGCGAGGTATAGGCATTGATATAGCCGCCGACATCCTCGATCTGTTCGGCGATATCCAGCGCGCTGCGCTGCGCCGTGCCCTTGAACGCCATGTGTTCAAGGAAATGCGCGATGCCATTCTGTTCGATGGCCTCGTGACGGCCACCCGCACTGACCCAGATGCCGACGCTGGCCGATTGCAGGCCCGGCATGTGCTCGGTGACGACGCGAAAGCCATTGGACAGGCGGTGAAGTTGAGTGCTCATGCGCGACGCTCTTCAATGATCGCCTCGATGGCGTGGAGGTCATTATCGACAGGGGTGATCCGCTCGGGACGGTCGAACAGGTCGGCCATCCGGGGCGGCAGCGGCGGCCGGATGCCGGTGGCGGCTTCCACCGCGTCGGGAAACTTGGCGGGGTGCGCCGTGGCCAGGGTCACCATCGGCGTATCCCCGAGATACGCTTCGGCGACATGGGTGCCGACGGCGGTATGGGGGCAGAGCAATTCGCCGGTGCGGGACAGCATGTCGGTGATGGCGGCGCTGGTCTCGACCTCGGATGCGGCACCGGAGGCATAGACCTCCTGCAAGGCCTGCAGCGCGCCTTGCGATACGGTGAAGCCACCGGATTTAAGCTCCTCCATCAGTTGTGCGATGGCCGCGCCGTCGCCGCCATAGGCCAGGTGCAGTGCGCGTTCGAAATTGCTGCTGACCTGAATATCCATGCTGGGCGAAATCGACGGTGCGACCCTGCCTGTCCGGTATTCGCCGGTCGTCAGGCAGCGATGCAGAATGTCATTCTGGTTGGTCGCCACGACCAGCTTGTTGATCGGCAGGCCCATGCGCTTGGCGATATGGCCCGCGAAAATGTCGCCGAAATTGCCGGTCGGCACGGTGAAGCTGACCTCGCGGTGTGGCGCGCCAAGGGCGGTCGCGGCGGTGAAATAATAGACGACCTGCGCCAGAACGCGGGCAAAGTTGATCGAATTGACCCCCGCCAGCGCCACCCGATCCCGGAAGTCGAAATCGTTGAACATATCCTTCACGCGGGCCTGCGCGTCGTCGAAATGGCCGCTGATGGCCAGCGCATGGACGTTCGCTTCGTCAGGCGTCGTCATCTGACGGCGCTGCACCTCGCTGACCCGGCCATGCGGATACAGGATGAAGACGTCGACCGCTTCCAACCCCCGGAACGCCTCGATCGCCGCCGATCCGGTATCGCCGGACGTGGCGCCCACGATGGTCACCCGCTCGCCGCGCCGCGCCAGCGTGTGCTGGAACATCTGGCCGATAAGCTGCATGGCGAAGTCCTTGAACGCCTGCGTCGGACCGTGAAACAGTTCAAGCAGGTAATGGTTCGCACCCAGTTGGACCAAAGGCGCGCGGGCGTCGTGACCGAACCCGGCATAAGCCTTTTCAACCAGATCGCCGAAGGTCGTCTCGTCATAGGCTTCGGCCACGAAGGGCGCCATCACGCGGACCGCGACCTCTTCATACGGCAGGCCTGCCAGGGCCGCGATGTCGCCTTTGGACAGGGTCGGCAATGCCTCGGGGACATACAGACCGCCGTCGCGGGCAAGGCCCGTCAGCATGGTGTCCTCGAACCCCAGGACGGGGGCCTGACCACGGGTGGAAATGTAGCGCATGTCGATCGGACCTTCAGAGAGTGCGGCGTCTGATACGCCACAGCAGGAACAGTGTCATCCCCAGCCAGACCAGCGCCAATCCGAACCATTGGACCGCGTATCCCAGGTGGTTGTTGGGAATGCCCTCGACCCCCACCGGAACAGGCGTGGGTCCGGCGGGCGGTGTCACGTCGCGCGCGACCACCATGACCGGATCGGTTCCCATCACCGGGGCCAGGGTCGGCACATCGCGGGCATACCAGATATCGCCTTCGGGGGACGGCGTGCCCGCATTCAGGTCGTCAGGCCAGTTCAGATTGCCGGTCACCCGGATCGGACCTTCGGGCAGACGGGCGCGCAGGGCTTCGGTCGATGTTTCCAGCGGGACGATACCAAGATCGACCATCAAGGTCCGTTGTGCCGTTTGCAGCGGCACGATCACCTTGAAACCGCTGCCTGCGGACCGCCATGCACCCAGAACACGGATCGGCGGACCGGAAATACGACCCTCTACGATGACCGGCCGGAAGTTATCGGTCTCGGGGTCGAGAACGGCGGCAACCGGGACGGGATCTGCCCCGATCCTGGCTTCGATTTCGGCGATGGCGCCTTGTTTCCACTCCATCCGCTGCAATTGCCACAGGCCGAGCGCTGCCAGCACGACAAAACCGGCGAGACCGAACAGAAGGGGAAGGATCAGGCGCATATCAACCTTTCAAACGGCGGACGGCGCGGGAACCCCCGCGCCGTCGTTGAACCATATCGACGTGTCAGACGGTCAGCCGCCCCAAACGTAGACGGCCGCGAACAGGAACAGCCAGACCACGTCGACGAAGTGCCAGTACCAGACCGCTGCTTCGAAGCCGATATGCTTGGTGGGCGTGAAGTGACCGGCCTGAAGCCGCAGAAGACAGACCCCGAGGAAGATCGTCCCGATGAAAACGTGCAATCCATGGAAGCCCGTCGCCATGAAGAAGTTCGCGCCATAGATGTTACCGGCGAAACCGAAGGCCGCGTTGCTGTATTCATAGATCTGGAACGTCGTGAACACCGCACCCAACGCGATGGCCAGGATCAGGCCCCATTTCATGTCCTGCCGGTTGTTTTCATGAACCAGCGCGTGATGCGCCCAAGTCGCCGCCGCGCCCGAGAGCAGCAGGATCAGCGTATTGATCAGCGGCAGGTGCCAGGGATCGAAGGTTTCAATCCCCACAGGCGGCCAGACACCGTCAACTGCGGGCGAGTCCGGACCCATCGGATAGATGGCATGTTTGAAGAAGCTCCAGAACCATGCTGCGAAGAACATGACTTCGGACATGATGAAGAAGATGAACCCATATCGCAGTCCGATGCGGACGACGGGTGTGTGGTCGCCGTCCAGCGATTCCTTGATGACGTCCGACCACCACGCGAACATGACGCCCAGGATGCCGACGAAGCCCGCGGCGAACAGCCATGGGCCCGAACCCTTCATCCACAGGACGGCCCCGATCAGCATGAAGAAGCCCGAAACAGCACCGATGAACGGCCAGATCGAGGGCGGAAGGATATGATAGTCGTGGTTTTTGGCGTGGGCCATGGGTCAAGCCTCTCAGTTGGTCTGCGCAGCCGTTGGATCGCTGTTAAGCGCGGCGTAGTCTTCAGGCAAGTCCGTCACATGAAAGGTGTAGGACAGGGTGATCTCGGGGATGCCATTCGCTTCCGGATCGTCGACGATGGCGGGGTCGACATAGAAGGTGACAGGCATCGTGACGGTTTCGCCGGGGTCGAGAACCTGTTCCTCAAAACAGAAACAGGCGATCTTCACGAAATGTGGCCCCGCCGTATAGGGTGCCACGTTAAAGCTGGCGGTTCCGGCAACCGGCTCGTCAGTGGGGTTCGTCGCCTCGTAGAAGGCCAGGTAGGTCTCCCCGATCTGCACCTCCATGGATCTCTGGACCGGCTTGAACTCCCACGGCATGTCACGCGCGCGGCTGGCGTCGAAGCGCACCAGAACGGTCTTGTCCAGAACCTCGCCTGACGAAGCGACCCCGCGGGCCGTCGTGCCGCCAAAACCAGTAACCCTGCAAAACAGGTCATAAAGCGGCACCGCCGCCCAGCCCATCGCGCCCATGCCGATCACGGTTGAAACCGTCAACGCGACGACACGACCGTTGGCCGTCAGATTGCGCCACCAGCGCCTCATTCGGATGCCTCGCTCGGCACCAGTTCCGGGCGGACCACATGGTCGAATGCCTCGGCATAGGTGCCGGTCTGGATTTTCACGACGGTCAGCCCGAAAATCAGCACGACGAAAGCAAAAAGCACGCCAAGAATGCCGAAGTTCCGGCCCTTGCGGCGGGTGTGTAGTTCGTGGTCCTGGTGCATCACCAGCCTCCGTATGGGCCCAGCGCGGCCTCGGCCACGAAGACTGCAAAATGTGCGAAAAGATAGACCAGCGACCACTTGAACAGACCGCGTTCGACGGCGTGGCCATCGGCCTCGCAATCGGGGTCGGTGCGGTGCCGCATATCCCAGGCGCGCTTCAGGAAGACTCCGTTCAGCACAAATGCCACAACCAATGTCATCGGACCGCCGATGGACGACAGTGAAGCCAGCAGCGAGATCACAGCCAGACCCAGCGACCAGAACCAGGCCTGACGGCGCGTTTCGGCCCGCCCGTGCGTGACGGTCAGCATCGGAATGCGCGCGGCATGGTAGTCGGTCTTGACGAACAGGGCGAGGGCCCAGAAATGCGGTGGCGTCCACATGAAGATCAGACCCACCATCAGCCACGCCTCGATGGGCGTGTTGCCGGTCACGGCGGCCCAGCCGATCATCGGGGGGAACGCCCCCGCCAGACCGCCGATGACCGTATTCCAGGAGGTCGTTCGCTTGAGCCACATGGAATAGATGACAACATAGAAGAAGATCGTGAAGGCCAGCCAGGCTGCTGCCACCCAGTTCGCAGTCAGGTCCAGCATCACCACCGAGACAATCGCCAGAAACAGCCCCAGCGCCAGAGCGCTCGACGGTGCCACGCGCCCCGACGGAATGGGGCGGTTGCGGGTCCGTTTCATCACCCGGTCGATATCCGCATCGAACCACATGTTCAGCGCGCCCGACGCCCCGGCCCCGACAGCTATCCACAGGATCGAGGTCGCGCCGATGAACGGATGCACGCCACCCGGCGCGACCAGCATGCCGACCAGCGCGGTGAACACCGACAGGGACATCAGGCGCGGCTTGAGAAGCTGCCAGAAGTCGCGCAGGCTCGCCTCGTCCGGGGCGGGCCTGTCTTCGGTCGCGGCATGGAGCGAAAGGTCGGTCACACGGGCGTCCTTTCGCGGCTTACCAGGTTTCGATTTCGCCGGCTTTCACGGCGGCAAGCCATTCGGCGTATTTCTCTTCCGACACGACCTTGACCGTGATCGGCATGTAGGCATGGGCGATCCCGCACAACTCCGAGCATTGCCCGAAGTAGATACCTTCCTGGTCTGCCCGGAACCAGAGCTGGGCCAGACGTCCGGGGACACCATCCTGCTTCACGCCGAACGCGGGGATGGTCCACGAATGGATCACATCGCCACCGGTGACCTGCATCACGATCGTCTTGCCCACCGGCACGACGACTGCCGTGTCGGTTGCCAGACGAAACTGGTCGTCGGTGTACCCGGCCTGCGTCAGCTGGGCCGAGACCTCGGGTGTCATCATGTTTCCGGCGTCCGCGCCGATCATGTAGCTGGAGAACTCGACACCTTCCTCGTCGGGGTATTCATATCCCCAGTACCACTGATAGCCGGTGACCTTCACAACCACGTCGCCTTCGGGAATGCGCTGCTGGTCGAACAGGACCGGCAGCGAGAACGCTCCGATGACCACAAGGATCAGGATCGGCACGACCGTCCAGGCGATCTCCAGGGGCGAGTTATGAGTGAACTCCGCTGCTTCGGGATTGGACTTCCGGTTATAGCGGAACACCACCCAGAGGATCAGGCCGGTCACAAACAGCACGATCACGGTGATGATCACAAGAAGAAACCCATCGAGCCAGTGGACTTCCTCGGCCAGCGAGGTCGCCGCGGGCTGGAAGCCGATGCCACCGGGCTGCGGCTGGCCGATGATCGGCAGATCTCCCAGAATGGACTGGGCCGTGGCGGGCAGCGCGGTCAGGGTTGCGGCGGCGGCAAAGCCAAGGGCCTTCAGATTGCGCATCTTCATGATGTCTATCCTGTCTGTCGTGGCAGGGCAGGCAACGGCCCCGTTCGTGTTCACGATGGGTAAGACCATATCCAGACCCGACTCCGCAAGGCCCCGGAGGTCATGTGTCGCACCCTTTTGCGGGACACCTCGACGCGCTTTTGACGACACGGTTCACGAAGGTTCACGGAAGGGGACTGTCCGCTCTGCGGGACGAAGCTGCCGTTCCCTGACGCTTATCGAAAGTCCGCTTTGTTCCGAATAGCTCTACCGCGCGAACCGTTACGGGCCCTGAACCGCCAGCATTGGAAGATATGTCGGTTCCGGCTCCGCACCAGCGATCGGGAGCCGCGCGTGCGTTCGCACGCCATCGCCGCGATCTCCAGAACTACTCGTGGTCTTTCCCCTCGCTCATTTTCCGGACGAGTCTGAAACCACGAAATTCTGACCGGGATTGTCCCGGAATAGACCCACGCCCGCCAAGACGGGTTAAGTGCATGTTGGCCAAGAATGCACTCTTTTTTACCACGCGGCGGCAAGACTGTGCGGCACGCGCATCGGCGAGACAGGCCGACGCCGTGGGCAACCCCAGATGACGATCCGACCAGCAAGACATGGTCTGTTCAGTGGCGATCTCGCGACGAAGGGATGAGCCGCGATATATAGCTGGATCTCGGGAGGCGGCGGCAAGAAGCACTCTTGAGCCATTTTCTCTGCGTGGCTTCATGAGGGCTGTCGGTCGATGGGCTGGGGCAGCTGTCCGATCTTGGGTTCGCAACCATCGCTGCGCGATATCCTTTTGAAAATCAAAGCTTGTCCGATGCAATTTTCTCTGCAAATTCACGATGAGAGAACTTAAGCGATGAAGCAAACGAGTGCGCGTTTTGATGCATCTGTTGGCGATGTGTTGGCCGGTTTGATGATCTCTGATGGCATCGGTAGGTTAAAAAATTTCTCATAAGAAAAGGCAGTTTATTGATGGAAACCCTGGAAGGACAAACGATGGATCTGGACGGCATTGATCTCGGTCCTCTGGTTCCGCACGAGTTGGAAAAACGCGGCCAAACGAAGGACGGCCTTTCGTTCTGGGTAAGGAAGTGGGGCGGAGGGCGCGGGAACCTTGGCCGTTCGATCCTGACCGAGCGTCCGGACATTTCCATGCACAAATTTCATGGGAATGATCGGGAAGGTTCCGTTGGGAGTATGTATCTATTGATCTTCGAAGGGTTGCGAACCGGAATTCTTCGGCAACAAGGTCTTTTCTGACACGATCAAGTGGAAGAACGTCTTGACCGTAACTGCCATCGGCGCGCCGGTCTGGGCGTCTGTTCCCTTGCAGACTGACAAGCGCGACAGGAAGAGCGGCTTCATGACCGACCTGACGTGGCAGGACTACCTGGACGGCAAGCGAAGCACCTTCGCTTCGAAGCATCAGCAGGAGCGCGCGCTGGAGGTGCTTCCCGAATTATTTCTCGCGATCTGTGGTTCTCTCAGCAAGGGAGGGGAAACACTGGCCATGCGGTATTCCGACGAGCTGCAAGATGAGATATCTTCAAGGAAGTTGATTTCTAATGCCTGACTTCAATAGCTGCAATTCCATCAAAAATCGTCTGAGCAGTTTGAATGGCGCGTGTAAGTGGTGACGTGATGACGCCTGTAACTTCCAAATCCAAAATATTCGTTCTTGTGTCTGCGGCTTGTCGAAATCCAAGCTCGGTGAGCGGTGCGGGCCGCCGCACCTGCTACGGACGACCGGCCTCGGCGACCGGATCCGCAATCGACATGCCGCCGTGTCGTTCAGCGGAACACACCGACCCCATCTCTCTGAAACTGACCTGAGGATGTCACCCTTCACATCCTGTTAACCGGGCCAGAGGAAATCGACGTCCGACGCAGATCACCCGTGGATCACCCCCGGGTCCGACACGCGTCGTCGGCGCCGTAAAATGCGCCACCCCCCGAAATTCGTGTCCTCGATAACGAAGTCTTCGGCTTTCCTAATGTTTCGGGGACGCCGATTCTCCCGCCTGCCTCTGGGGTCCGGGCCCATTTGCCCCTATGTGACCTCTGTACCTGCCCGAGGAATCCACCATGACCGACGCCCCCTTCCGTCCCTTCGACACCCTGCTGGACCGCGATGCCGCGCTCGGCATCCTGCGCGACACGCTCGCCGGGGCCGACGACGGCGAGCTGTTCCTCGAACGCCGCCGGTCCGAAATGGTCGTGTTCGATGATGGACGGGTCAAGACGGCCAGCTATGACGCGTCCGAAGGTTTCGGCCTGCGCGCTGTGCGGGGCGATACGGCGGGCTATGCCCATTCAACCGAAATTTCGGAAAGCGCCCTGAAACGTGCGTCCGAAACGGCGCGTCTGGCGGTCGGCGACGGCGGTGGGACACTGGCCGATGCGCCCATGGGCACCAACCGCAGGCTTTATACTGACGACAATCCGATCACCGGGCAGGCTTTCACCGTCAAGCTGGAGACCCTGCGCGAAATCGACGCCTACGCCCGCGCCCTTGACCCCCGCGTGGTGCAGGTCAGCGCCTCGATGGCCGCGTCCCTGCAGGAGGTCGAGATTTTGCGCGCCGAGGGCACATCCGTCTCGGACGCCCGGCCCATGGTCCGCCTGAACGTGTCGATCATCGTCGAGGAAAACGGCCGCCGCGAGTCCGGCACCGCAGGCGGCGGCGGTCGCGTGGCACTGACCGGACTGATGGCGCGGGACCACTGGAAGGGGCTGGCCCGCGAAGCGTTGCGCATCGCCGTCGTGAACCTGTCCGCCGTGCCCGCCCCTGCCGGTGTCATGGACGTCGCGCTGGGCGCGGGCTGGCCCGGCATCCTGCTGCATGAGGCCATCGGTCACGGGTTGGAGGGCGATTTCAACCGCAAGAACCAGTCCGCTTTCGCAGGCCTGATGGGTCAGCGCATCGCTGCCCCCGGCGTGACCGTGCTGGACGACGGCACCATCCCTGACCGGCGCGGGTCGATTACCGTCGATGACGAGGGTACGCCATCGGCGAAGAACACGCTGATCGAGGACGGCATTCTGGTCGGCTACATGCAGGACCGGCAGAACGCCCGCCTGATGGGCGTCGCGCCCACCGGCAACGGACGGCGCGAGTCCTATGCCCACGCGCCGATGCCGCGCATGACCAACACGTATATGCTGGGCGGCGACGTGGCGCCCGGCGATATCGTGGCGGACGTGAAAGACGGCATCTACGCGGTCGGCTTCGGCGGCGGACAGGTCGACATCACCAACGGCAAGTTCGTGTTCTCCTGCACCGAAGCCTACCGCGTGAAGAACGGCATCGTCGGCGACCCGGTCAAGGGCGCGACCCTGATCGGCGACGGCGCCACGGCGCTGACCAACATCCGCGCCATCGGCAACGACATGGCGCTGGACCCCGGCATGGGCAACTGCGGCAAGGCCGGACAATGGGTGCCGGTGGGCGTCGGCCAGCCAACATTGCTGATTGGCGGTCTGACAGTGGGTGGGTCGGCCGCTTGAGTGCGTTTTCTCACGGTTGTTGTCCACGCGGGTCGCCTGACGAGGCGCGACACTATGCCTGTCTGCTTTGCGGCCCGAGCGGTCGCGATCGTCCTGCCTTGCCTGCGCCGGTCGTCGGAGACGTCGTTCTCGCTCCTTGCTGAACCTGACAGCGGCCTGACCCCCGGTGCGCCAGGCAGTCTCGCCCTGCCATCCGCCTTCGCGCCGCGTTAACCAATTCTCAACGATCCACCTGCCAACCTGCAGTCCATGAATTACGCGATTCCCGATACCTTCGACCTTCCCGATTCCATGGCCGAAGCACCGATTCCCTTATTCGACGCCCCGCCGTCGCAGGACGAACTTTTCTCGCGCCTGCGCCTGTCGCGCTCCCGGCGTGTCGGCCCTGCCACCTTCCGCCGCCTGATCGTTGAACATGGCTCCGCGCAGGCCGCATTGGGGGCGTTGCCCGATATCGCGCGCGCCGCGGGGGACGCCGACTACACGGTCGCCGACGAGGCAACGATCCGCCGCGAGATCCGTGCTGCGCGCAAACACGGCGCGCGCCTGCTGACGCTCGGTGCGCCCGGATACCCTGCCCGTCTGGCCGAAATAACTTCGGCTCCCCCGGTTCTCTGGGCGCAGGGTAATCCGTCCATCCTGACCCGCCCGACCGTCGCTATCGTCGGCACGCGCAACGCCTCCTCGCTGGCCCTGCGCATGGCTCGGGCACTGTCGCGCGACCTGTCGGAGGCGGGCGTCGTCGTAGCCTCCGGCCTGGCCCGCGGCGTCGATGCCGTCGCCCACGATGCGGCGCTGTCGGGCGGCACGGTCGCAGTCCATGCGGGCGGGCTCGATTGTGTCTATCCGGCGGAAAATATCGAACTGGCGGCAAAGATCGCCGAACAGGGCTGCGCCCTTTCGGAACGCCCCTTCGGCCTGTCGCCGCAGGCCCGCGACTTTCCCCGGCGCAACCGGATCGTGTCGGGCGTGGCGCAACTGGTCATCGTGATCGAGGCGGCGGCCAAATCCGGCTCAATGATCACCGCCCGCGATGCGCTGGATCAGGGCCGCGATGTGCTCGCGGTGCCGGGCCACCCGTTCGACGGACGGGCCTCGGGCTGTAACATCCTGCTGCGCGATGGCGCGACGCTTGTGCGCGGAGCCGATGACGTGCTGGAGGTTCTGGCCAGCCTTGCCCCGGCTCCTGAATCTTCGCCAGAATGCGTTGCGCAACCGCCAGAGCCTGTTTCCGCCATTCCTGAAGACCCGGCCCTTCGCGACCGCATCCTGTCGCTTCTGTCTCCTGTCCCCGTGCCGGAAGATCAGTTGTTGCGCGACCTGTCGCAGACCGGCACCGTCGCCGCGCGCCACCTCGCCACGCACCTCTCGGAGATGGAACTGACCGGCGTTATCGCCCGCCGCGCCGGGGGCGGGTTTGTCCGCCTCTGACCCCTGCGCCTCGATCCTTGCACCGGACATGGCCCCGGAAATCGTCCCCTGACCGATGGGGGACGCGCCCCCGGCGCTCCGAATACGGGCGAAACCGCCGCCATTGACAATCCCCCGGCGCCCCCCACATGGTCCGCGGCCCAAGGGGACAGGCCCGAATACACGCCGACAGATCCCCCCAGATCGAACAGTCCGAGGTTTCCGCCCATGCCCGTCGTCGTCGTCGAATCCCCGGCCAAAGCCAAGACAATCAACGGATATCTGGGCAAGGGTTACACCGTCCTGGCCAGCTATGGCCACGTCCGCGACCTGGTCGGCAAGGACGGCAGCGTCGATACCGAAAACGGTTTCGACATGACCTGGGAAATCCCTGCCGACAGCAAGAAACGCATCAAGGACATCGCCGACGCGCTGGCCGACGACCCGAACCTGATCCTGGCCACCGACCCCGATCGCGAGGGCGAGGCGATCAGCTGGCACCTGCAAGAGGCGCTGCTCAACCGCCGGGGCATTAAGAAGGACATGCCGGTCAGCCGCGTGGCCTTCAACGCCATCACCAAGAAAGCCGTGCAGGAGGCCATCGCCAGCCCGCGCGAAATCGACACGCCGCTGGTCCACGCCTATCTGGCGCGCCGCGCGCTGGATTATCTGGTGGGCTTCAACCTGTCGCCGGTCCTGTGGCGCAAGCTGCCCGGATCGAAATCGGCTGGCCGGGTGCAGTCCGTCTGCCTGCGCCTCGTGGTCGACCGCGAAATGGAGATCGAGGCCTTCGACGCCCGCGAATACTGGTCGGTTCGCGCCATGCTGGAAACCCCGCGTGGTCAGACCTTCGAAGCGCGTTTGGTCTCGCTGGCCGGCAAGAAACTGGACCGCTTCGATCTGGCCGACGCGACGCAGGCCGAACTCGCCGTGCAGGCCGTCGAAAGCCGCACGCTGACCGTCACGGCAGTCGAGGCCAAGCCGGCCAGCCGCAACCCCAGCCCGCCCTTCATGACCTCGACCCTGCAGCAGGAAGCCAGCCGCAAGTTCGGCATGGGCGCCAAGGCCTGCATGTCGACGGCGCAGCGCCTGTATGAAGCCGGACATATCACCTACATGCGGACCGACGGTATCGACATGGCGCCCGAAGCCGTGACCGGGGCGCGCGATGCCATCGCCGCCCGGTACGGCAGGGACTACATCCCGTCCGAGCCACGCATCTACAAGAACAAGGCCAAGAACGCGCAGGAAGCGCACGAATGTATCCGCCCGACCGACATGACCAAGGCAGCAGACGAACTGCGCCTGGAAAAAGACCAGAAGCAACTCTACGACCTGATCTGGAAGCGCACACTGGCCAGCCAGATGTCGGGTGCACGGATGGAACGCACGACCGTCACGATCCGCGACAAGGACGAGCAGGTCGAACTGCGTGCAACCGGTCAGGTCGTGATTTTCGATGGCTTCATGAAGGTCTATACCGAAGGCCGCGACGACGATGCCGCGACCTCCGAGGACGACAAGCGCCTGCCCGCGATCCACGAAGGCGATGCGGCCAAGAAAGTCGCCGCCTATGCCGATGAGACGTCCGAGAACCAGTTGATCAAGGCCCCCTCGAACGCGGTTCTGGGTCAGCAGAGCTTCACCCAGCCGCCGCCGCGCTACACCGAGGCGACGCTGGTCAAGAAGATGGAAGAACTGGGCATCGGGCGCCCGTCGACCTATGCCAGCATCCTGTCGACCATCGTCGACCGCGGATATGCCCGCAAGGAAGGCAACCGCCTGTTCCCCGAAGATCAGGGGCGGCTGGTGACGGTCTTCCTGTCGAATTACTTCCGGCGCTACGTCAGCTATGACTTCACTGCCGGGCTGGAGGAGGAACTGGACGAGGTTTCCGCCGGCGACAAGGACTACAAGGACGTTCTGGCCCGTTTCTGGCGCGACTTTTCGGCGGCCATCGGCGAGACATCGGAGCTTCGGATCACCGAAGTCCTCGAGAAGATAAACGAAGTGCTGGAGCCGCATATCTTCCCCGACAAGGGCGACGGCACCGATCCGCGCCTGTGTCCGAAATGCGAGGCGGGCCGCCTGTCGATGCGCACGGCGCGATCCGGGGGGGCCTTCATCGGCTGCTCGAACTATCCCGAATGCCGCTATACCCGCCCCTTCGGCCCTCCGGGCCTGGAGGGGGAGCAGCAGGGCGACGAACGCATGCTGGGCGTGGAGCCGGAATCCGGGCTGGAGGTCTGGCTGAAATCCGGGCGCTTCGGGCCGTATGTTCAGCTGGGCGAAGCGACGGACGAGAACAAGAAACCCAAACGCTCCAGCCTGCCCAAAAGCTGGGCCCCCGATACCATCGACTATGACAAGGCTCTGCAGCTTTTGTCCCTGCCCCGTCACGTCGGCACCCATCCTGAAGACGGTGAACCAATCGAGTCAAACCTCGGGCGCTATGGGCCCTACGTCAAATGGAACAAGGTCTACGCCAACCTGCCGGACGAGGAGGAGATCTTCACCATCGGCATGAACCGCGCCGTTGAAGTGCTGGCCGAAAAGCTGGCCAAACGCGGCGGGCGCGGTGCCGCGGCGGCCCCTCTGCGCGAACTGGGTGAACACCCCGAAAACGGTGGCCCCATCAACGTAATGGAAGGTCGCTATGGCCCCTACGTCAAATGGGAGAAGGTGAACGCGACCCTGCCCAAGGAGATGACGCCCGAAGACGTCACAATGGCGCAGGCGGTGGAACTGATCGCAGCGAAGGCCGCGAAGTCGCCCAATAAGAAGGCGGCGACGAAAAAAACTGCCGCCAAGAAGAAAACGGCGGCAAAGAAGACCGCCGCCAAAAAACCGGCGCCAAAAAAGGCGGCATCAAAGAAACCGGTGGACGGCGCGGCTGGGGCCTGACCCCGGCCGCGCGCCCGCTGGGTCAAGCAGGCCCAGCCCCCTGCGTCCCGGTAAAGACCGAATAGATCGACTGCGATGCGGCCATGAACAGGCGGTTCCGCTTCAGCCCGCCAAAACAGATATTGCCGCAAACTTCCGGCAGGCGGATACGGCCCAGCAAGGTGCCTTCCGGCGTCCAGATCGTCACCCCGGAATAGCCGACGTTGCGGCCTGCATTCGATGACGCCCAGACGTTGCCCGCTACGTCCGTCCGCAATC